>Ga0302326_10003484_pt1 | contig 36995 bp, 32 predicted proteins | sample Palsa_T0_3_FD_202264 | JGI IMG/M metagenome (GOLD analysis project Ga0302326, IMG submission 202264) | Peat permafrost microbial communities from Stordalen Mire near Abisko, Sweden - Palsa_T0_3 | ecosystem: Environmental > Terrestrial > Soil > Palsa > Peat permafrost | place: Sweden: Abisko... | reverse complement strand
AATGGCAGCCCGACGGGGACGGTAACATTCACGGCCGGCGATACAATCCTGGGCGCAGCGGCGTTGGCCGGCAAAACCGCGAGTCTGTCCACGTCAGCCCTTGCGGCGGGCACGTACCAGGTCAAGGCCGCCTACAGCGGAGATGGGGCAGTTAACGGGAGCACTTCGACGGCGCTGAAACAGGTGGTAAATGCGCCCTGAGCGCGGAGCCGGACACATCCTCGCCGAAGGTGTGCCTGTGCAACTCAGTTTGCTGGAGGAATCGATTACGAAGAACACACCGCAACCTATGGGAACGATTTCGAGGATGCGTCCGGCAGCGACAGCCGCCGCGCTGGCGTTAGGGGCGGTGGTGGCGCTGTCGCTCATCACAACCCAATCGGCCGAAGCGCAGACTTTCACCTTGCTGTACAGCTTTTCTTGCAGCGCGCAAGGCGTTTGCCCGGACGGGACCGGCCCCGGGCCGCTAATGCAGGCCACCGATGGGAACTTGTACGGGGAGACGGCCGAAGGCGGAAACGTCAGCAACCCCAACGTCTGTTATAGCAACGGCTGTGGGACGCTCTTCAACATCACCACAAGCGGCACGCTGACTACTCTCGTTTACTTCGACTCAGTGGACGGCTTTGGTGGGGGCGCGCTGGTCCAGGGCACCGATGGGAACTTCTACGGGACCACGACCGCCGGCGGGGGAAACAGCTTTTGTAATGGTGTCGGCTGTGGGACGGTCTTCAAGTTCAGCCCAACTGGCACGCTGACTACGCTTTACATCTTTTGCTCGCAAAGCAATTGTGCGGATGGCGCAGTCCCCACGGGGGCGTTGGTCCAGGGCACCGATGGGAACTTCTATGGGACGACTGAGTTTGGCGGGGCCAACAGCAATTGCCCGGACTACTGTAGTGGCTTTGGCACGGTCTTCAAAATCACGCCGACCGGCACGCTGACGGTTCTTTACAACTTTTGCTCCCAGAGCAATTGCGTGGATGGCTGGGGGCCGGAGGGTGGGCTGATCCAGGCCACCGATGGGAACTTCTACGGGACAACGATGGCCGGGGGCAACGGCGTCAACGGCGTCGGGACGGTCTTCAAGATGACCCCCAGCGGCACGCTGACGACGCTTTACAGTTTTCCCTGCTTGGCCACGGCAACCGCATGCCCGGGTGGCTCAGGGCCCCAGGCTCCGCTGATCCAGGCCACCGATGGGAACTTCTACGGGACAACCACCGACGGTGGGAACGAAGAGTGTACAGTTTCCTGTACCGGAGGGGGCACGGTCTTCAAGATCACCCCAACTGGCGCGCTGACCACGCTTTACAGTTTTTGCGCGCAAAGCGATTGCGCGGATGGCAGTTCCCCGCTTGCGGGGCTGGTCCAGGCCACCGACGGGAACTTCTACGGGACTGCTTCGTCGGGCGGAGCCTACAGCACCTGTAACGATGATGGGTGCGGTGTTGGCACGGTCTTCGAAATCACCCCAAGTGGGACGCTGACTACGCTTCACAGTTTCAACGGCACGGATGGGGCCCGCCCCGGGGCGCTGGTCCAGGACACCGACGGGAACCTCTACGGGATAGGCGGCACGATCTTCAGCCTGGATGTATCTCTGGGCCCGTTTGTGAAGACCCTGCCCACCTCCGGCCCGGCAAATGGTGCCGTCATGATTCTGGGAACCGATCTGACCGGGGCCACCAGCGTCGGCTTTAACGGCACGGCGGCTACTTTCACCGTAGCTTCGGCTTCCTTGATCACCACCACCGTACCCCTCGGCGCCACCACCGGTCCGGTGACCGTGGCCACCCCGAGTGGCACGCTGACCAGCAACGTGCCCTTCACGCTGACGACCGGCAATACCCCAAGCACCACCACGCTGGCCTCGTCGCTGAATCCATCGACGTTCAACCAATCCGTAACCTTCACGGCCACGGTCACCGGGAGCGACGGGGGAACGCCTACCGGGACGGTCACGTTTACCGCCGACGGCACGAATGTTCTCGGCACGATTGCGCTGAGCGGCGGCCAAGCCGCGGCCAGCACGTTTGCATTCAGCGCAGGCGCGCATTCCATTGTCGCCAGCTATGGTGGGGACGGCAATTACCAGCCCAGCACGTCGGCAACGCTGATCCAGACCGTACAGATGGCCAACTCGAGTCTGGCTCTGGCTTCCAACGTCAATCCCTCGGCCTACAACCAGGCGGTGACGTTTACGGCTTCCATATCGCCGCAGTTTGGTGGAAGTGCGACCGGCGGGGTAAGGTTCTACAACAGTACCGGCGAGATCGGGAGGGCTGGGGTCAGCGGTAACAAAGCCAGGCTTAGCGTCAGCACGCTGCCGGTCGGAAGCAGCGGCATTCAGGCCATTTATAGCGGCGACTCAAACGTTGCCGGCAGCACTTCGCCCGTGCTCTTTCAAAGCGTAAAAAAAGCCAGCACGACGACGGCGGTGACCTCGTCGCCGTATCCGGCATACGTTGCGCAAACCATCACGTTCACCGCGAGGGTCGCCAGCCAATACCAAGGCGCGCTGAGTGGCAGCGTCGAGTTCAGGTCCGGCTCCGTATCGCTCGGTTCGGCGACGCTCGCGAACGGGCAGGCCGGCATCGAGACCTCGTTCAACACATCCGGGGACTATTCCATTACCGCGGAGTATCTCGGGGACGGGAACAACACAGGCAGCCTATCGCCGAAGCTGACGCAGGAGATCGACAAGTACCCGAGCAAAACGGCAGTAGCTTCCAGCCTGAATCCGTCGCTGGTCGGACAAGAGGTAACATTCACGGCCACGGTCAAGACCAATGGCAGCCCGACGGGGACAGTAACATTCACGGCCGGCGATACAATCCTGGGCGCAGCGGCGTTGGCCGGCAAAACCGCGAGTCTGTCCACGTCAGCCCTTGCGGCGGGCACGTACCAGATCAAGGCCGCCTACAGCGGAGATGGGGCAGTTAAGGCGAGCACCTCTACGGCGCTGACACAGGTGGTGAATACGCCCTGAGCGCGGAGCCGGGCACATCCTCGCCGACTCCGTCAAACGCGGGTTTCCCAGGGCTCCGGGTGGGCCGGGGCGCGTGGCCCACCGCAGGACTCTGCAGCCCTTGTACTGCGCCGCGACCATACTGGGCAATCGGATGGGCGACCGGGGATCGCACTACAATGAGCGGAGAGTTCCAACCCAGCGTCCCGTGCGCGGAGCGGCGCGGGCCCGCGATAACGCCCGAGCCCCTTTAGTGCGGCAAACCAATGCGCTGCAACAATTGCTGGAAGCGGGGGTCGGATTTCAGACTGAGGGGCGGATAGGCGTTTAGAAGGATCAGTCCGCCTTCGCGGCGCCGATACATGCTTTCCAACACTTTCAAAGCTCGATCGACGTCGCCCAACTCCACATAGATTTCAGCGAGTGTGCCTACGTCGGGCAAAGTACCGCCCGGGCTGTTCTTTGCGACGGTCCTCAGGCAGTCTTGCATTTCCGTATTTTTGCCCGCTAAAGCGTATGTGTGCGCAAGTTCCAACAACATCCAAGTGTCGTCGCCGGAGAGTGCGGCCGCCCGCTGCCCTTCGGCAATGGCCTCGGGAAACATGTGCTCCTCGTCGTAGATGCGCTCCATCACCCGGTGCGCGTGCGCAAAGTTCGGGTACATTTCAACGGTGGCGCGGGCCTGCCGGAGCGCCTCGTCATACCTGCGGTCATAGTATAGAATCTCCGCAGTGTCGGTATTGATGATTGCCGAAAACGGATCCGTCTGACGCGCGCGCTCTATTTCGGCGACAGCCTCGTCCAGCCGTCCCATCGCGGCGAGATCGAATGCGTACCATTGATGGGCCGTGGAATAGTTCGGGTCGAGATCGATGGCGCGCTTGAATTCCTGCTCGGCTTCTCGAAACTTCCATTCGTAATGCATTTCCACGAAAGCCAGCGAGGTGTGCGCATCCGCCAGCGAATCGTCCAGGTTCAATGCCGTCAGCGCCATCTCTTTTGCTTTGGGCATGGCCGTGTCGCGCGGGATCTTTGCCACGGGCATTGAGCCAAGCAGCGCGTAAGAGTCTGCCAAGCCCGCATACGCTTGCGCATATTGCGGGTCCTGGCCTATGGCCGCCTGGAAATATTCGATGGCTTTCAGATAGCCCGCCTCGCTGCGCCGATTCCAAAAGTACCGGCCTTTCAGATAGTCCTCGCGAGCCCGCGGATCGACAGCGGTGGCGAGCGTAAGCTGCCGCGGCGCCAGCGGTGCGATTTGCTTCCGGATTTGTCCCGCGATACTTCGCGAAACGCCATCTTCCAGGGTGACCAGATCGCGCAGGTCGCGCTCGTAGGACGCAGCCCAGATATGTTGATCGGTAGCGCCGCGCACAAGCTGCGCCGTAATGCGGACCCGATTCCCCGATAGCAGCACCGAGCCTTCAATGACGCCATCGACGCCCAGTTCCCGCGCAATCTGCGGCAGCCGCTTGTGCGAATCCTTGTACTGCATGATCGAGGTGCGCGAGATGACTTTCAGGCCGGGAATTCTGGCCAGATCCGTAATCAAAGCCTCCGTCATGCCTTCGGCAAAATAGTCCTGCGCGGGATCGCCGGAAAGGTTCCGCAGAGGCAACACCGCCAGCGACTGGATGGGCTGGGGCCCGGAACTGTGGATTCTCTTCCACACGGGCGGCGCCGAGATCAAAACCGCCAGCAGCACCGCCAGTCCGGCAATGGCCAAAGCCGGACCCCGGAAGCGATTCCGGGGACGGCCGCCGGTAATTGCCGGAAACGGTGGTTGGTTGGGAGTGGAATCCGGCAAAGCGCCGGTATCCTTGGCAGCGCCGGCAACTTCCCGGACCTCAGCCACGAAACGATAGCCGCGCCGGGGGACAGTTTCGATATACCGCAATCCCTCTTCCCCGTCCTGCAGTGCCTTGCGCAATATCGAGATGTGCTGGGCGAGATTCGACTCCTCAACGAAGGTGCCCGGCCAGACCTTTCTGAGCAGTTCCTCTTTTTCCAGCAGGTGTCCTGGATTCTCAACCAGGAGCACCAGCGCGTCAAAGGCCTTCGGGGGGAGCCGCACCGGCACTTCCTCGCGCAGCAGAAGCCGCTCGGCGGGATTCAAGCGAAACACACCAAACTCGAAAATCGCCTTCACTTGCAAGGACATACGTGCATTCAAAAAAACTTTAGAAAAACTTTAAGCCAACCTGAAGACCGCCCGCCGGCCTTTGGCGGAACATCCTAGGTACGAGCGTGAGGTTGGCAGCACGGGAGCAATTACGCTGGGCATCCATTAACAGTCTACACCCGTAACCCACGCCCTCTGTGCCGAAGGTGCGCCCGTAGGAATCGATTATGAAGAATACACTGCAACATCGGAACTGGATTTCGAGGATGCGTCTGTCGGCGGCGAGTGCCGCGCTGGCGTTAGCGGGCGTGCTGGCGCCGACCGTCATTGCAACACAATCGGCACAGGCGGAGACTACTTTCAAAGTACTGTACGACTTCAACACGGCGGACGGTCCAAATGCCGGGCTGGCGGGGCTGATCCAGGGCATGAATGGGTACTTCTACGGGACAACCCAGAGTGGCGGGCTTTACAGCAGCGGATCAGTCTTCGAAATGACCCCTAGCGGCACACCGACGACGATTTTCAGTTTTTGTTACCCCCCGCAAGATGGTTGCTTGAATGCGTTCGCCCCTGGGGCGTTGGTCCTAGGCGCCAACGGCAAGATCTACGGGACAACTGGCGTTGGCCCAATCGGTACAACTGGCATAGTCTTCGTAACGACTCCAAGTAGTGGCGAGACGGGGGTGATTGCCGAGCTTCAACCCGAAACTGGCGCCCTTGGTGTGAATGCTACAGGCGCCTACCCGGTCGGGGCGCTGGCCCAAGCCACCAACGGCAATATCTGGGGCGTAGATCAGGGGGGCGGGGCGTTCGGCCAGGGCACAATATTCGAAGTCTCCCCAAATAAGACCGGAATCTACGCCCTCGCGAGTTTTGCTTGCATCGAACCCAATTGCAACGATGGCGTGGAAGTCGCGGCCGGGCTGGTCCAAGGCACCGACGGCAACTTCTACGGGACATCTTGGCTGGGTGGGACCGGCGCCTTTGGTGGTGGGCAGTACGGGGGCTCGATCTTCAGAATTACCCCCGGCGTTAGCGGCTCGCTGACTACGCTTTACAGTTTTTGCACGCTAAGCGACTGCACGGATGGCCAAGCCCCAATGGGGGCGCTGGTCCAAGGCGCCGATGGCAACTTCTACGGAACAACGGCCTGGGGCGGCACTGGTACGGCGTGCTCCAATGGAGCTCAAAATATACTAGGCTGTGGCACGGTCTTCGAAATCACTCCAAGTGGTGTGCTGACCACGCTATACAACTTCTGCTCCCAAAGGGTTAACGGCGTGTGCGCGGACGGCCAAAACCCCGATGCGGGGCTGCTCCAGGGCAGCGATGGGAACTTTTACGGCACAACTCAGGACGGCGGGAGTGCCCCTAGCGCCAACTGCTCAGACAACCCTTGTGGCACGATCTTCGAAATCACCCCCGCCCCAAGCGGCACGCTAACAACGCTCTTCAGCTTTTGCTACAACCATGTATCAGACGGTTGCCCTTCCGGCGGTGGTCCCGTCGCGCCGCTGGTCCAATACACCAATGGGGACTTCTACGGAACAACCACGGAGGTAGGCAGCATAAATACTGGCAATGGCACGGTGTTCCGCCTGTCTACAGGTCTCGGCCCATTTGTGAAGACACTGCCCACCTCCGGCTTGGTGGGAGCGGCCGTCAAAATTCTGGGGACCGGTCTGACGGGCGCGACCGGCGTCACCTTTAACGGCGCGGCGGCTACGTTCACAGTGGTATCGAGCGCTTTAATCACGGCCACCGTACCTGCTGGCGCCACCAGCGGCGCGGTCCAGGTGACCACGCCCAGCGGCACGCTGAGCGGCAACGTGAGCTTTGTAGTGACGCCATAGGGTCCGCGCTTCCGACCCAAGAGTCGGGGCGGGCGACCCTGCGGCGCTGGCGCTGACCTCTTGTGAGACCATGTGAAGCATGCATCTCACCAGACGAGCCTTCACATTAGGCGGCGCCACTCTGGGGGCCGCGCTGCAAGCAACGCCGCAAGTCCCGGCGCAACCGCCCCGCCCGGCTCCCATGATTTGCCTGTTTTCCAAACACCTGTCCCAGATCCACTATGCGGAGCTCGGCGGCGTCCTCAAGGACCTGGGCTTTGCCGGCTGCGATCTCACGGTGCGCCCCGGCGGCCACGTCGAGCCGGCCCTCTCGGCCGCCGACCTGTATCGCGCGGTGGAAGCTATTCGGGCGGAAGGCGTCGAGGTGCCCATGATCACCACCGCCTTCGTCTCCGCGGCCGATCCCACGCTGCCCAACGTGCTGGCCCTCTGCGGCCGCGACCGCATGAAGGTGCCTTATTGGAAGCTGGGCTATTGGAACTACCGGCCGGGCGATAACATCGAGACGCGCATCGCCGAAGTGCGCCGCGACGTGTCCGGGCTGGTGTCGCTCGCTCGCACCTTCGGCATGGTGGCGGGATTCCACAATCATTCCGGCAACTATGTCGGGGAAGCCGTGTGGGATGGTCGCGCCGTCATCGACGGCCTGGACCCCAACTGGATCGGCTACTATTTCGATCCATGCCACGCCACCGCGGAGGGCGGGGAAGCCGGCTGGTCGATCGCCATGCGCATGGCTCTGCCGCGCATCAAAATGGTCGCGCTGAAGGATTTCTATTGGGAGAAGACGAACGGCAAGTGGACCATGCGCATGTGTCCTATCGGCGAGGGCATGGTGAATTGGCCGCAGGTGTTCGCCATGCTGGCGTCCGCGCACTTCGCCGGACCGCTGTCCCTGCATCTGGAGTACGAGCCCGCGGACATGCACGCCATCGCCCGCGATCTGGCCTTCGTCAAGAAGCAGGTGGCCGCGGCGTATGCAAGCTGACTCCTCCTGCCCTCGTGGCGCACACGCTCATACGTGACGCGTTCCCACCATTTGGACCATGGGGGACGCTTGGTTGACTGTGGGTACAATTGTGGGTATGATTCGCCGTCATATGGACGTGGCGGGACGGCGCGATAATTGTCACGGCAAGGAGGGCGAGGGATGCGGAAGAAAAGCGATACCGTGCGCTATACAGCTAAACAGATCCAAGCCAAGATTGCGCGAGGCGAGGACCGGACAGACTGGGCTAAAGCCAGTGCGACGACCGGCAGGAAACTCGAGGCGTCGATAAGGGCCGACGTCGATGACATAAAGGGAGATCCCGATTGGACGCAAGCCGTCATGGGTGTCCCGGCGCCCAAGGACCATATCAATATCCGCATTGACCACGATGTATTGGAATGGTACAAGGCCAGCGGTAGAGGTTACCAGACCCTCATGAACAACGTGCTCAGCGCATTTGTGAAAGCGCGTCAACAGCGCGGGGAGTCCACGTACCGTAAAGCATGACGTTGGGCTGCAACCCGATGCAACACCGCGCGCAACGTGTGCCGCGCGACCGCATGGTACAACACCAATATGCCCACCTTCCGCGTGGAAACGCCGCCAGTCGTGTATGACGCGGTGGTGGAGCGCGGCATCCTCGAACGCGCCGCGCGCTATCTGCCGGCGAAGGCCGGCAAAGTATTCGTGGTTTCCACCCAGGACGTGTGGCGCCACCAGGGCGCGCGCCTGGAACACAGCCTGGCCGGCATTCCCCACGAATCGCTCTTCCTCCCCGGCGGCGAAGACCACAAGCGCCTCGCGCCCGTGGAGCGCCTGGCCGAAGAGATGGTCCGGCGCGGCGCCGACCGCTCCAGCGTGGTGGTGGCGTTCGGCGGCGGTATCGTGACCGATATGGCCGGCTTTCTGGCGGCCATTTTCATGCGCGGCATCCCGCTGGTGCAGATCCCCACCACCTTGCTGGCGCAAGTGGATGCAGCCATCGGCGGCAAGACCGGCGTCAACCTGGGAATCGGCAAGAACCTCATCGGCAGTTTCCATCAGCCGCTCGCCGTTCTGATCGATGCGACCGTGCTCGAAACGCTGCCCGATCGCGAATACCGCGCGGGCCTCTACGAGATCCTGAAAGCCGGCGTGATCCGCAGCGAGCCGCTGTTCCGCTTCCTCGCGGAGTCGAGCGCCGAAGTGCTGGCGCGCCAGCCGGAAGCGGTGGATCGCATCATCGCGGAGTCCGTCGACATCAAGGCGCAGGTGGTATCCGCCGACGAGCGCGAAGGCGGGCTGCGGCGCATCCTGAATTTCGGCCATACCTTCGGCCACGCGCTGGAAGCCGAGACCGGCTACACAGGCTTCCTGCATGGCGAGGCGGTAGCGTTCGGCATGCAGGCCGCCGTGTACCTGGCGCAAATGACCGGCTATCTTGCGGCTGAAGACGCCGTGGATATCCTGGAAGCCATCCGGCTGTACGGGCCGATCCCTCCGCTGGCGGGAGTCTCTGCCGCGCGCTTGCTGGCGCGCCTGGCGAGCGACAAGAAGACCATCCGGGGCAAGGTCCATTTCGTTTTGCCGGAGCGCATCGGAGCAGTGCGGGTGGTGTCCGGCATCGGCGATGAACTGGTGCTGGCGGCCCTCCAGGCCGCCCTGGCATGAGTCTTGCATGAACGGTACCACGCCACAAGGCGCGCGCAGCGAGCGGGAGGCGGCCGAGTGGGTGCGCGCTATGTTCGGGCGCGTGGCGCATCGCTACGATCTGGCCAATCATCTCCTCTCCTTCAACATCGATCGCTACTGGCGCGCGCACACCGTGGCGCGCGTGCGCGACGTGCTGGCGCGTCCCCAGGCGCGCGTGCTGGACATTTGCTGCGGCACCGGCGATCTGGTGCGCGGGCTCGAACGGGCCCGGCCCGCCGGCTCACCCGTACTGGGCTCGGACTTTTGCCATCCCATGCTGATAGCCGCGCGCGCCAAACTCGGAGCCGGGCCATGGTTCGAAGCCGACGCGCTGCGGCTGCCGCTGGCGGACGCCTCGCTCGATCTGGTCACGGTGGCCTTCGGGTTTCGCAACCTGGCCAATTACGAGGCGGGCCTGCGGGAGATGCGGCGCGTATTGCGGGGCGGGGGAGTGGCGGCCATCCTGGAATTCTCGCAGCCGCCCAGCCCGCTGTTCGGCGCGTTGTACCGCTTCTACTCGCGGCGCGTGCTGCCGGTCATCGGCGGCGCTCTGTCGGGATCGCGCGACGCCTACACGTATTTGCCGGAGTCGGTGCGCAAGTTTCCCGCGCCGGAAGCATTGGCGGACATGATGCGCGCCGCGGGCTTCGGCCGCGTGGAGTTCGAGCGGCTTACCGGCGGCATTGTGGCCTTGCATCTGGGGTTCGGGTAGTGGGGCAGGATGGTATCCTGCGCGCCGATTGCGAATCGGCGCAAATGAGGCCGATTAACAATCGGCCCGCAGGTTGGCAACCTGCCCCACAGGCTACTGCTTCGGGCCGGTAAACGGCACGTTCATGGTCGCCTGATACATCGCCTCCAGCAGATCCTGCGTGGTGCCGTCGTAGTCCGCATCGAGCGACCACATGAAGCCGCCGCCCAGGCCGCGCGACCACTCCGAATACCAGATCCGGGTGTAGGTGGAAAGCGCATCGTCGTAAGTCAGAAAACCAGGCTGGCCGTCCGTACGCAGCAGATAGGGAACCATGGTTTCCTTGTCGAAGTATGCGGTCCATCCGAGCGCGTTGATGCGCTGCTTGATGAACGTGCCATAGTTGTACGACGGAACCTCGCTGTAACCGCACTCGTCATAGATTAACGGATCGCAGTTGCCGTACACTCTGCTGAGGTTGAGGTAGAGGTAGCCGTAAAACGGCGTCCCCATGTTGAGCTTGGCGGCCGGGATATTCAGGTCGTTCATGAATATGTTAATGGCCTGCTCCGCGCTGCCCCCGGGCTGGCATTCCCAGGGCTGCGGATTATTCGGGTCCGGAAAGATCGGCGAGTTGAGCTGCCCGTCGTCGGTCCAGGGCCCGGCGCAATCGTACATCATGATGTTCCAATAATCGATCACCGGCGTCACATTCTGGTAATCGTAGGCGGTCGATCCCCATGGCGGAGCGTCGACGGAAAGCAGATATTGGGGGCTGGGAAAAATCGCGCGCAGGCCCGCCATCAGGCGGTAGAACATCTGCGTGTCCGTGGTGGAGCTGGGGTACTCCCAATCGATATCCAGACCGTCGTAGCCGTTCGTGGTGATGAACGTCTGCAAATTTGCCAGCAAAGTTGCGAAACCGCCTGGCGTGGTCTCGAGTCCTGGAAAGTCGCCGCCCAACAGCAACAGCACCTTTACTCCCGCGGCGTGCGCCTTACTGATCAGCGCCGGCTCCAGGAAGCCATTCGGCGGCGGCGGTACATTCAGACTGCCGTCGGCATTGAAGCCTACGCCGGCATGGTTGATCTGGGTCAGCTTGTGAAACGGAATCTGGGCCGAGCTGTAAGGCGGAGTTTGGGTCTGGCTCCAGTAACCGTAGTCGGCCACCAATCTTTTCTGCGCCGGCTGTTGGGCGTGCGCCGGCAGCATCGCCAGCCCGCACCAGATGCAAACTCCCAAGCCTGCTGAAAATCGATTCATGCGGATGCCTCCCTTAGAGTGTACTGTACACCCGATTGGGCAGGGCGGCAAGGCCGTAGTAAACTGGTCGGGATGGATGACTTCCGCATTGAGCCATCGCCCGGGAGCCGGGATGGAATCCGCGTCCTGAAACTGATCGGGCCGTTCACCCTGAAGAATGTTTTCGAATTCCAGACGGCCGTCCGCGAAGAAGGCGCGCCCCTTACTATCGTCGACCTGACTGCGGTGCCGTACATGGATTCGGCGGCTCTGGGCTCCCTCCTGGGCTTGCACGTCTCGTGTCAGAGGCACGGGCTGCGCTACGCCCTAGCGGGCGCGTCCGACCGCCTGAAGACGCTCTTCAAAGTCGCCGGTGTGGATGGCTTGGTGGTCTCGTGCGCCTCCGTCGCGGAAGCCGAGGGCAAGTGTGTGGGGCAGGTTGGCAACAGTTGGCAACCTGCGGGCCGATTGTTAATCGGCCCAGTTTGCGCCGATTGCCAATCGGCGCGCAGGATACCATCCTGCCCCACAGCGGGCCTCAGGCCAGGCCTGCCCCGCCTAATGAGATAATATCGTCGTGAATCGGCTCCTCATCCTGCCTTTGCTCTCGACGGTCCTGTGCGCCGCTGAGATCAGTACCGGATTCATGCTGGGCAAGCGCTACGATCAGCGCGCCTTTTATGTCCGCACGGGCGCGCCCGCGGCATCCGGCGAAGGCTGGCAAAAGACCTACAGCGGCCCCGCCTACCGCCGCGAAGCCCAGGGCAAGCTCATGAACATCCGCCTGGCCAACGCCCTGTTTCTCGACGAGTGGATGCACGAGCGCGCCTTCGATCCCGAATTCAACACGGATGCCGTGATCCAGGCGCTGGATTTTTACAAGAATCATGGCGTGCTCATGATCAACGTGAGCCTGCAAGGCGCGCCAGCCGGGTACGATAAGTCCGTCAACGGCATCGATCGTGAGAACGCCTATCGCCTCGGCCCTGGCAGGGGCGCCTATGTGAGCGCCTTTACGCCGGATGGTTCGCTCAAGCCGGATTGGCTGGCGCGGCTGGAACGCCTGCTGCGCGCCGCCGACCAGCGCGGCATGTTCGTCAACCTGATGTATTTCTATCACGGCCAGGCCGGCCTGTTCCGCTCCACCGAGGCCATCCACAACGCCGCCGTGAATATCACCGCCTGGCTGATCGCGCACGACTTCCGCAACGTCATTATCGACGTGGCCAACGAGTACGACCTGCCCGGCCCGCAGTGGGACTTCAAGGGCTACATTCCACAAAACATCATTCCGCTCATCGACGACGTGCGCGAATGTTTCAAGCATGCCAACTTCGTCCTGCCGATCGGCGTTTCGAGCGACGGCCGCATGCGCTATCCGCAGTCCCTGCAAGGCCAGGTGGATTTGTTGTTGGTCCACGGCGATGGCCGCGACGCGCGCGAGAAAACCCGCCGCGTAGCCGAACTGAAGGACGCCGACCGCCCGGTCCTGATGACCGAGGACGATAACGGCCGGGCCACCACCGTGGAGCACCTGGCGGGCGACCTGGAGAGTTGCGACATCTTCTTCCGCCGCGCCGAGGGCTGGGGATACCTGCCCTGGATGCAAGCGCAGCGATTTCCCTTCCGCTACCTGCCCGGCGCGCTGGCCAATGTGCGCGACGACATGCCCGAAAACGAGCGCGACATGGCCTATTTCCACGCGGTGCTGGACCACATCGCGTCGCTGACCCTGCGCCGCCCGCCCAACGAGGACGGCCCATGAACGCGCGCGTCGCGGAGCTTTGCGGATTGCGCCAGTTCCGCTTGGTGGACGCGGCGCTGGCGGATCCCGGCCCGGGCGAGGTGCAGGTCCGCATCGACGCCGTGGGCATCTGCGGTTCGGACCTGCATTCGTACGCCGATGGCGGCGTAGGCGATACGCCGTGCCGGTATCCGATGGTGTTGGGTCACGAGCCGGCGGGCACGGTGGTAGGGGTGGGCGCGGGCGTGACCGGCTGGAGTGCCGGCGATCGCGCGGCCTTCGAGCCGGCCATCTACTGCTACCACTGCGAATTCTGCCGCACGGGCCATCACAACGTGTGCGCCAACCTGCGCTTCATGAGTATGCCGGGCGATCCCGGGTTCTTTCGCGACTACGCCAACATTCCCGCGCACAACCTGATCGCCATTCCGCCGGGCTTGAGCGCGCGCGATGCGACCATCATCGAGCCGCTTGCGGTGGTGTTGCACTCCATGCAGTTTGTCGCGCTACGGCTGTCGGAAACCGCGGCGGTATTCGGCGCGGGACCTATCGGGCTGATGACCGTGATCTGCCTGAAGCTGGCCGGCGCCGGGAGGGTGTGGGCGGTCGAGCCGGTCGCCGCGCGGCGCGAGTTGGCGCGGCAGGCCGGCGCCGACGCGGTGGTGGACCCATCCGCCATCGACCCCTCCCGCGAGATCCTGCGCGATACGGGCGGCCGCGGTGTGGACGTAGCCATCGATTGCGCCGCCACCGGCGGCTCCACCAACCACTGCCTGCGCGCGGCGCGCAACGCCGGGCGCGTGGTCGTCACCGGGATTGCCGTGGAAAGGGAAGTGCCGCTGGAATTCTCACCGATACGCCGCAAGGAGCTGGCGATCTACACGGTGCGCCGATCGAATCATGAGACGGAAGCCGCCCGCGAAATGTTGGCCGCCAACCTGGCGCGGTTTGCCGCCATGATTACGCACACGCGCCCACTGGAGCGCATCGCCGAAGCGTTCCATCAGGTGGAGCACCGGCAGGATGGGGTGGGCAAGCTAGTAATCGGATGACGTGGCGCGCATGCTCTGGCGCGCCGTGATGAGAGAATTGTTCGGGACGACCGCGAACCAGCCGTCAGCGGCTAACGGGATATCGTCCAGGTTCGTGATCCGTTCCGCCTTCTGGTCGTGAATCCGCACCCGGTAAATCCACTGATCGGAGGCACGAGCGAACAGGGATTCGCCGTCCGGGGTGCAACTCGGATAGGCGCAGTCCAGATCGGAAAGCTGGGTCCGCTTCCGCGTCCGAAGATCGTATAGCATGAGCTTATTCGCTTCAACCGCGCATCGCGGGCACGCCACACATCGCCCATCCCGCCCGGCCGAGCAGTCCCACGATCTCGAAGTTGCCCAGTTTGGCGCCAGCGCTCAGCGCCCGGACTGCCGACAATGGCGCGCTTTCCAGGAACGAATCGGCCTGCTGATCCAGCAGCGACCGCACTTCCCGCGCAGATCGGGATCGTCCGCACAAGTCTGCGCCAGGAATGCGGCGCGCTTCTCCTGGGACGGCGCCAGCGCCGCCTGATACAACTCCTCGATCTGCCTCCAGCGCTCGGTTTGCATCTGGGTCTGTCCCAGGACGTTCCTTTACACTCTTATGAGTCGAAGCCTTGGGTCAAGCCGTTTCAGATCGAGCGGATCGCTCGTAATGACCGCATAGCCGCCAGTCTGGGCGCAGATTACCACGTGTGCGTCGGTGATGTCCGACGTACCCGTCTGCGCGAGTAGCGCGCCAACGGCCTGTGCGTGAGTTCCGTCGAGCGGCATCACTTCGGTTTTGTCAAACTGGATCACCCGCCATAGGCGCACCTGTTTTGCCGGGTTCCTGACGACCTGCGCGAGAGCCGTAGCCGGGACGATGATCCGGTCCCCGTCCTCCAGCGCCGTATCGAGAATGGAGAAGACCCGGCGATCGTTTCGCTCCAGCGCAATCAGCCCGCCGGCATCGAAAACGATTCCGTTCACGCGGCCTTCCGCGGCTTCCCTCCACGCTTTCGCGGCGAGAGCATCCTTCTGGCCCACGCGCGTTCCGCCGGCTTAAGCGCCCCGCCAGTGGCCTGCAGAACTTCGTCCACCATGGCGCGGAATGCGCCCGCATTCTCGAGAGATCTTTGCACGGCCTGCTGAATGAAACCGGAAACGCTGGGAGACTCTTGATCCGCTACGCGCTTGCGGATCTCGCGGAGCTGATGGTCCGGCAGCGTGATCGTGATTTTGGTTGTGGCCATACCATTCACCATACCACCAATGCAGCGGTCTCTTGCGCGAGCTGACGCTTCTGTATCCCGTCGCGGGCGCCGACCAGTTGATGGGTTATACGATGGCGCACGAGTTGGGCCACCTGCTGATCGGCGCTGGTCATCGGCCCAACGGGCTGATGCGGGCGGCCTAAGCAAGAAGGAGTTGGATGCCCTCAACCACCGCCACTTGAAGTTCAACGAGGCGGAGCAGGCCGCCATCCTGCACAAACTGCAATCGCGTGCGGCCGGCGCGGAATCCCAGCGCACTAGGCAAACCCCGATGACGCAACTCGGCGCAATCACAATCCATTGAAAACAAAATGTAAGGGCCAGTCGCCCAACCGAATCCCTGTCGCCGCCATGCTATCCTCGTATCGAATACCGAAGGGTCTGCGCCAGGCGGATCTTTGATAGCCGCATATTGTCTGGCAAGCCCGCGACCATAACCCAGCCGCCCCTATGCAAATGCGAACGAAATGTTACGCAATGTTACGCAAATCGAAAAAAATAGCCCCCTGTAACAAGATTCCGCGCAGTTGCCCGACCCCAGTCGGCAACGCTGTTATGTTCGCTTATTATTCGCCTGCGGCCGCCTGCACGCGCCGCAGCTTGGGCCCGCTCCTCCAATCGGCCCGGATTGCCACATGCCAAAATGTCAACTTACTGATTCAAAATGGCAAACTGGTTTCGTTTGTTAAAATTTCGATGCTATTTAAGGTAATTATTTACTTGACTAAGCGGGCCGAATCTGGTACTATTGAAGTATGGAATGCACCCCAGAACCGATCAGCCTTCAGGAAGCAATCGAGTACTTCTCGAACCCCGACAACTGCCGCGAATACGTTGTGGCGCGGCGCTGGCCCAACGGCGTCGAATGCCACACTTGCGGATGCAAGGACGTGATTTTCCTGGCGAACCAGAACCGCTGGCAGTGCCGGAACAAGCACTCCAAGCGGCAGTTCTCCCTGAAAACCGGCACCATCTACGAGGAATCCCCGCTGGGTCTGGACAAATGGCTGGTGGCGACATGGCTGGTTTCCAACTGCAAGAACGGCGTTAGCAGTTGCGAAGTCGGGCGCGCGTTGGGCATCACGCAAAAAACCGCTTGGTTCATGGATCACCGCATCCGGTTCTCGCTGGGCATGGGACCGGGCAACAAACTGTCCGGCCAAGTGGAAGCGGACGAAACCTTCATCGGCGGCAAAGCACGCAATATGCACAAAGACAAGCGGGCCGAAAAGATCACCGGCACGGGCGGCAAAGATAAGACGGCGGTGATGGGGATTCTGGAACGTGGCCCGAAGTCCATCGGTAGCAAGGTCCGCGTGAAGGTTATCGGCAATACGAAAAAGAAGACGCTCCAATCCGAGATCCGGGAGCATGTGTTGGCCGGTTCCGCCGTCTTCACGGATGCGCTGAAATCGTATGAAGGGATGGACGAATTCCAGCACGAAGTAATTGACCACGCCGTTGAGTACGTTCGGGGCGAAGTCCACACGAACGGCCTCGAAAACTTCTGGTCCCTTTTGAAGCGCGGCATTCATGGCACCTACGTGAGCGTGGAACCCTTCCATCTCTTCCGGTACTTGGACGAGCAAGCCTTCCGCTACAACAACCGCAAGGGGCTGAACGATGGTGATCGGTTCGATATCGCAGTGCGCCGGATCTTCGGCAAGCGGCTGACTTGGAATCAACTCACCGGCAAAGAGACTGAGCAAGTAGAAAGGTGCCAGTAAGAAGCCCCGCCAGAGACGCGGCAAGCGCGCCGTGCTATTATGATCTTGCGTCACGGTTGTGCAGGCAGGCTCGTTACCTGCCCGCACAACTGGCGGTACGGCGGCGCAAGCCGACCGTAGGATAACCCGCCGACGTCTCGATGTGAGTGAAAGGCTCACAGGAGATCCATAAACAGGAGTAGCGCAATGCTATTCTGTTTTTCAATTCGTCGCAAAGGCAAAAAGTGTGTCATGAGACTGAGGGTTCTAGCTGTGACCTTCAGTATCGAGTTTCCTGTAAGGAGGGCTTCGGCCTAACCGTGTAGGCTGAAGCACCGCGGGGGGCCTACGGGCGCGACCCAGCCCCCCAGCCTATCTGTAGGGGAGAATCTATGGAACCAAAAATATCCGATGTATTACGAAACGATATCGCCAAGCTGGAACGTGAACACAGGGAAGCGATTAGCGAACTGAATCTGACGGTGGCTACGATTGACGCTGCCCTTCATGAGATTCTTGGAGAGCCTTTCGGTGAAGCCGTGCTAAGGCTCGGCCCTCTGCTAAGAGAGCGTGCAGCGTCTCAACTGGGGAAGGACCGCGAGAGACAACTGAATGAAATTCCTGAACGGCTGAAACAAATTCTGGGTCCTCATTGAGATCACGCAAAGTAACGCTGCACTCGCGGTTTAGATCTCCAAGCGTTGGCATGCGTGAATCGCACGTCATGGTTTGGTCTGTCGATGGCGAGTTGTTACAGCTTACCGGCTCCCCTTCACCGCCGCCGCAGCCTACGCCGGCCACCGAGTTTTGGGGATTGAAGCCCCTACCGCTTGGCGGCGCGGTATTCACACGTTGCACCTCCGTTAGCTTCTCGCTAGGGATCACGTTCACCGATGGTTCATGCATTGTTTTAACCCAATACCCTGAGGCAGAACAGGGCCGATCCACGTTTCCCAACCGCCGCACGCCGTAGGCTTTGGCGGTATGATAAAGGCGTCATGAAGACGCAAGCAGAAACGATAGCGGACCTCAGCGCAAGGTGCGCCGGGCCGGACCAGTTCCAGAACTTCGACCGGGCCTTCCGCGCTTTGCTCACCGTGCCGAAAGCGGCAGTTCTGAAGGAAGACAAGCGGTGGAAGCGGGCGCGGACAAAGAAGCGGGCGAAGCGATCCGTCTGACCGCCGCGCGCCCGGCCTGTCACGCCGTACTCATAGTACCGTGGAGTTGCCGCTTAGTCAAGTAAATAATTACCCTATTTAAAGGCACCCAATAACGCACAATTTTGCACAATTATGCCCAATCGGCCACTAACTGGGGTACCCTCCGGGCCCCACCAAGCACGGCGAGCGAAGTTCGCCCGGATCCTAGCCACGGCTCTGGCTTCGGCCGCCTGCGCTTGCGCCCAGACTTCCTTCACGCTCGAGCAGATCTTGAGCGCTCCATTTCCTTCGGCCCCCGTCGCATCGCCTGTCGGCGGCAAGATCGCCTGGGTCTACAATGGGCGCGGCGTGCGCAACATCTGGGTGGCCGAGCCGCCCGCATACGCCGGCCACAGCGTCACCGCGTACACCGAAGACGATGGGCAGGAGATCGCCGAACTGCATTGGACTCCGGACGCCCGCGAGATCGTCTATGTGCGCGGCGAGGGCGCCAATGGCGCCGGCGAGTATCCCAATCCGACTAACGATCCGAGGGGCGCGGAGCAACAGGTATGGGTTGTGGCCATCGAAGGCACGGCGGCCGAGAAGTCACCCCGGCTGATCGGCGAGGGCAGCGAGCCTGCCGTAAATCCGAAAGGCGCGCGCGTGGCTTTCGTGCGCAAGGGCCAGATCTGGTCGGCGCCGCTCGACGGCCCCGGCGGCAGCAAGGAGAAGGCGGAGCAACTGATCCATGCCCGCGGGCAGAATGGTGGTCTCGAATGGTCGCCGGACGGCGCGCGCCTGGCCTTCGTGAGCAACCGCGGGAATCACAGCTTCATCGGGGTGTACGATGCCGCGGCCAAGACGGTTCACTACCTGGATGCCAGCGTGGATCGCGATGACGCTCCGGTGTGGTCGCCCGACGGCCGGCACTTGGCTTTTGTGCGCATTCCCAGCGTGGATGAGCGCAAGTATTTCGCCGCTATGCGGAGCGGTCCGCCATGGTCGATTCGGGTGGCGGATCCCGCCGGCGTAAGCGCCGGCTCCGAAATATGGAGGGCGTCGGAAGGCGACGGCAGCGTGTTCCGCCAGTTGGGTTCGGAGCGCCAGTTGTATTGGGCAGGCGACCGCATCGTGTTTCCATGGGAGCACGATGGGTGGACGCATCTCTACTCCGTGCTCGCCACTGGCGGCGCCGGTGTCCATGCGACCTTGCTCACTCCCGGAGCTTTCGAAGTGGAGCATGTCGCCATCACACCGGACGGTCGCGAGATGGTTTACTCTTCGAACCAGGACGATATCGACCGGAGGCACATCTGGCGCGTGCCGATTGCCGGAGGCGAGCCGGCCGAAGTGGCGGGCGGGACGGGGCTGGAATGGTCGCCCGCCATGACCAGCGACGGCGCGCTCGTATTCATCCACGCGGACACCGCGCGGCAGGCGCGGCCCGCGATCCGGCTGGCATCGGGAGAAGTGCGCGATCTGGCCCCGGATGCTATCCCGGCGGACTTTCCGAAGGCCGACGCGTTGGTGACTCCGCAGCAGGTGATCTTCCCGGCAGCCGACGGCCTCACCCTTCACGGCCAGTTGTTTCTGCCCAAGACAACGGCGGGCCAGAAGCATCCAGCGGTGGTGTTCTTTCACGGCGGATCGCAGCGGCAGATGTTGCTGGGCTGGCATTACATGTATTACTACAACAATGCCTACGCCCTGAATCAGTATCTGGCCAGCCGCGGATACGTGGTCCTCGCGGTGAACTATCGCAGCGGCATCGGGTATGGCATGAAATTTCGCGAAGCGCTCAATTACGGCGCGGGCGGCGGAAGCGAATTCAACGACGTGTTGGGCGCAGGGCTGTTTCTGAAGAACCGTCCCGAGGTAGACCCGGCACGCATCGGACTGTGGGGCGGGTCGTACGGCGGATACTTGACCGCGATGGGCCTGGCGCGCGCGTCCGATCTATTCGCCGCGGGCGTGGATCTGCACGGCGTACATGACTGGACCGAAGAGTTGGGCATCGGGAAAGACGACGAAGCGGGAAGGCTGGCGTTCAACTCGTCCCCGATGGCCAGTGTCAAAGACTGGCGCTCGCCGGTTTTACTCATTCATGGCGACGACGACCGCAACGTCAATTTCCGCCAGACTGTGGAATTGGTCGAGGCGTTGCGGGGCCGCGTGCACGTGGAGCAGTTGATCTTCCCGGATGAGATTCACGATTTTCTGATGCACGCGCATTGGCTGGAGGCTTATCGTGCGGCGGTGCGTTTCTTCGATGCGCAGTTGGTAGGCGGTTCTGGCAGGTAGACAGGCCACGAGGCAGCCACGACGCCTGTCCTACCCAAACTGCGCGCGCACCAGGGCAAGCGCGTCCTCTTTGCTCTGCACGCGGCCTTCGAGTTGCGCGTCTTCCACGGCGGCCAGCATCTTCCCGAAAGACGGTCCGGGCTGGTAGCCCTGTTCGATCAAATCGCGTCCCGTCAGCAGAGGCTTGGGGCGCAGCTCTTCTTCGCCTAGCTCCGCCAGCCGCGTCAGCACGTGTTTGTAGCTATCCAGCTTTCCGCTGCTTGACAGGCAGTCCAGGCGATGCAGCTCCAGATGCTCGCCGAAGTTCTCCATGCGGAGGAAGCGTTTCAAGGTGCTCTCGCGCATCTGCGCGGTATGCATGAAGCGCATGTGGTTGGCGATCAGCGCTTCGATCTGCTCGGTCTGCTCGCCCGAAAACCGCAGCCGCGCGAGAATCCCGTGCGCCAGCTTGACGCCTTCCTCCACATGCCCGTCGAAGCGAATGCGGTCCGCTACCCGGAAAGTCGGCGGCTTGCCGACGTCGTGCAGCAGCGCGCCGGCGGCCAGCGTCACCGTGGGATTACGCAGCTTTTCGAGCAGCAGCACAGTATGCGTCCACACGTCGCCTTCCGGATGGAACTCCGGTGGCTGCGCGACGCCCTTCATGGCCGCTACTTCGGGCAGGATGTCGCCCAGCAGTCCGGTTTCGTCCAGCAACTCGAAGCCGCGCCGCGCGCCGCCTTCGGTCAGGATACGCGCCAGCTCGTCGCGCACGCGCTCGGGCGAGACCTTCACAATCAGGTGGTGCAGCCGCCGCAGCGCCGCCATGGTGGCGGGTTCGATCTCGAAGCCCAGCCGGGCCGCGAAACGCACGGCGCGGATCAAGCGCAGATGATCTTCCTGGAAGCGCTCGTCCGGATTGCCGATGGCGCGCACCACGCGGCGGCGCAAATCGTCCTGCCCGCCGGTGAAGTCCAGCACCTGGTTCGTATCGGGATCCAGCAGCAGCGCGTTGATGGTGAAATCGCGCCGCATGGCATCCTGGCGGGCGTCGCCTTCGAAGCGCACCGCATCGGGCCGCCGGCCGTCGCTGTAGCTGGCGTCGCTGCGGAACGTGGCTACTTCCACTTGGGCGGCGTTCTCGCGCACCAGCACCACGCCGAAATGCGCGCCCACCTGCTCGGAGCGCTCGAACAATTCGCTCACGCGATCCGGACGCGCGTCGGTAGCCACGTCGAAATCTTTCGGCGCGCGGCCCAGCAACAGGTCGCGCACGCAACCGCCCACCAGGTAGGCCTGGTGCCCGGCGGCGCGCAGCCGCGCGACGATCGAGCGGGCCAGTTCCTCAGAGGTGGTGTCCACGTACTTAATATAAGCGCAAGGACAGGCCCGCAGGCAGCCCGCAGGCCCGTCCCACATGTTAAGATGTGATTGCCAATCTGCCCTCCCCGAGCACTCTTGCATGACCCAGCCGCAGCGGCCCCGCGCCGTTAATGTCGTAGTCGCTACCACTGTGATGCTGTCGTTCATCTCCTTCTGGAGAGCGGCAGCCATCGTGCTCAGCGATCTGGCTTCCTCGGCGTACTACGTAGGCGGCATCGCCGAGCAGGCCATCGGCAAAGCCGCGCCGTGGTTCATCCTGGCGATCATGCTGTTTTCGTATGCCGTACGCGCCATCTACATCGAGAGCTGCAGTATGTTCGTGCGCGGCGGCGTATACAAAGTCGTGCACGAGGCCATGGGCGGCACGCTGGCCAAGTTCTCGGTTTCCGCCCTGATGTTCGACTATGTGCTCACCGGCCCCATCAGCGGCGTGAGCGCGGGCCTGTACCTCGGCGGACTGATCAACGAGACCGGCGAGTATCTGAAGATCCCCGGCCTGCACGTGCATCCACCCTATTTCGCGGCGGCATTCGCGGCGGTGGTCACTATTTATTTCTGGCGCAAGAACGTCATCGGCATCCATGAATCCAGCGAGAAGGCCCTGCGCATCATGCAGATCACCACCGTGATGGTAGTCATCCTGATCGCGTGGTGCCTGATCACCATTTTCAAAAACGGCTACCAGCCCGTGCCGCTGCCGACTCTCGCCAATCTGCATTTCAGCAAGGAAGGGCTGGGCTGGCTGCGGGGAACGGCGGCGCCCTCGATCACCATCATTGCCATTCTGGTGGGCCTGGGCCACTCGCTGCTGGCCATGAGCGGCGAAGAGAGCCTGGCCCAGGTGAATCGCGAAATCGCGCACCCCAAGCTGAAGAACCTGGAGCGCGCAGGCTTCGTGATCTTCATCTACAGCATGCTGTTCACGTCGCTGGTTTCCTTTTTCGCGGTGATGATCATTCCGGACGCCGTGCGGCACAAGTTTCTCGACAACCTGATTGGCGGACTGGCCATGTTTCTGGTGGGCCCCTTATCCGTGCGGCTGCTGTTCCATGGCTTCGTGGTGCTGGTCGGCACGTTGATCTTAGCCGGAGCGGTGAACACGGCCATCATCGGCTCCAACGGCGTGCTCAACCGGGTGGCCGAGGACGGTGTGCTGCCGGACTGGTTCCGCCATCCGCACCACAAATTTGGAACCAGCTCCCGCCTTATCAACCTGATCGTGATCCTGCAACTGATCACCATCATGATCAGCCGCGGGGATGTCTACATGCTGGGTGAAGCGTACGCGTTTGGCGTGGTGTGGAGCTTCGCCATGAAGGCGCTCTCGGTGCTGGTGCTGCGCTACAAGCAACCAGGCGGCCGCGGGTGGAAAGTGCCCCTGAATTTCCACATTGCCGGCACGGAGATTCCCGTGGGGCTGATCCTGATCACCGTCACGTTGTTTGCGCTGGCCTTGATCAACGTAGTCACCAAGGAGGTGGCCACTATCTCCGGCGTGAGCTTCACGATTGCCTTCTTCATCGTGTTTGAGTTCTCCGAAAAGTACAATCGCCTGCACACCGCCGCGCACTCGCAGGAGCTGGAGAAGTTCAACTTGAACACGAACGAGGAGGTCTCTGCGGAAACCACGCACGTGCGGCCTGGCAATGTCATCGTCGCAGTGCGCAATCCACATCGCCTGGAGCACCTGCAGCGCATGCTGGAGAAAACCGACACGCGCCGCATCGATATCGTGGTGCTCTCGGTCCGCGAGGTGACGCAAGCGGGTTCCGGCGAGCATCCGCTGGATGCCAGCCAAATCTTTTCGGTCGACGAGACCGCGGTCTTCACCAAGGTCGTGAACCTAGCCGAAAAAGCCGGCAAGCATGTGGAGTTGATGGTGGTGCCGGGAAGCGTTCCGTACGCCGCCATCGTGGCTACGGCCGAGCGCCTGCAATCCTCGCGCATCGTGACAGGGCTCTCGCCGAAGTTGAGTCCCGCCGAGCAGGGCGCGGCGATCGGCCACGAATGGGAGAACCTGCCCGAGCCGCGGCCTTCGCTGTCGCTCGAAATCGTAGTGCCGGGCGAGGAAGAATCCATCTTCTTCAATCTCGGCCCGCATCCGCCCAGGTTGTGGCCGCAGGATATCGACCTGCTGCACCAGCTTTGGCTGGATCTGGCCGCCAAAGGCCCAGGCTGCAAACTGCACCATCGCGACATTGTGGGCGTGGCGTTGCGGCGCATGCAGGAGGCGCTGCAGTCCGGGCACGCCGATGAGGTGGTGGCGGATGTGATGCGGGAGATTTCCAACGGGTCCGGGGAGAAGAAGAAGGTAGAAGCCAGGAGTCAGGAGCCGGAATAAGGCGCGCTTTGCCAGCAACCCCCGGCTAAGCCCTAACCAGCTTGCCTGAGCCGATGCGTTCCGATATCCTGGGGGAATGGAAGTACATCTGACTCCCGACCAGCAAGCGCAGCTCGCGCAACTCGCCGCTAAAGCCGGGACTGTCCCCGAGCGGCTGGCGACGAATGTCGTTACCCGTTACCTCGACGAAAAAGCCCGATTCCTTGCCGCCGTTGAAAAAGGGATCGCCGCGGCCGAGCGCGGCGAGTTTGTCGAAGAGGAAGAAATGGACGCCCGTCTTGAAGCCCTGTTCAGGCCCTAATGCGCATTCGTTGGACTGTTCCAGCCGCTGAAGACCTAGAGAACATCAAGAACTACCTCCAACACCCAACCGGGGCAGACTCGGCCAGCGCGCCGGCACGAGAGAACTCATGCTGACGCCGCTGCCCTACGTCGTTGTCTACTTGGTGAAAGCTCAGGCCGTCGAAATCCTGCACATCCATCACGGTGCGCAGGATTGGCGTTAATGATGCCGTCGCGCTGCCCAACAAGAACGGTGGTACAGCCCTATATTGTGATATAGGTAGCAAGATATGTCCAAACAAGTTGCGCTGACTTTCCTGGCCATTGCATTGACCGCGTCTTCAGCCTACGCGGGACAGGCGGCGGCATCGTGCGAGACGAAGGACGACGCCGCTTACACCGCCGCCATCCGCAAGGCCACCACCGAGACTTACTTCTCCACCGAGCTGGTCGATCACCTGCCCTGGAACTCCTGCGTGCCCGCGCCCGACACATTCCTGGGCCATATCATCGGCGCGGCGGACGTGCTCGACCATGTGGAGCAGATCAACGGCTACATGCGGCTCCTGGCCGGCCACAGCCCGCGCGTGCGGGTGTTTTCCATGGGCACGAGCGAGGAAGGCCGGGAGATGATTCTGGTGGCGATCGCCGATGAAGCCACCATCCAAAACCTGGACCACTACAAGCAGATCGCGGCGCGCCTGGCGGACCCGCGCGGCCTGAGCGAGACCGATGCGGAAGCGCTGATTCAGCAAGGCAAGCCCATCTATTGGGCCGACGGCAGCATCCACTCGCCCGAGTCCGGCTCGCCCGAGATGCTGATGGAACTTGCCTACCGGCTGGCGGTGGAAGAGACGCCGCTGGTCCAAACCATCCGGAAGAATTCGATCGTGCTGCTCACGCCCGTCATCGAGACGGATGGCCGCGACCGCTTCGTGGATGTCTACATGTACGCCAAACATCATCCCGAGGCGATGCCCTACCCGCTGGTGTGGTGGGGCCACTATGTCTCGCACGACAACAACCGCGACGGCATCACACTATCGCTCGCGCTATCGAAGAACGTCACCAAGGCGTACCTGGATTGGCATGCCACGGTGATGCACGACCTGCATGAATCCATCCCCTACCTTTACATCTCCACCGGGACGGGGCCGTACAACGCGTGGCTCGATCCGATCGTCAGCAGCGAATGGCAGCGCCTGGCCTTTTACGAAGTGCAGGAACTGACGCGGCGCGGCGTGGTGGGCGTCTGGACGCACGGCTTCTACGACGGATGGGCGCCCAATTACCTGATCTGGGCCGCCACCGGCCACAACGCCATCGGCCGGTTCTACGAAACTTTCGGCAACCGCGGCGCGGACACGCAGGTGCGCACGCTGCAACCGAATGCGACCAGCCGCGAATGGTTCCGTCCGAACCCGCCGCTGGCCAAGGTCAAGTGGTCGGCGCGCGACAACGTCAATCTGCAGCAAAGCGGGCTGCTGCTGGGCCTGTACAATGTCGCGTCACACGGGCAGGAATACCTGCAGAATTTCTACCTGAAGAGCCTGCGCGCGGTTGCCAAGGCGCGCACCGAAGGCCCGGCCGCGTGGGTGTTGCCCGGAGACGATCCGCGGCCAGGCGACCAGGCGCGCTTGCTGAATGTCCTGAGATCGCAGGGCATCGAGATTTCGCGCGCGGACAAGGGCTTCTCCGCGGCGGTGTTGAACGTGGAAGGCGCGGCCATCGGCGGCCCCGGCAAAGCGGCGGACGAGAAGAAGCCGGCGGCTGACGAGAAGGCGGCGGCGGAAGACAAGCCGAAAGATGCGCCGACTACCACGACGGTAAGGTTTCCGGCGGGGAGTTACATCGTCCGCATGGATCAGCCTTACAGCCGCCTAGCCGATACGCTGCTCGATACACAGTACTTCAGCCCGAAAGATCCGCGTCCTTATGACGACACTGGATGGACCCTGGGTGCGCTGGCAAACGTGAAGACCGTCCGGGTGATGGATGCATCCGTGCTCGACATACCTATGACCAAGGTCACGGGCGAGGTGAGTGTCGCGGGGGGTATCAATGGTAGCGGCCACACCACGTACCTAATCAACAACAATGCGGATAGCGCGCTGGCTACCTTCCGCTTCCGGCTGGCGAGCGTGGCCATGGAAGCCGCCGAAGAACCCTTCGAGGCGGACGGCCGGAAATTCAATCGTGGCACTTTCGTTATCGCCAATGCCGATCGCAGTCAGATCGAAGCCGCCGCGCGCGATCTGGGGATCGGCGCATTCGCCACGGACGCCAAGTTGAGCGTGGCGCGGCACGCGCTGGAAGCGCCGCGGGTAGCCCTGCTGCATGATTGGACCGACACCCAGCAGGATGGCTGGTTTCGCATCACCATGGACCAGCTCAAGATTCCGTACACTTACCTGGCGGATACCAAGGTCCGCGAAACGCCGAATCTGCGCGATCAATTTGACGTCATCATCGTGCCGCCATTCGTCCGCGACCTGTCGTCGGCCATGCAGGGGCTTCCCATGCAGGGCAGTGCGATGCCTTGGAAGGGAACGGTCGAGACGCCCAGTTTCGGCGCGGCGGGCCTGGATGCGAGCGACGACATTCGGGGCGGACTGGGCTACTCCGGTGTGGCGAGCCTGGAACGCTTCGTGCGGGATGGCGGCCTGCTGGTGGCGGTCGGGGAATCGGCGGCTTTGCCGGTGGAAGGCGGCATGACGCGCGCGGTTTCACTGCGGCCCGCGCAGAAGCTGGTGTGTCCAGGCGACGTGCTGCTGGCCGGCGTTGAGGATGCCAAGAGCCCCATTGCGTACGGTTACGGAGAAAAGCTCTACCTTTACTACAGCGAGAACCCTGTTTTGAATGTGGGCCTGGGCTTCGGCGGCGGAGAGGATAACGCGAGCCGGTCGAGCGGCCGCGGATCGGCGACCGATCCCGACGTGATCCAAGGCCGCCCATACGCCGCGCCCGAGAAGGCGCCGAAGCGCACTCCGCGCGAAAGGGAACTGTACGTTCCCGAAGAGATGCGGGCGTACCTTGGGTGGCGGATTCCGCCGGCCAACGAGCTGCCGCGGGTGATCCTGCGGTTTGCGAAGGCCGGCGATCTGCTGGTGAGCGGCTTGCTGGACGGCGGCTCCGAGTTGGCCGAAAAGCCCGCCGTAGTGGACGTCCCGCACGGCCAGGGGCACATCGTGCTGTTCTCCAACAATCCCATGTGGCGCAACGAAACTTCAGGGAGCTATTTTTTGCTGTTCAATGCCATTATGAATTACAGGCATTTGGATGCCGGGCGGGAGGAGGAGAAGAAGCCAGGAGACAGGAGTCAGAAGTCGGAATAAGCGCTCACGTGCATGCGCGGCGGGAGTTGGGCGTGCGTCAAGTCGAGGTCGTCACGCCGCACCGGTATACGAAGTTCTACGGTGTTGGGCGGCGATGGGTAGTTTTGGCTGAAGGATAGTTTCAGGGCGCCTTCTGCCCAAGAGATGGCCCGCGTGGTTTCCGCGTAGGAGCGCAGGATCTGGGCCTGTTTGAGGTCGTCGCAGGTTAGCAGCGCTTGGCGAACGATGCGGTCTTCCGAGGCATAGGTCAGTACGGCAACGACGTTGGGCTGTTTCAGGCGCGGGTCCTTGACATCGTCGGCGGGCACATCCAGTCCCACGTAGCGCGTGGTCAGCGTTTCCCGTGAAATCGAGAAGCTCAGCAGCGGCACGTAGGTATCGAAGAGATGCTGGCCGGAGCCCAGCTTATATACCGACCACCACTCGGTTTCTTCCAGACCGCGCGAGACCACCCAGAGCGCATTGTCGATGGTGCGTGCATCCGCGCCCGCGACGGTCAGAGTGTATAGCGGCTTGTGCCGCGGATCTTCGCCCAGGCGCCAGGCTTCCAGCGTGACGGTTGCTTCGATGCCGATGTCGCCCAAGACCTGCTTCGAGCGCGCGGTATTCCGCAGCAGCAGACGCTCGCCGGCAGGCCGGCCCGGGACTTGGGTTCCAGTAACCTCATGCGAGATATTGCGGATCTCGACCGTTTCCGAACCGTCCGCGGCGGAACTGAAGTCGATGGTTGAAGGAGACTCCGCGTGCATCGGCGGCCGCTGCTACGCGTACACCAGTCCGGCGAGCAGACAGAGAACCGTGTTTCTGCCCCACATGGATCTATTCTGACATTTTTGGAATGGAGCTATTCCCGAAGCGTGCGGCCCGCGTGCGCCGGCTCCTGCAGCGACTCGAGCAGCGTGTCGATGTTCGCCGTGACTTCCACCACCGTGGCTTTATTACGCTCGAAGGTGGCGATGAGCACGCGCGTGGACTTGCGCGAGTTACTGGCGCCCATGAATATGTAGGTCGCCTCACCATCGTGCCGGGAATGCACGCGCACCAGCGGATGCAAGGTCGAGCTGGCCAGCGTGTCCATGAAGCGGTCCCGGTCGCGCCATTCGCCGGGATCCTCGCGCGTCTTCAGATCCGAAAGGCCCTCGAATACCGCCAGCCTGAAGCCGCTGGCGCCCTCCGGATGGGCCACCTTGACTACGAAGTTCGCGATGCCCATGAACGGAACATGCACGGGCTTTGTCCCATAGCGGGATTCGATGGCTTTCACGATGCGGTCGAATTCCGCATCGCCGCCGAATGCCGTGGCCGTCGCCATCAGAGCCGTCAGGGCCGCCGCCAAGACTCGCGCTTTCATCGCGCCTCCTTGTGGGTCCTGGATTTCTCGAAACGCGGAATGCCGAACTCGCCGCCCAAATCCGCCAGCCGCTCGGGGTCCAGCGTGCCGCTGATGTTGACGATGGTCAGCTCCAAGGGCTCGGCGTCGATCACCACGATGCCCCCCAATTGTCCGTTGCCGCCGTCCTTGAAATATACGTCCACATTTTCGCCGTGTTTGGATCTCACGCCGACCAGCCGCCCCCACGCCAGGCTCGGCAACTGGCTGCGCAAAGCCTCGATATCGGCCATGTCGTATTCGCCTTCGTGCTTGAATACAAAGCTCCTGACGTAGATGCCATCCAGGCCTGCGATCAGTTTGCGGACGTCCGCCTCTTCATCGTCTTTATCTTTGAGGAATCTGGCGGCAAGCTGCAGCATGGATTTATCCATGGTGACGGTTACGGCTTCGTCCGCCTTATCAGCCAGCGCGTCCAGATTGACCGGCAGCTTGATTTCCTGGGCCCACGCCGGGAGCATGGCTGCCGCGAAAGCGATCATTGCGATTTTCATGGTGTTTCCCGCCTCGCTATCAAATACGAACAGGCCATGCCGGTGGAGGCATTATCTGGCGGGAAGATTTTTCCATCCGGGAGCGGCGTTGCGGCCCTCAGTGCCCAAAGTGCGCATTACCGGTGATCCGCGACTTGCCCTGCGCCGATTCGCCCCACCACTTCCCCAGCATCTTATACGCCGCCGCCGAATTGGTGGGCGCCAGGTTCGCCATAGCGGCCCCGCTACTCTCGTTGGCGGCGTTATCGTCCGACTGATTCGTGCTGTAGTAGAATAACGGCGCCGTGAAAAATGTGGAGAAAGACTGAATCCCATTCGCACTGGCCCACGGGATAATGGTCGCCAGCCAGGTGTTGAATAGCCCACTGGTGTCCCAGACGATGTCGTACTGTCCCAAATAATCATAAGACTGATCGGCAATCCCACCCGCGGGGCACCAGTAGGGCGCATCCGACTGACCCACCCGGACGGGCTTACCGGTGGCCTTAGCCGCCTGGATATAGCCATATTGCCCATTTCCAGGATTGAACGGACCGGCCCAGTTCGCCAACTCCGCGGCATAGTAGACCTGCCCCGGAAACACGCTATTGCCTGTGCTTGGATCGCATGAACCGGAGAATAAGTCGATTACAAAGAAATCCAATGCCGGATAAGTATTACCCGATGTGTTAGTCCAGTCTGCCCAATATGAACTATCGTTCACACGCCAACTCAGACCGGTGCCCGCGGCTCCAATCTTGAGGCTGGAATTGATGGCCTTCAGCGCCGCGGAATCGTGCTGGATGAACGTACTCAGATCCGCCACGCTGAAGACTTGCACATTGCTCATGCCGCCAGTGGGCTCTTCCACTACCTGAAATGCAGTGATGCTCGGCCACCGTGATACCTCCGCTTTATGCAGCGGGATCACACAACTTTCATATTGCGCTTCGGTAATAACCGGGCTGGCAAGCGTGCCGGGCGGACTAAACCCGCAGGCCTGAAGGTCGTCCCTCAGCGGGGGATCTCCCGCGCGGATGGCGATACCGTTGAGCGTGGCGTTGTTTATCGTCTGGTCATAGTAATACAGGGCCCAGCAGTGCGCCCCGCTGCCGCTCCCAGGCGTCTCGTTGAGATTCAAGTACGGATGGTTCGCCGTACCGGCACAATCGCCGGCGATGTTGTAAACACCCGTGACGCCTTCCGCCTGGTATTCGACGGACGATGCCAGGGCGGCCTGCCAGATATTCATGTCTTGCGTGGTCACGCCGGCGGCCGCCAGCAGATTGCTGAACTGCACGCAATGCGAACCGAATTCCTCTACTACCGACACTGACTCAGGGACCGATATGGTCGCACCTTCGCATGGCCAGTTCTGCCCGGTTAAGGTCATCTTCGGTTGCGGTAAATGCGCTACCGTGGCGTCAATAGCCTGAAAACTGGCCCAGGTGTTCGATAAGAACGAGGCCAGACTAGGAGAGGGAGTCCCGCCGTTGGTATAGACGCTGCCGCAAGTCGCCTGATTCCAAAGCGTGCACTGTCCGTACGCCGCGCCCATCGCCACCAGACCGAGGAATATGAGTCTCTTTTTGGTTGCCATTTTGCGATTTTGAACCAGCAAAGCCAATTTGGATGGCTGTGCGTGTTTACCCTCCTGACAGCATGATAGGAGGGGCGCGGGAACGGATTGCCGGGCGTTTCCGGCAAGTTGTTGGTTTAGCGTGCAAAAGAAAGTGGCGCGGCGCGTGACTGACAGAGGTTTCACGCAAAGACGCCAAGGCCCGCCAAGGCCGCCAAGAAAGCATGGTCGACGAAGGCATATCCGGTTCGCACACCGGAGCGCGCGGCGGTAAACTTGGGCCAGAGGCGAATCATGTATTGTCCCCAATGCCGGGTTGAGTACCGTGACGGTTTCACCGAATGCTCCGACTGCCAGGTTCCGCTGTTAACCGGAGCACCTCCTCCGGAGCCACCCAGGCCGTCCGAGCCGGCGCTCGACTTGGTCGTGGTGCTGGAGACGAACGATAGCATCCAACTTGCCTTGGCAAAAGGATTGTTGGAGGACGCGGGAATCCCTTTCTTCCTTCTGGGCCAGATCACCACACTGGTCCAGGAGGTGGACGGGTTCCTGCACAAGTGGGTACGGGTGCAGGTGCCGCGCGACCGCGAGGCGGAAACGAGGGACCTCCTGGAAATGCTGAAAGCGGACACCAGTGCTCCGGACGCCGACGCGAAAGGAGCAGACGCGGCCGGCGAGAAAACTTGAATGAAGCCCTGTCGAGAGGCCCTTCGTCATTGATACAATCTTCTTCCATGCGAAGACTTGCCATCATGCCGGCTCTGGCCTGCGCCGCGGCCCTCGCCGCCGCGCCTCTCGACAAGAAGGATGTCGAATATGCCCGCCCGGACGGCAAGCCACTGCTGCTCGACCTGCACGTGCCGGACGGGCCGGGGCCGTTTGCCGCCGCAATTTTGATCCACGGCGGAGGATTCGACGAGGGAAGCAAAAGCGCCAATGTACGGCCGTTGTTCGAGCCGCTGACCGATGCCGGCTTCGCCTGGTTCAGCATCGATTACCGGCTGGCGCCGGCGGTCCATTTCCCCGAGGCGATAGAAGACGTGGATAGCTCGATCCGTTGGGTGAAGGCGCATGCCGCGGAGTACCGCGTGGATGTGTCCAGGATCGCGATTATCGGCGAATCCGCCGGCGGCTTCTTCGTGAATTATGCCGGGACGCACCAGACGCCGGCCACCAAAGTAGCGGCGGTGGTGGATTTCTATGGACCGTCCGACTACGGAAAGCAGGCGCTGCTGCGGCGCGACCATCCGGAGCGCTTCAATATGGCGACCATCAACCGTCACGCGGCCAATGGTGGCGGCATCCATTTCTTCGGCGTGGAACGGCTTGACGATGCCGGTCTGGCAAAACTGCGCGCGGTGGCGCCCATCGCCGCGGTTCACCAGGGAATGCCGCCGTTTCTGGTGATTCACGGCGCCCAGGACGATCAGGTGAGCTTCGAGCAATCCACCACATTCTGCGATGCGATCCGCCAGGCGGGCACGGCCTGCGAGCTGATTACTATCGAAGGCGGCGGGCACGGCATGGGAGGGTGGCGCGCGCCGGAGATGCAACACTGGAAACCCGAAATGATCGCTTGGCTCAAAAACACCTTGAAAGTGAAGTAAAACCGGCAGCCCCGATAGGGCGCGGCACGCGCGTGTGCGTGCGCCACACCGCTTGCAGGGAATTGCCGGCGCGCCGCGCCGTGTGTTGTACTGTTGCCTATGAAGCCAGCCCCGTGGGCCATCCTGCTGGCCGTGCCCCTGGCCGCCCAGGTGCGCATCGCGCAACACGGCATCGAGTACATCGCGGTCGAGATTAAGGGCAAGCCGTTCACCCAGTTCTTCATCGGGCCGGAGACCAACAAGCCCTATCTGCATCCTCTGCGTTCCGCCAGCGGCAAAATCGTAACGCGCGGCTACCCGATGGAAGAAGACATACCGGGCGAATCGCGCGACCATCCCCATCATCGCGGCCTGTGGTTCGCGCATGGCGACGTGAACGGGTTCGACTTCTGGGGTAACGAGACGCGCGGCGGCAAGTTCGGACGCATTGTGCTGGCGAAGATCGACAACCTGTCGGGCGGCAAGGATTCGGGGTTGATTGACGCCAGCTTCGAGTGGCGCGATCCGGGCGGCAAGGTGCTGCTGACCGAGGCGCGTCAAATGACCTTCTACGGTCTGCCGAAGATCCGCACCATCGACTTCGATATCACCCTGACGGCCCGCGAAAAGGTCACGTTCGGAGACACCAAGGAGGGGACATTTGCCCTGCGCGTGGCATCCGACTTGGAGGAACCGCACGCCAGCGCGCCGGCGCAACCGCCACGTAGCGGACACATCGTGGACTCCCTGGGACGCGAGGGCGAAAAGCAGGTGTGGGGCAAGCGCGCGGACTGGGTGGATTTCTATGGCTTGGTGGATGGCGAACCGCTGGGCATCGCCATGTTCGACCATCCGTCGAATCCCCGGCACCCAACCTATTGGCACGCGCGCGGTTACGGCCTGTTCGCGGCGAACATCTTCGGCTTGCGCGATTTCGAAAACGATAAAACCAAAGACGGCAGCCTGTCCCTGGCGCCCGGCGAAACCCTGCGCTTTCGCTATCGCGTGGTGATCCATCCGGGAGACGCGCGCAGCGCGCAAATCGGCAAGCTGTATCAGGACTACGCAGGCGGGCGGTAGGTCCAACTGATTGATGGCGCGTTGGTTGCGGCATGGCGGACATGAAACACGAAGGGCGCGAGATGGCTCCCGCGCCCTCTATCCGACAGGCCGAATCAAACCGCGATTAAGCGGCGGCCAGCAGACCGTCGTTCGACTCCGCAGCCTCAAACTCATTCCTGTCGCGGGCTTCCTGGCAACCTATGCAGTAGGCAGCCCACGGCACGGCTACCAGGCGCTTGGGCTTGATGTCCTCCTCGCAGTGCAGGCAAACGCCATAACTGCCGTCCTTTATACGGAATATGGCGGCCCGCACGTTGCGGAGCAAGCTGGCTTCACGGTCCAGGTTGCGAATCGCAAGTTCCCTCTCTCCAGCCAGTTGCACCTCATCCAGGGCATCCGGGGTCTTCTCGATCAGGATCTCGTCGCGATTGCGTAATCCGCCGGCAAGTTCGGCTTGTTTAGCTAACAGGATCGCTTTGTATTTTTCGAGCTCGGTTCTGTTCATGATCTGTCTCCTATCTTTTTTCGTTCTATCCTGCCGGGTTCGTTTGCCCGACACAGAATAGACGAAATTTCACTCCAAAAGTTTCAAGAAATCTCAGCCTCTTCGGCTCAAGTACGGCGTTCGTCTCCAGAACGCCCTCTTACGGGAAACTACTGTAGCAATTCCCATACCAAATTGCAAAACTACTTCAAAAACGTTTCAAATGTATGCCTAAAGTTAAATTTCAACCAAGCACCCGATCAACCGTCGGCCGATTTCTGTCTGGCTTCTGCTCAACCGCTGATACAGTAGTGCCGAAAGTGGGCATTTGTATCACAAGACGCCCGCGCGACCGTTCGGTTTCGCCGCAGGCACGAATTCCGGTTCCATTACTAATGCCGGACTATTACTGAACGATGATGTGGAAGGCCCGGGCATTGGTCCCGGGAAGGCGCCCTTAGCGGGCACCCACCAACGGCAGCACCACGCGATCCAACTCCTCGTCGGTGAATTCGCGGAGGCGGACATTCTTGTGCAGCGTCCAATGCTCGATGTGCTGGAGCGAGGCCCCCGGCTTCAGATGTTGCAGCGGGCCAAGCGTCTCCAGTTCCAGGAAATCGGCGTTGGTGAAGGTTTCAAAGGAGCATCCGAAATCAGGGTAGCCCTTCGGTGAATCCTGGGCATCGTAGCGTTTAATGAACAGGCCGGAATTCACGGCGTAGGCGGCCCAGGTGTTCTGATTGAAGCTGCCCAGCTTCGTGGGATCGGCGTTGGCGGGATCCTGGTGCAGCATCAGGTACTTGCGGGTGAAGCGCCAGCGGTGATCGGAGAGATTGCTGAAGGCCCACATCACCAGCGGATTGGTGGGATAGAGCACCTCGGGATGCTTGCCGCGCGGGGGGAACCCATGAATGCCCACGCCGCCTGGCGCCATCATGGTGAGCGCCCAAGGCGCCAGTTCGAGCGGCTGTTTGCCGGCGTTCCTGATGCGGTGCAGCACTTCCACGCTGGTGCCCTGCGGCGACAATTTCACCACAATCTGTTTCTCCAGGCCGGTGAGCGCCTCGACGGGCTCGGTGGCCTCCAGGACGTCACCCTTAATTTCGATGCGCACTGGGCCGTTGTCCGGCGCGTAGGTGCGGACGGCGTCTTCGGGAGCGGCCCAGACGCGATGTCCGCCGCGGGCGACCCAGGCCGGTTCGCCGGATTTGCCGAGGGTTTCGGTAAATTCCTTGAAGAAGTTCTTGCCGCCCACAAATGCGTAGCGCATGATGCGCGGTCCGATATCGCCGGTCACGATCAGCTCGACCTCTCCATTCGCAATCCGGTAGCAGTTCGGCCAGCCCTTGAAGGCGGTCTTCTCGATTTTCACGGCGGCGGTGGCGCTCATGGTCAGCAACAGCAGGGTTGCAGCAAATTTCAGCATAGCCCGTATTATCGCGCGCTTAGCCGGTGCGGGGGTAAGCGGTGGGATTTGAAATTGCCTCCACAGCGGTTTTCTCGTACAATCTTGGCGTACCCTGAAAGAAGGAGCCCGCACAAATGACGATTCTGGATTGGTCACAATGCCCCGCCGTGGAGAGCATCCCCGGCAAGGTGAGCGGCGCGTGGGTGTTTAAGGATACCCGGTTGCCCGTCGCCACGGTGATCGAGAACCTTGAGGATTTGAGTGTCGAAGAAGTGATGGAACAATTCGACGTGACGCGGGAGCAGATTACCGCCGTGCTCGATTTTGTGGCGCAAAGCCTCAACGTATCGGCGCCGGCGCCGGACACCGCGCCCATCAATGCTCATTCTCTTTGACCACGGGACTCCACGAGGCCTTGCCAGCGCGCTCTCCGGCCACACCGTCGTCACCGCTAAGGCAAGAGGCTGGGACAGGCTGAGCAACGGCGCCTTGTTGAATGCGGCGGAGGCAGCGTCGGTGGATCTCTTGCTCACCACGGACCGGAGAATTCGCTACCAGCAGAACCTTACAAGCCGGACGATTGCTATCGTCGTTTTGGCCGGCACGACAAAATGGTCACAGGTACAATTGCATCTTGAACGCATCACCGCCGTGGTGAACGCGGTAACGCCCGGTAGCTATACCGAGGTGGACATCCCTTTCAGGTAAGGGTCCCACCGTGTTTCTTTGCGTGGCGCACGTTTCACAAAGTGTAAGGCTTGGAACGCTCCTGAAGCCAGGTGGGGCCTGAGGGTCTCACTTTTCGCTTTCCCAGCCGCTATGCCGCTCGCTGCCACTGCGCTAGGTCTTTGACCGTGTGAAAGATTTCCTTTTGTAGCCAAACTTGCGGCGGGCGGCCTGGCGATCGAACTTCCAGGCGATTTTGACGCGATCGCGATTCATCCGCCGATTCCAGGCTCTCGCTTC
>Ga0302326_10003483_pt1 | contig 36995 bp, 33 predicted proteins | sample Palsa_T0_3_FD_202264 | JGI IMG/M metagenome (GOLD analysis project Ga0302326, IMG submission 202264) | Peat permafrost microbial communities from Stordalen Mire near Abisko, Sweden - Palsa_T0_3 | ecosystem: Environmental > Terrestrial > Soil > Palsa > Peat permafrost | place: Sweden: Abisko... | reverse complement strand
GTCGTCGTCGAAGACACTCAGGGCGATGGTGTGGGGATTCCCGTCGTCGAGCAGAGACGCGAAGGGCGAGAGGTTGACGCGATACGGCAGGAAGTTCATGGTTTGAACGCCGGGGATGGGAATCCAGAGAAATGGGTCGATGCCGCCGGTGAAGATCCAGGGATAAATTGGGGCAACGCCGGCGGGAGTGCCGTCGATGGTGATTTCGGACTCACGGAATGACGTGTTGCCGCAGCTTTCGAGTTCGTTGGCAACGTTGTTGGGAACGCAGGTGTACCAGAATTCCTCGTTGCCGGACTGACCCTGGGCAAAGACGTCGAGGTAAACATTTCGTATGTTGGTGGGAAGAGTTAGAGTCTGTTCGAGCAGACTGGTGGGGCTTCCGAGGGCGACGGTGCCGCCGGTGGGGCCGGAGGAGAAGCCGATGACCTGATCGGCAGCGCTGGGCGGAGCCTGCTTCGGTTCCAGCGGATAGAACTGGAGGTAAGCGGAGCCGTGAAGGACGCCGGTGTAGGTGGAATTCACCAGATTGCCGAGATCGACGGTGCCGTCCTGCGCTACGGTGAAGATTGAACTGTAGTCGGTGAGGTCGCGCTCCACTTCCCAGCTGCGGCCGACGCCGGCCGAAGGCTCGGAGGTGGTGCCGAAATAGATGTTGGTGGGGCCAATCCAGATGTTAGCGGTGCGGTCGTATTGGTTCCCGGCACTGATCGAGAAGTCGGCTTCAAGAACGACTTTGGCCCAGGGAGCGGGACACCCGGCGGGCGGCGTGTAGGAGAAGCTCTGGGCGTTGAAGTTGTCGAAAACGAAATTCTTATAAAGTGTGACCGTGCAAGGCGTCGTGTGCGGACGGGGTACTTGAGGATCGGCGAAGGCGGTATTACTGGAGCCGATCTTGAGATCCTCCGCAGGGGCGATGGCGCAGAATATTACGAGCTGTAGTACGAGAAGTGAGACGAGCGTGGCGGCGAATTTCGAAATGGGGGAGATGGTCACTGAGGCCTCCAAAGTGCTGGTGCGAATCGTCGCTGGACCAGGAATGGTCTGCGCGGCTAAAAACCGTGGTGGACAAGGAGTTTATGCAGCCGAGGGAGTGGGTGTCAAGGCCGGAGCGAAGGTAACATTCTTGTGATTGAAGCGAAGCGAAAGATCATAAAAGGACTACGTGGGCTTTATGTTCAGGACGCGATTTAAACGCGAAATTGTTACCGAATTCCTGCCTCCGGCTCGAGGCGGGAGAACGCGACGCGCGATCATCCTTTGCGACGGGATGCCTTCGATTCCTCGCAAGCAGCCTTTGGCTGAATTTCTCTCCGGCAAGGGATATTGGGTGTTTTATCCGCGCTACCGCGGGGCTTGGGAGAGTGGCGGAGAATTTCTCGAACAATCGCCGCATCTGGATATTCTGGACGTGATTGATGCTCTGTCTGCGGAATTTCGAGAGTCGGCGTTTGGCAGGCGATTTCGCGTTTCTTTGGATGAAGTGTTTGTGATTGGGGGAAGCTTTGGCGGGGCGGCAGCTATTCTTTCTTCGCTCGATCCTCGGGTTAAGAAGGTGGTTGCGAATTGTCCGGTGGTGGATTGGGCGATTCTTTCCCGCGAGGAGAAAAAGGAAACTTCGAATCCGAGTTACGCGGATTATATTCGGGAGGCGTTTGGGAATGGATATCGGCTCTCAAATCGAAATTGGGCGAAGTTGCGCCGCGGAAAATTTTATAACCCTGCTTATCATGCGCGGGAAATAACGGCTTCCAAGGTCATGATGTTTCATGCGCAGGATGACCCTTATGTCCCTTATCGATCCGTCGAGAAATTCGCTCAGGCTACGGGCGTGCGATTGAAGTTATTTCGGCGCGGCGGCCATTTGAGCACCGATTTGATTGTGCGGAAGTATTGGCGGCAGATCGCTGCGTTCTTCGAAGATTAACCCAAAGTCCTTTGATTATGGCTAAAGCGAAATCAAAAGTTGTAGAGGCGATGGACGAACTGCAAGCTAGCATACGTCCGTTCCTGAAGGAACGAGGATTTCGTACGCGGGCGCGAAGCTTCAATCGCACTACATCGGACGCCATCACCCACGTTATTGAATTCCAGGTTGCGAGATTTGACCCTCCTGGGACTCAGTATTATGACGAGATTCGTCAAAATCTCTATGGGAGTTTCACGGTCAATATCGGCGTATTTGTCCCTGAGCTACACGATTACGCTTGGAAGTTCGCTCGCGAGCTGACTTTCGTACGCGAGTACGATTGCTGGGTTCGTGAGAGGCTCGGGCACTTGGGCCCCGAACGACAGGATATCTGGTGGAAACTCGAAGCGATTCCTCAGCAAGCGGCGGATGTTTTTGAACGGATAGAAAGAGATGCTCTGCCATTTCTGTCAAAATTTGAAACGCGCGAAGCGATTCTCAAACAATGGATGCAGGAAAGTTCGTCGCCAACGGATAGCGATTTCGCGAAGTTCACGCGCAGTCGAGAGATGCTTGCATGTGGAATCATACTGGCAGCTCAGGGACGGCGGGATGAAGCCAAGTCGTGCCTTCGCGCGTCGCTCACGTACAAGCCAGGTCATCGACCATCAGCCGGAATACGAGGATTGCTGGAGAAACTCGAATCAGGAGATTGACTCTTCAATGTAGCGCTCGCCGCGGAGAGATAAGAAGGCACATTTCCGCAAACCGAAAAGGCGCGGACAGGAGTGTCCGCGCCACACAACCTTGTTTCTTATTTCTTGATTGACGACTGGTAGCGCTTGTTGATTTCATCCCAGTTAATTACGTTCCACCAGGCCTGCAGATATTCGGGACGGCGATTGTTGTATTTCAGATAGTAGGCGTGCTCCCAGACATCGTTGCCGAAGATGGGATTCAGGCCTTGCGAAATGGGATTGTCCTGATTGGGCGTCGACAGGATTTTCACTTCGCCTTTTGCGTCGCCTGCGAGCCAGACCCATCCGCTGCCGAACTGGGCTACCCCGGCGGCGTTGAATTTTTCCTGGAAGGCTTTGAAGTCGCCGAAACTTTTCTTGATTGCATCGGCGATGGGGCCGGTCGGTTCGCCTCCGCCTTTGGGCTTCATGATGTTCCAGAACATGGTGTGGTTGACGTGGCCTCCGCCATTGTTGCGGACAGCGCCTCGAATGTCTTCCGGAATCGCGTTCAGGTCGCGGAGCAAATCTTCTGCGGTTTTCTGGTGCAGTTCGGGATGCTTGTCCAGGGCCGCGTTCAGGTTCTTTACATAGGCGGCGTGATGCATGTCGTGATGAAGATGCATCGTTTTTTCATCGATGGTGGGTTCGAGTGCCGTGTAGTCGTACGGCAGAGGGGGGAGTTCATGCGCCATTTTCTTTTCCTCTAGGACTGGTGACATTTTTGTTTTCCTCCAAAGCCTTAAAGATGACGGGGCGTGGTGGAAAGATTCATGCGGGGCGAAGTAGGTTGTCTTCGCGACCCCATATATTTGTAACACTTTTTGCAGATGCGAATAGCTCTTGTGTAGGGACGGCCGCCCTCGGCCGTCCATGCCGAGCGAAGCTCGGCACCCTCGTGTGCTCACCGCGACTCTTGGATAAGCCGACCCTTATAATTCTCGTTGACCATTTTTCGATCGAATCCCGGGAGGGTCTTTGAAGGTTTTATTGCTGGAGAACATCAGCGGCGTCGCGGTTTCTCAGTTTGAAGAGGCTGGGTTTGAGGTCACTTCGCTCAAGGGCGCTCTCGAGGAGCGCGAACTGATTGAGAAGGTGCGCGGAACCTCGATTTTAGGCGTCCGTTCCAAGACTCGCATTACGGCGGCGGTTTTGGATGCCGCTCCCGAACTGGTTTCGGTGGGCGCGTTTTGCATTGGAGTAGACAAGATCGATCGGACGGCCTCGAGCGAGCGCGGAATCGCGGTGTTTAACGATCCGCATTCGAACAGCCGGTCGGTGGCCGAGCTGGCCATGGGGGAGATTATCCTGCTGATGCGGCGTACTTTTGAAGCCAGCACGCAACTGCATGGCGGGGTGTGGAATAAATCTTCGGCCGGATCGCATGAAGTGCGCGGGCTGACTTTGGGGATTGTGGGTTATGGAAAGATCGGATCGCAGGTCTCGGATCTGGCCGAGGCTTTGGGCATGCGCGTGGTGTTTCATGACGTGACGCATGTGCTGGCGCGCGGAAATGCCCGCCCGGTCAGCTTCCGCGAGTTGCTGGCAACTTCCGATGTCATCACTCTGCATGTCGATGGAAAGCTGCAGAACCAGGATTTGTTTGGGGAAGACGAGCTTCTCGCGATGAAGGATGGAGCTTGCCTGATTAACCTGAGCCGCGGGTTTGTGGTGGATCATGAGGCGCTGGCGCGGCACTTAAAGAGTGGACGGCTGGCCGGCGCGGCAGTGGATGTGTTTCCCCAGGAGCCGGAGAGTGGCGGCGCGTTTTCCAGTCCGCTGCGCGGATTGCCGAATGTGATTTTGACTCCTCATGTCGGGGGCAGCACCGAGGAGGCGCAACAGAATATCGGGCAGTTCGTTTCGGCCCGGATGATCGATTATTTTGCGAGTGGGAATTCTTTGCTCAGCGTGAACTTGCCCCTGTGTCATCTGGACTATGAGCCGGGATCGCACCGGCTCATGCACATTCACCACAATGTGCCGGGAATTCTGCGGGCGATCAACGACATTCTGGCGGATCGCGAGATCAACATTGAACGGCAGGTGCTGGATACTCGAGGGGCGCTCGGGTATGCAATTTACGACATCAATCAGGATTGCGATGCGCAGTTGCTGGCGAAGCTGCGCGCGGTTCCCCAAACCATCAGGGTGCGGGTGCCGGGAGTAGCCCGGGGTTAAATGATTGTGTTAAATGACTATGTTAAATGCCTATGTTAAATGAGCGAGGTTAGCTGCGCTATCGCCGGTCTGGACGGCATACGGTTACAGCTGTATTGCAACGGTTTGCATCCTCCAGGAAGAATGCCCGATTGAGTTTGACCGAACCGGCATCCGCAGCTATTCTTGCCCAATAACTGGGCCACGTCTCTGTTGCGGCTTCCTGGCTTGTGCCGCGGCCTGAAGGTTTCAGGCGTTTTCCAGCACTTCTTAAGGGCCGTTGGTTTCGACTCATTCTTCTGGGGGTTCTATGGTTGTTTCAATTTTGCGCGCACGCTCGCTCGTTTGCGCGTTGTTTCTTGTTCTTGGGATGACAGCCATCCAGGCGCAGGTGCCGGTGACAACGTGGCACTATGACAACGCGCGTTCCGGGGCGAATCCGAACGAAACCATTCTGACTCCGCTGAATGTCAACAGCAATCAGTTCGGCAAGCTCTTCACGCGACCGGTGGATGGGCTGGTGATTGGGCAGGCACTTTATCTGCCGGGCGTGACGATTCCAGGAACGGGCGAGCATGCGGGAGTGCATAACGTTGTTTACGTGGCGACGATGCACGACAGCGTTTACGCATTTGACGCAGACAGCGCGACCGGAAAGAACGCGACTCCGCTGTGGCATACCAGTTTTCTGATCAATGGCGCGACCACGGTCCCCATAAAGTTTCAGGGGTGCGTGCCAACCACGCAATGGACAGAGGTGGGAATCGTTTCGACTCCCGTAATCGATCCGGTGGCCGGAACACTTTATGTGGTGGCGAAGACCTACGAAGATTCAAAGTTTGTGCATCGCGTGCACGCGCTGGATGTGGCGACGGGCCTGGAGAAAACGGGCAGCCCCATCGTCATCACGGCGAGCTACCTGTATGACGGGAAGAACATCATTTTCGAGGACGCGATGCAAGTGAACCGTCCCGGCCTGCTCCTGGAAAACGGCAACCTGTACATCGCTATAGGATCGAACGGGTGCCGTGGCGGTCGGGAAGAGGGATGGGTGCTGGCCTACAACGCTTCGACGCTGCAACCGCAAGGCGCGTTTGACGATGAACCGACGGAATCGGCGGCAGCGATCTGGATGAGGGGTGGAGGACTTTCATCCGACAGCGAGGGCAATATCTACGGAGCGACCGCGGATGGCGACTTCACGGCAGGCATAAATTTTGGGCAATCGGTACTCAGGCTTTCGCAAGTGGGCAGCACGCTGCAATTGACGGACTGGTTCACGCCTTACAACGAGTTATATCTGGAGCGCAACGATCTGGATATGAGCGAGCCGGTACTGGTGCTGCCAAATCAGACGGGCAAGTATCCGCACCTGATGGTTACGGTGGGCAAGGAAGGCTCGATCTATCTTCTGAACCGCGACAACATGGGACATTTTTGCGGCATGTGCACCAAAACGGAAACGCTGATCGTGGAAGACTTGCCGGGATTTGCTCCCGAGACGGGAGCGCTGGCTTACTGGAACAACACGATCTACACTACCGGCGCGGGGTTGCCGGTCAGCGCTCTGTCGCTAAAGAATGGGATTTTGGCGAAGACGCCGTTCGCGAAAGCGACGGTAACGACCAACGGACATTCGCCCGTCATCACAGCAAACGGAATTACCTCGGGCATTCTGTGGCAGATCACCGGTGAATATCTGCTCGCATTTGACGCGACTACACTGGTGAAACTGTATGGCAGTGCCCAGGCTCCCGATAATCGCGATCTGGTTCCGCCGCTTCCCCACTTTGCGAACGAGGTGGTGGCGAATGGCAAGGTGTATATAGGGACGAACAACAGTCTGGTGGTGTACGGATTGCTATAAGCGCCGCGACAGTCATTTCGTGGCGGCGCGTTTGAGGCGATCCTGGACGGCTTCCCACTCCGGCGTATTGGGCGGGAGATCGATCGCGATCCAGTCATAATTTCCGGCATCGGCCTGGTGAAGAACTTCGTAGAGCGCCGCCGCGTAGTCGGCTGCGGAGCGCGGCATCTGGTGGATGGCGATGCTGGCGCGGCTGGCCGGATTATCGAACTGCAGGTAAATTCCCTGGCCCTGATCGGGCAATTTCCCCTTCGTCATCAAATATAAGGCGGTGCGCGGGCTGTAGTGTCGCGGGTGCAGACCGGGAGCGGGATGCGCGCCGGTGGCGGGATCGGCTGCCGTATCGATGGGACCGAACGCTGGACCGAGCACGGCTTCAATTTCGGCGCGCGGAATGCCTCCGGGACGAAGCAGAATGGGTTGCGATCCGGTTAACGACAAGACGGTGGACTCGATACCAACGCTGCAGGGACCACCATCGAGGATATAGTCGACATCGTCGCCCAGGCCGCGGCGGACGTGGTAGGCGGTGGTTGGAGAAAGCTGACTAAAGCGGTTAGCGCTGGGTGCGGCGAGAGGAACGCCGGCGGTGCGGATCAGGGCAAGCGCCATCGGATGCGCTGGCATACGGAGCCCCACGGTGGGAAGGTTGGCGGTGACGATGTCGGGGATTGTCGGCAAATCCCGCGTCGGGGCGGACGCATTCGTCCGCCCTATCGAGCGAAGCTCAGCCGCGTTTTCATCGATATCGTCGACTGCTTCCGCCCCTGCGTGGGATTTCGTGAGAACGAGAGTCAGCGGGCCGGGCCAGAATCGGCGAGCCAGAGTCTCCGCAATTTCCGGCCAGTTCTCGACCAGCGACTGCGCCATTTCGATCGATGCTACATGGACGATGAGCGGGCTGGTGGCCGGTCTTCGTTTTACCGCGTAAATGCGCGCTACCGCTTCGGCGTCCAGCGCATTTGCGCCGAGACCGTAAACGGTTTCGGTGGGGAAGGCGACGAGCCGGCCGGCGCGGAGAAGCCGTGCGGCGTGTTCGATTTCGCCAGCGTCGGCCGTTCGAGACCCGGTTTGGGGCATGAGCGATTGTAGATTGCGGAAGTCAGATTTTGGATTGAACCTCGAGGCTTGACCACGCTGGGCACAGCGAAACACAGGAAAATCAAACGCGGTCTGGCCGAGCGGGAACGCCCGGCCCTCCGCCGGAAATCTCCCTAATCACTCTCGAACTACTTTTTCTTGTCGTCTTTCTTGTCCTGTTCTTCCACTGCGAGGTCGTTGGTCACGGAGAATGCGCCGGACACTTTGTTAGCCTGCATACCGGCGACCGTCTTGTCCATTTCGCGCGCCACTACCCCTACGAGGGTAACGTTGCCGTTCTTGACGATGATATGAATCGGCGGAACGGCGCGCAACTGGTACTGCCGCAGGACGTCGTTGCCATAGATAGAGCGATAGGTGGCGCGGCGGATTCGGTCGTCATTGAAGGAAGTGGGCAAGACCTCAATGTTGTTGACCACTTTTGTGACGCCTTCAATGCGCTTTACCACGTTTTCGGCGTCGGACTTGAGAGTAGGACGCGCGACCTGGCCGAGCAGGGTTACGGTGCCGTCGGGGTCGACTTTATAGGCGAGGTTGTCGAATACGCCATAGTACGGAAGCATCACGAGTTCATGACGGACTTCCTTGAGAATTCGGTCGTAACTCTTCTGGCTGACCGCGTCCATTGCCTGGTTGTCCTGGTTGGTGAGACTGGCAAAAGTCGCGAACGAAAAAATCAACGGGAGAGCAAGACCTGCAAGCAGCATTTTTTTCATTGGGTTTGACCTCACGCAAGATTTTCTTACGAGACGATGAAAGCTACTGCACTTCTCGCATCTATCTGACGCTGGAGAGCACGTAAACGTTGCTTTTTTCTTATTCCCCCCACTGGCTCACACGGTCTTAGGTTTGCTGCGGCGCTCTCGGAAGCCTTCGATCAACAAATAAAGTACCGGGATAAAGAACAGGTTGAGGATCGTGCTCATGATCATGCCGCCGAAGACGGTGGTGCCGACGGAGTGGCGTCCATTCTCTCCGGCGCCGCTGGCGGTAACGAGGGGAACGACGCCGAGAATGAAGGCGAACGACGTCATGAGGATGGGGCGCAGGCGGATACGAGCCGCTTCTACCGCCGCGTCGAGAATCGACATGCCGCGTTCGCGCAACTGCTCGGCGAATTCCACGATGAGGATGGCGTTCTTGGACGCGAGGCCTACGAGCATGACGAGTCCCACCTGGCAATAGACGTCGTTCTGCTGGCCGCGAATCCATTGTGCGGAAAGCGCGCCGAGCAGCGCCATGGGCACCGCCAGCAGAATAATGAAGGGGAGCACGAAGCTTTCATACTGGGCCGAAAGCGTCAGGTAAACCACCAGCGTTCCAAGGCCGAACAGGATGAGCGTGGTCGATCCGGAGGCCAACTCTTCGAGCGAAATTCCTGACCATTCGTAGGTGTAGCCCTGAGGCAGGGTTTTTGCGGAGAGCTGCTGCATGGCGTCGATGGCTTGTCCGGAGCTGAAGCCGGGGGCAGCGGAGCCGTCGATTTCTGCTGAGCGGAAAAGGTTGTAGTGATTGATGACCTGGGGCGCGGCAGTCTGGTCGACGCTTACCAGATTCTGCAACGGGACCATGGCGCCGGAATCGGAGCGAACATAGTACTGCCCGATGTCCTGCGGATGCGAGCGGAATTGTTTGTCGGCCTGCACATACACACGATACGAACGATTATTGAAATCGAAATCGTTGATATAGGCCGAGCCCATGTAGACGCTGAGGGTGTCGGTGATCTGGCTGAGCGGGATGTGCAGGCTCTTGGCTTTTTCGCGATCGATGGTGACAAGATACTGCGGATCGTTTGCGGTGTAGGTGCTGAATAGTCCGGCGAGGTCTTTTTCTTTGCGCCCGCCCGCCGCGCGAATCAGGTCGTGAGTGGTCTTGTCGATATCCTGAAGCGTATGTGTGGCCTGATCGATCAGTTCGTATTGGAATCCGCCGAACTGGCCCAGACCCTGGACAGCGGGCGGTTCGAACGGGATCACGATGGCGCCTGAGATTGAGAATAATGGGCCGCGCAGCCGGTTAATGATTGCGGCCGCGGTGTGTTCCTCGCCCTTTCGTTTTTCGTAGGGTTGGAGCGGCAGGAAGACCAGGCCGGCGTTCGGGGTGGCGCCTCCGAAGCTGAAACCGGCGATGGCGAAGGTGCCGCGAATTTCAGGAATATTCTTGGTGATGGCGGACACCTGTTCGCCGATTTTCCTGGTGTAGTCGAGCGAGGCCCCGCTGGGGGCTTGAATGGCGACGATGAGATATCCCTGATCTTCGTTGGGGACGAAACCCTGGGGCACCTTTCCGAAAACGTAGTACGCCAGACCGAGTCCGCAGGCAAACAGGATAAGCGCCACGATTTCAAAACGCAGGAAGGTGCGAAGGGCGCGAACGTAGCCGTTGTTGATGGCGCCGAGGACGCGGTCGACGATCTTGAAGAACCAGTTCTTTTCACCGTGCTGGCGGCCCAGCAGAAGCGCGGAGAGCGCGGGCGTAAGAGTCAGCGCGTTGAACGCGGAGATGGCGATCGAGAAGGCGATGGTCAGCGCGAATTGACGAAACAGAATCCCGGTTGTGCCGGGGAAAAACGCAACTGGTACGAAGACGGCAACCAGCACCAGCGAAGTGGCGATGACGGCTCCCGTAACTTCCTTCATGGCGTCGGACGCGGCTTTGACCGGATTCAATTCGCCTTCCTGCAGATGGCGCTCGATGTTTTCGATGACGACGATAGCGTCGTCGACGACCAGACCGGTGGCGAGCGTGACGCCGAACAGGGTCAGCGTGTTGATGGAGAAGCCGAGCAATTTGACGAATGCGAACGTGCCGATGAGCGAAACCGGAATGGTAACCGCCGGGATGATAGTCGAGCGCCAGTCTTCGAGGAAAACAAAGATGACCAGAATGACCAGCGTGATGGCAGTGCCGAGGGTCGAGATTACATCGCGAATGGATTCGCCGACGGCATCCGTCGTATCGAAGGCGATCTCATACTTCATGCCGGGCGGAAAGTGTTTGGAAAGGCGATCGAGTTCGGCGACGCACTTCTGGTGGACGTCGAGGGCGTTGGCGGTGGAGAGCTGCGTGACGGCGATGCCAACCGCTTCCCGTCCGTTGTAGTCCAGGTCGTTGGTGTAATCTTCGGCGCCGAGTTCGGCGTGACCCACGTCTTTCAGACGGACCAGGGTGCCGTCGGCGTTGCTCTTGAGGATGATGTCGTCGAACTGAGCGGGTTCAGAAAGACGGCCGACGGCGCGGACGCTGATCTGGAAATTCTGGCCGGGCATGGCTGGCTGCGAACCGACTTGTCCGGCCGCGACTTCGACGTTCTGCTCACCAAGAGCGTTCACCACGTCATCCGCAGTGAGGGCGCGGCCGGCCATGCGCTGGGGATCGAGCCACAGGCGCATGGAGTATTTGCGTTCGCCGAAGAGGATGACGTCGGCCACACCGGGAACGCGCTTCAGGCTGTCGCGGACGTAAACATCGAGATAGTTACTGATGAAGAGAGTTGAGTAGCGCTTGTCGGGCGAGAAGACGGCGCCGCCGAAGACGAAATTCTGCGAGGTCTTCGCGACCGTAATTCCGATCTGCTTGACCGCGGCCGGGAGCCTTCCGGAAGCCGTGTTGACGCGGTTTTCGATGTCAACGGTGGCCAGGTCGGGGTCGCGGGTGATGTCGAACGTTGCGGTGACAATGCTGACGCCGTCGTTGGTGCTCGAAGAGGTGATGTACTTCATGCCCTCGGCGCCGTTGATCTGCTGCTCCAGCGGCGTGGTGACAGCCGATTCGACGGTCTGGGAACTGGCTCCGGTATAAACCGCGGTGACCGCGACCTGCGGAGGCGCGAGATCCGGAAATTGTGCAATGGGCAGGGTGGGAATGCAGACCGCGCCCGCGAGAATGATCATCAGGGCGCAGACGGTGGAGAATACGGGGCGATGAATAAAAAAATCGACCATAAGAAAAAGTTCTCAGCTCTCAGTCTTTCGTGCGGCTGCCTGCCATTTGTCTGGAGCTGGTATCGAGAACGTTTTGGACTTTTGCTAGCTGCTGCTTTCTTGCGGAATTACAGGTATGCCGTCGATTAGAAACTGCGTACCGGATATGACGACCTTGTCACCCGGCTTCACACCGTCGAGAACGACATAGTTGTTGCCAATGATTTGGCCGACCTGGAGCGGCTTCTGGTGGACCACGTATCCACCTTTCTGGTCAGGCTCGGCGACGAAAGCGAAATAGACGCCGCCGATTCGCGACACCGCGATCACCGGAACCATCGGTTTTTGCTGGCTGCCCCAAACCACGCGGGCGCGAATGAACTGGGCAGTCCGAAGACTGTCATTCGAGTTCGCGATCTGCGCCTTGACGAGCACGGTCTGCGTCGAGTTGTCCACCTGTGGCGAGATGAACGTGACCCGGCTCGAGGCCAGCAGATTTCCTGAACCGTCAACGATCTGCACGGGCAGATTCATCTTGAGCTGACCAGATTTCTCGATAGGAACATAAATATAAGCTTCGAGGCTGCCCGGACGGTCGACGGTCGTCAATACCGTGGTAGTAATGACGCGGTCGCCAACGCGGACAGGAACGTCACCGACGACGCCGGCACGAGGCGCGACCACCTTGTAGTAGTGCAGTTGAACCTGTTGCTCATTCACTTGGGCGCCGAGCGATTGCAGTTGCGCCTGAGCGGCGTCGAGGGTCGCGCGCGCCTGGTCGAGATCCTGCTTGCTGACCACCCCGGCATCCGCAAGGCCGCTGACGCGGTCGTAATTCTGCTGTGCCCATTTCACCTGGGCAACCTGCGCGGTGGTTGCGCTCTCCTGGCTTTTTAGCGTCGCCTGCTGCTTGGCAGGATCGATCTGCATCATCGGAGCGCCAGCCGCGACGCTTTCGCCGGAGTGGACGAAGATCTGCGTAATTATGCCCTCGACCTGCGGCATGACCACTGCGGAGTCGCGGGACTTCAAGGTGGCGACGTATTCCGTGGTGTCGTCAACTTTTTGCGCGGCTGCCGTCTGGACTTTGACCGGCATGGCCTGCGGGGCGGCGGCCTTGGCTTCTTTACTATTGCCGCAAGCGGTGGTGAAAAGGAGCGCGCCCGCCAGAACCACAAGGGACGCCTTTTCGAAAATTCTAGACATATATGGTCGCTCTCAATGAGACTTCTCAGTTCAAAAAAAAGTATCAGGATATTGGGACTTTTATTACGCTACATCGGCGCGCGTTACTAATTCCGTGAATTTTGCCAGGTCAATATTGCCGCCGCTCACTACACACACAGTCTTTCCCGGACCACATTTGCCGCTGAGGCCAGCCGCTACGGCACAGGCGCCCGCGCCCTCACTGATCACGCGGTTGCGCTCCGCCACAATGCGCATGGCTCGTCGCGTCTCCTCAAGCGTGCAAACAATGGACCCGGCGAGCAGATGATGGGCCAGGTCCCACATGCGGGGAAAGACCGATTTGCCTCCGCAGCCGTCGACAAAACTCGCCTTCCAGCCGGGAAAACTCTGGGCCGACCCCGCCGTCAGCGACCGCGCCAGCGGAGCCGCCGTCTCCGGCTCGGCTGCAAACACCTTCGCTTTGTGTCCGCGCGCTCTAAAGGCAGCCGCGATACCGCACGCTAAGCCTCCGCCCCCGAAGCCGGCAACTACGTAGTCCACGTCGGGCAGGTCTTCCAGGATTTCCAATCCGGCCGAAGCATTGCCCGCAATAAACGCATCATCTTCGAAGGGATGGATGAAGGCTCCGGTCATCGCGGGATGCGCGCGTTCGGCGAGCGCCTGCCAGCACCGGTCGTACGAGGCCTTTACGACCTCTCCGCCGAGACGGTGCACGGCATCAAACTTGGCAGCGGGAGCCGCGTCGATCATAAGAATTTTACAGGGGACACCAGCTTTGCGCGCGGCCAGCGCCACCCCCTGGGCGGCGTTGCCGGCGCTCACCGTCCAAACCCCGCGCCGGCGCTCGTCTTCTGGCAGAAGCCGAACAGCGTTATACGCTCCCCGTATCTTGAAGGAACCGATGGGTTGCAGGCACTCCAACTTCAGGTAAATGTCGGATGGGCCGTCGTAATTGAGCCGCACCAGCGGAGTGCGGATGGCGGCTTCGTAGACGTGCCGGCGCGCGTCGTCGATCAGTGCGGCGGGAATGTCGCGCCGCGTGGCGGTGCCGCCCGATGCAATAGTAGTGTCCATGGCAGAATCTTAATTAGACCAAAACATATAGATTCCTTGGAGGGGCGGGACGCTCCGAACAATTTTCACTTCTGCTAGATTGTCTTCTTATGAATCGAAGTCGGGGTTTTGCCAGTGACAATAATGCGTCGGTGCATCCCGAGGTGCTGGAGGCGATCCGGCGCGCCAATGAGGGCCATACCGTGGCTTACGGGAGTGACCGGTACGCAGACTCAGCCGTGGGGAAATTCCGGGACGAGTTTGGATCCGACGTGGCCGTCTTCTTTGTTTTTAACGGAACGGCGGCCAATGTGCTGAGTCTGCAGGCACTGACCCGGCCATTTCATGCCGTGCTGTGTCCCGAGCTTTCTCATATATATATGGACGAATGTGGCGCACCGGAGCGGTTTACGGGCTGCAAGCTGGTGCCTCTGCCAGCGCCCGGTGGAAAGCTGACGGTGGAATCGGTAGCCAGCGCGTATCACGGGATTGGCGACCAGCATCACGTGCAACCGCGGGTCATTTCGATTACGCAAGCGACCGAAATGGGGACCGTATACACGCCGGCCGAGATCGAGGCGCTGGCGCGGTTCGCGCATGAGCGCAAGATGTTCCTGCACATGGATGGGGCGCGAATTTCAAACGCGGCCGCTGCACAACAGTTGACTCTCCGCCAGGCGACGCGCGATCTGGGAGTGGACGTGCTTTCGTTTGGCGGGACCAAGAACGGACTGATGGGCGCGGAGGCGGTGGTGTTCTTTCGTCCCGAATTAGCGGAGGATTTTGCCTTTGTGCGCAAGCAGGGGATGCAGCTGGCATCGAAGATGCGCTACCTGGCGGTGCAGATGGAGGCATTGCTGACGAACCATCTTTGGCGGCGAAATGCGGACCACGCGAACCGCATGGCGCGAATGCTGGAACAGGAAGTGAAGAAGATTCCACGCGTCAGGATTGCATATCCGGTGGAATCGAACGGGGTGTTCGCGCAGATTCCGCGGGCTGCGATGAAGAAGATACAGGACCGATATTTCTTTTACGTATGGAACGAAGAGGAGTCACTGGCGCGATGGATGTGCTCGTTCGACACCACCGAAGCGGACGTCCAGGAATTTGCGCAGTTCGTGTCGGCCGTGGTGAGCGGTTAAGCTCCCATGATTCCCTTAGAGACGCGGCTTGCCGCGTCTCTCTGCGGTGGCTTGCCCGCAAAGCAGTATCGGGCAAGCCGTCCCTACACGCATGATGCTATTTCTTGCCTTTCTTGCCTGCCCTGACCTTCGCCCATCGCGCTCTCTGCGCGGCCGCGATTCTCTTGCGTCCCGCAGCCGAGATGGTGCGTTTCCTGGGAGTGACGGCGGGTCCACGCTTGCTCCCTCCCATGTAGACTTTCCCGAAGGTAGTTAGGGCAGCGCTCACCCGATGGAGTTCATGCTCGAGCCGCACGCGTTCCTGATGAAGTTGTTTGACTACGGTTTGTATAAGTGATTTTGCCATGCAAGAATTCTATCACCAGCAAGCTGAACAGGGCGACCAGTGCCGCGGGAGCCATGCACCTTAGGACGCGCCCCGCTGGAGACCCTAGAAAGATTGAATGGCGCTGGCCTCGTCCGATTGGATGTCGAATACCGCGTGCAACTTGGTTAGCTGAAGCAGATCATGCACCCGCTTGCTGAGGTTGACGAGCTTCATCTGTCCGCCACGGTTCCTTACTGTCGTGTAAGACTTGACTAACTCTCCAATGCCCGAGCTATCGACATAGCCGACATCGTGCAGGTTAAGCAGGATCTTGTCGCTTCCCTTCTCCACCAGTCCGCGAATGGTCTCGCGAAGCATTACATTGCCTTCGCCGAGGGTGATCCTTCCACTCACATCGATGATGGTGATGCCCTCAATCTGGCGGACGGCAGTTTGCATTTTGACGGGAGTACGGCCCTGAATCCCGAGCCCCAGGCGATCCAAAATTCCGCAGGCCACGTTGACGGTCTCTTGCGATTCCGTACGCACCACAATCATGCTGTGGCCCTCTTTCAATACCTCGCGGAAAAGCGTTGCGTCCTCGGGACACTTTTCGTCGGCCGTCGGCTGCGCGCTGGTGCTCTCGGTCGTAGCAGCATCCCCAATCGCGGAGCCCGCGCCAGCGCCGGCTAGACCCAGAAGAGCGGCGGCGCCGAATCCCAGCGCAAACACTGGTCCGATTCCAGGAACAACCAGCAGCGTCGCCGCGATCACTCCTGCCGACATGCCTGTAGCCGCGCCCATGAAGCCGCCCACGGCTGCGCCAAATCCCTTGCCAATGTTTTTGGCTTCGGTCTCTGATCGGGTCAGAAAGACAATGGATTCTTGCGGTACTTTGCGATCCAATAGTTCTTGTACGGCTTCCTCGGCGCGCTCACGAGAAGAAAATACTCCAATGGCAGTCTCCACCGGTTCCTCCTAATTTTTGCCGACTAAGTCTACTCCTCATTCCTGACGCCAGTCACCAGCCCAGGTCTGACCCGGGGTCAGCCTTGCGCTTGGAGTTACTTGGTTCGCCGAACTGGTTCCGCTTCTTGTAAGACATGATAAACGCGCCAATGCAAATACTCAGGGGCGGGAAGATCAATATAAAGATTCCGTTCCTGAGGGCGCGAATCATACGTACTCCTGCGCCGGCGGCCTGAGTATAGCAAAGCGCGCAACCCTGGCTCCAGGCGGGTAGCGAGAGGCACCCGAGCAGGGCGAGCAAGAGCGCAACTTTTATCCAGTAGCTCGCAATTGCCTTCGGTCGCATAGTTTTTGCTCCGGATCAGTGCGGGCGCAGATGGAGCAACCGCACGCTGTCAGGCCAGAACATGTTCATCATGATCAAGACGTAAATCGTATAGGGGATCAGCGCCAAAGCCAGGACCCGGCGCTCCTGCGCGAGGTGCATAAAGTACATCACGGCAATGGCCGCCTGCACGAAGGCCAGCGGAAGCATCAGAATCGGCTGTGGACCGGCCAGCATGGCGAAGCAGACCTGGAATATGGCGATCCCCATAATGATTGCGTATACGATGAAGGTCCTGGTCATGCTAGTTGAATTTGCGGTTGCGTTCATAACTTTTGTATCCTCCCAGCCAGATTCGTGAGGGCAATTCGCCAGCTGACGCTCACGAACGCTTCATATTCAAGAGGTAGACCATAGGCACGACAAACATCCAGACAATATCGACGAAGTGCCAATAGAGAGCCCAGATCTCGATGTGCTTAAGGGAGTAACGTCCGGCTCTGTAAGCCATGGCGACGACGGTAAGAGCAATGACGCCGCCGATAACATGCAACATGTGCAATCCGGTGATGGTAAAGAAGGTAGCGCCAAACATGGGCGATCCCCAGGGATTCTGGAACAGGCGGACACCTTCTCCGATCAGTGAATGCCACTCGCGCAAGTGAAGGATGGCAAAAAGCGCGCCGCCAGCGGCGGTGATCAGGGTCCACCTGACAGCCGCCGCGCGATCGTCGTTTTGAGCGGCTCGCAGCGCCAGCAGAATGGTCAGGCTGCTGGTAACCAGTATGAAGGTCATCAGCAAGGCGTTCCAGATGCTCGCGCTCTCGAACGGCGTGGGCCAGTTGACCGAGGCGTTGCGGAGGTAGCCGTAGACGAACAGGATCGCGGCAAAGGTGATCGCGTCAGAGATGATGAACAACCACATCACGAGCTTGCTGGATGGAATCGCAAAAGGTGACGGCTCCATCAAGACAGCCGCGTGCGGATTGACTGCGACATTCACTTCACTCACGAAGCCTCCTTGTTCCCTTACAACGTTCCGTTATAACTTTATCCAGACAATGAAGAGCAGGTAAATCCAAAGCATCCCCATAAAATGCCAATAGTACGACGTTGCGTCCATCGTGCTCTTGCGCAGGATGGGTACCGGGGCGCGCAGAAGATACATCACCCGTAACAAGCCGCCCAAACCACCTATAACATGAATGGCGTGGACAGCCGTAAGCACGTAAAAAAACGAGCTGTTGGGATTAGTGCTGAGATAGAGTCCTTCCGATCGCAACTGTAGCCAGGCCACGTATTGGCCGGCTACGAATGCCAGTCCGAGAGCAAAAGTAGCCCCGACCCACTGCATAGCCTGAGATCGAGTTACTCCTTCAAGGCGGATGTAGCTCGCGACTTTCTTTCGCGCGATTTCAAGCGTCAAACTGCTTAACACGAGGACCGCGCTGTTGAGATAAAGAATGCGCGGGATCAGGATGCGCTGCCAGTCATCGCCAGACCCCTGGCGGACGACGAGAGCGCTGGTGAGAGCAGCGAACGACATGGCGATCGCCGCGAGCGCGACCCAGATGCCCGTGCGCGCGGGCTCCGGCGACCGGTCGGTGACGGCGCGAAGTTCTCCGTCACCAGGAGTGAGACCACCGGTGCCACCGCCGCCGTGCATAGTGGGGAAGGGCTTGGACGGCTGCGGCGAATCGATTTTCGGTGGCTCGGGAACACTCGTTGCCATTACTGCTTACCTTTCTTCTGGCCGTTCGCTCATGATCGTTCGTTCGCTCACGACCGCACCGGGGTCTTCACCTGCTCTGGTGAATTCTGCATGATGAAGTCTTCCTTCGCACCCTCGACGCTGTATTGATAGGGATCATGGTAGACGACCGGGTGCGTGTCCCCGAAATTATTCCACGGCGGCGGCGAAGGGATCGCCCATTCAAGCGATGTCGCGTTCCACGGGTTCTCCGGAGCAACTGGACCCCAGAAGCGGCTGTAGGCGAGGTTATAGAGGAAAATCAGCTGAGCCGCCCCAGTACACAGTGCAGCAATGGTAATGAACTTATGCACCGGCATCAACGGCGCCATGTAATCATCCACAAAGGTCGAGTAACGCCTGACGTTGCCGGCCAGCCCGAGATAGTGGAAGGGCATGAAGATGCAGTAAGTTCCGACAAATGTAAGCCAGAAGTGAATCTTGCCGAGAGTCTCATTCATCATGTGCCCGGTCATTTTGGGCATCCAGAAGTATGTTCCGGCGAAGATGCCGAAGATGGCCGCAACTCCCATGACCAGGTGGAAGTGTCCGACGACGAAGTAAGTCGCGTGCAGGTAGATATCAATCGAAGGCTGGGCGAGAAAGAACCCGCTGACGCCCCCACTCACGAACATCGAAATGAAGCCCAGCGCAAACAGTGAAGCAGCAGTGATCTGCAGGCGCGCCCCATAGAGGCTGCCGAGCCACATGAGCGTCAATATCGTGGCCGGTATGGTGATCATCAGAGTCGGAAACGAAAACACCAGACCGGAGAACGGGTTCATGCCGCTGAGGAACATATGATGTCCCCACACCATGTAGCTCAGAAAAGCGATGGCCAACATGGAAGCGATCACGACCCGGTGACTGAGCAACGGCTTGCGCATGCTGTTGATCAGCACGTGGGATACGATGCCCATGGCCGGCAGAATTGCGATGTATACCTCGGGATGTCCGAAGAACCAGAACAGATGCTGCCAGAGCAGCGGCGAGCCTCCGGAGTGGGACTGCAGACGATCGCTGACAACCAGCCCGGCGGGGATGAAGAAACTGGTGCCGGCAACTCGATCAAGAATTAGTAGCAGGCAAGCTGGAAGCAAAACCGCGAAAGCCAGCAGCGCGATGCAGGAAGTAATGAACCACGCCCAGGTGCAGATGGGCATGCGCATCAGGGTCATGCCTTTGGCGCGCAGATCGAGAGTGGTCGCGATGAAATTCAGCGCTCCCAACAGCGAGCCGATGCAGAAGAGCGCGATCGAAATCCCCCACAGGTTCTGCCCCATGCCCAGGCCCGGACCGGCATCCGACCCGATGGCACTCAGCGGAGCGTAGGCGGTCCATCCCGAGATGGGCGGGCCGTCCGGAACGAAGAAAGCAGCGACCAATACGACAAAGGCGGCAAAGGTGGTCCAGAACGACATCATGTTAAAGCGGGGGAAGGCCATATCTTCCGCGCCGATCTGGATGGGCAGGAAGTAGTTACCGAAGGCGGCGAAGGGCGCGTTGGTGAGTACAAAGAAAACCATCAACGTGCCGTGCATCGTGAGCAGAGACAGGTAATACTCCGGCGTGATCACACCGCCGGGCGCTCCATTCTTGGAGAGAAGTTGCAGGCCGGGAATCGCGGCGTTGGGCCAGACAAGGTGAAAGCGCATAAGCCACGAGAGAACCATCCCGATGAAGACAGCCGCCAGGGCGAGACCGTAGTACTGCAGTCCGATCACCTTGTGATCGAGACTGAACACGTACTTCCAGAGAAAACCTTGGGGAGGACCGTGGTGCCCTGCTGCTTCCGACATTTGCCCACCTCAGACAACCAAGTAAAGATAAAGAACTAACCCATGCAGAGGCGCGGCTCGTCGCGTCTCCTTCAGCAGAGTAAGACGGGTAAGTCCCGTCTCTACAGGAAAAGCGGGGTTATTGGGCCGCCTTGTCTTTCAGCCACTTATCAAAATCTTCCTGCGACAGAACTGTTAAGTACGCTTTCATGTTGTAGTGACCGAGTCCGCAAAGCTGCGTGCAGACGATTTCGTACTGGCCAGTCTTAGTCGCGGTAAAGTGGATGGCGAGATCGAGACCGGGAACGTAATCCTGCTGGATGCGTAGTTCGCGCACATAGAACGAGTGCCCAACGTCTTTGGCGTGCATCAGCAGGTTGACCTGGCGATTGATGGGGATGGCGAGTTCAGCGGTAACGATATCGTCGCGAGCATCAACGTCGTTTTCGGGATCGAGGCCGAAGAAATTCTGGTTACCCTCGTCAATCTTATCGGGATGAAGCGCGCCGAACTTTCCGTCCGGACCGGGATAGCGAAAGTAGAAGGCAAACTGGCCGGCCTGGGACTGGACGGTCAAGGCGTTCTTGCCGGGCGGATCAAAAAAAACCGTAGCCCAGGCTTTCTGACCGATGACGCCGAGGGCCAGAATCTCCGTTCCAACGAAAAGAAAAGCGGCAATGACCAGTCCCCTCGCGCCACCGGGAAGATTCCTGACCTTGTCGCTCTTGGCACGGCCGGTGAACTGCCAAACGAAGAACGCGAGGAGAAGCTGCGCTGCAAGAAAAGAGACGCCAGCCTCCCACATCGTGTCGTGCATCTGCTCATCGATCGCCGGCCCGTGCGTGGAAATATCTGCGGGAGGTCCCCAGTAGTTCATCACGATGGGGATGGCTGACAATATTGCGATAATCGCAATCGTGATTGCAAAGAATTTTCCCATGGCTTGCTCCCGCTTACCCGATCGAGGATGCTCGCGGCGAAGGGGTTGCCCCCCGCCGCCGATGCGTCAGTAGGCCTTTGCCTTGAAGGTGAAATTGACGTCCTTGGTCTCGCTGCCGGTGATCGTGACGTCGGCGGTCTGAGTACCGTAATCCTCATGCCAGGCGGTGATGGTGTATTTGCCGGGAGGCAAGTCCGGCAACTTAAAGTCCCCGCCATCCTTGCTTACGTCGAAGTGGTTGGTCTTGAGCACCACGAACCAGCCGTGCATCCAGGGATGGATGTTGCACTTCACCGGAATGAATTCGGCCTTGTCATACTTCTCCTTGATCGGCGGCGTGCCCGGAGGCTGGGATTTATTCCACTCAATGTTCACTTTGGGCAGCGGGTGAATGTTGTGCGAAGTTTGGTCGTCGTTGAGGATCTCGAATTCCTGGTCGACGTGCATGGCCAGAACGTGCGGAATATACTGGCACCCCTTCTGCGTGTAGGTGATGGACTGCGACGGAACCTGACCGTCATCGGGAGCTCCGGACGAAACGTATACCACCACGTTATCCAGGGCATTGTTGGGACCGGTCACAACCGTTTCGTTCAACACGGGTGTGGCGTGCTGCTTGGCGCAGCTGGGCTCTTTGGACATATCGATCGCCTTTTGCTTGGCTGGCGTGCCGGTGTAAGTTATTTTTCCGCTGACCGTCCCGGCAAACATCATGGACGAGCAGACAAGCAGCGTCGAAAGAGCTGGCAGCATTTGCTTGGTACGCATTCGAGTAACTCCTTCTGGGGTCTTAAACCTGTCACTTACTAACCAGCACTGCTGATACTAACCACTACTGACCGCCGCCCGGCGGCTTGGTGTCAGCCGGGGCAGGCGCCGGGGTCTTATCTACATACGGGGGAATAGCTCCGTGTGCAGCCGACAGCACTTCGTTTTCCTTGCCTTTGCGGTTGACCTGCAACGTGCGCAGGAAATGGACCAGATCCCAGGCGTCATTCGGTTGAATCACGTCCGCGAACGAAGGCATCGGCGTACCGTCCAAGCCGGTCATGAAGATGGTGTAGATATCCCGGTTAGTGCTGCCGCATTTGAAGCGGGAATCGTTCTTGCCCAAAGCGAAGTTGTAGGGACGGATCGGATTGTCCTTACTGTCCGTGAGCGTCGCAGCGGACGGACCGTCGCCCTCCCCGTGCGGGCCATGACACTTCCAGCACTCCAACTTCGTGAACAGCGCTTTGCCGTGGGAAATGCTCTCGATGGTCACCGCGGGCTCGGGCGGAATCGTGATGGGTGTGCCGGCTTTTTCCGTCTGCCAGCGGGGCGAGAATATCTTGATATAAGCCACTAGGTTCGCGCGCTGTTGTTTGGTGAAAGTATTCCAGATCGGCATGTTGGAGTTGGTGAGACCGCGCGCGATGGTGTTGGACAGATCTTCATCGGTGGGCAGGGTGCCGGTCAGAGTGGAGCGGCACTTGAAGGTGGCAATGGTAAAGTCGCGCGGCTTCGGATCCAGCCACACCGCGTTCTCACCGTTGGCATCGCCGTAGTCGCCGTGACAACCGGCGCAATAGCGGCGGTAGTCGGACTTCCCCTCGGCGGCGTGGCCGCTGATATTGCCGATGTGGCTCTCCATGGGCTTGACCACGACGGGGAGCCGGGGTCCTATGTCAGGCACGTCCTGCTGCGCCACGGCTGGAACCGCGAAACCGGTAGAGAAGACCAACCCCAGAATCACGGTGAAAGGAATCGCGCTGAAAAAACGCATTGGCTTCAAGCTCTTCATAGTCAGCATCCTTCAACTGAAGTCAGCGCTGGCGAATCGAATCCGCCAGCGGGCCATCCTGGTGGTTAGAAGTCGAAGTCAATTCCAAACAACAGCTCGCTGCTGGTTATGTTCGTAGCACTAATAGGCGAGGTTCCGTCCTGGTGAAACCAGTTATATTCGCCATGGTACGCAAAGCCGGCCCGGCTGGTCATAAACGGGTTATAGCGATAGCCAACGGTGTAAGTCGTGATGTTGCCGAGATTGGAAGGATTCGAGGGCGTCGACTGCTGCGACATCCGGATCGTTTCATATCGTCCGAGCAAAATCATCTGCGGGCTGACTACAAAGTGAGGTTCGAAAAGCACACCATTCCAGGTCGGCGCGCGCGCCCCAGCGGGCAACGCCGTGCCGGGCGTGTTGTTGTTCGTGGCAACCCCGTCGATGAAGTCTCCGTAGCCTTGGCCAAACCACACGCTGTCCTGGCCATGCTGAGTGACGACGTCGACGTCAAAATGCTGGCCAAAGTAGAATTGTCCGACGAATCCTTCGCGACTGTAGCCCTTGTTGCTGCCGCCCGAGCCGGCAATCGCCGCATTCGGGCCGCCGTTGGTGAGCCAACTGGTCGGGGCTTCGCCCGCCATAACGTAGAAGCCGAGGCGTTGCACTCCGAGCTTGCCGGCATCGAACGCCTGACTTCCGGTAATGAAAGTGGAGTAGGATTCGGCGCCGTAGGGCAATTCCACACTGCCATCGTTTGAGCTCAACAGCGCAACCGAGTAGCGCGTGCGATCGTTGGCCGAGTGCCCCAGTACCTCAAGGCCGAGCTGATTGTCTCCCATTTGTCCAAAGATGTTGCCGTCACCCGCCGGAATGAAGTGATAGAGCTGGTAAATTCCGCCATTTCCGGTAAGCGTCAGAATGCGCTTCTCCGAGAGCAGGTTGTCGAGCTCAAACTTGCCCAGCTTGACATTAACCCAGGGGCTGCCCCCCACGTTATCGAGTCGCGCCATCACGGTTTCAAAGTGGAAGGCGCCGGTGGGATCGGAGGAAGGAAGCAAATAGAAAGAAAAGTCCTTTTCCAGCGTGCCGCCGGTGTGGAAATCGAGACCGCTGAGGTCAAATCCGGAAGAGGTGATCTTGGCCTCGGCGTTGCTCGTGCCGCCATTGGCATCGACTTCGACTTTGTTGGTGCTGACGCGATGCCAGATCGGAGTCATGCGGAAGGTGACGGGCCAGTATCCCGGGTTCTGCCAGATCGGAGCATCGCGATCGTTCATGAGCTGGTAGCCGTTGTCTTTGAACTTTTGGCCAAAATAATTCAGCATGGGCCAACTTTCATGACAGGCCGAACATCGCAGGCCATATTTCCTGGCGAACGCGGGAATCGCGCTCGCGGATTGGCTCGCACCCAACATCAGAAAGAACAGCGCGAATGCAGCGGCCAAGACGGAGCTGCCCTGCTGCGGCTTCTGACAGAGATGAGACTGCGCCCACATACGCATGCTGCACTCCTCAGACAACTTCATAGATTTTGCAGACAGCCAAATTACCACAATCTTCTACTTCCGTTACGGCGGACAACACTCAAGAGTAAACATCAGAGACATCTCGTCCTAAGCACCACGGAAAACTAAAACTCTTCGGTGAAAGTGCCCACTCATCTTCCCGGCGCTGGATACTACTACCGTTAGCAGTAGAAACGCAATAGGGGTTCCATGTATTTTTTACAAAATGTTTACTTCGTGTTCCGGTGTGCGAAACAACGATGGCAATCGAGGTGCCTGAGCGAGTTGACAGCGACCCAACCGAGCATATAAGACTCTTGCAACAGGAACACCGGAGCCGGTCGTGATCTGGGAAAAGAGGTTTCGCGGTACGGGGCTGAGTGACAGCGCTGCCTTTCATCGGATTTCACTTTATTTCCCGCGTTATTTGCGTTTCGGGGCAATATTTCTTCTCCTGACGACGGCGATCCTGTCGCCGGCCCGCGAAAAAAAGGTCCTTCAGTATGGCGCGGGCCTGATCGTCAATGTTCCAGTGCCGGAGCCCGAAGTCGAGCAGGTGGTGGAAGAGGTCGCAGGGAACACCATCATCCGGGGAACCAAGGAATACAACAAAGACGAGTATGTCGCGGGAGCGGTCGCGGCCGCGTCCACGCCGGTGTTTCCGGCATGGACGGAGGGCGGCAAAGTTTTCTACAAGGTGCGGAAGGCGGCGCTGGATCCGCGAAATTTCAAGGAAAGCGCCGATGTTGGGACGCTGGCCGTGCGCTATGTGGTGCAGCCGCAGGGCGACAAAAATACGGTTTTGCGAATTGATGCTTTGTTCGTGGAAGACTTTCGGCACGGCGTCCATACATCGAACGGTTCGGTGGAAAGCGCAGAGTACAAGGATATCCAGGACCACATCGCTGCAATCGAGCTCGTAAAAGCGGAAACGGAAGAAGCTCTACAGGCGAAGCAGGAACGTTTAGCGAAGGGAACGTCCGGCGTGGGCGGCGACAAAGACCCGTTCCACAATCCGCCCTCGACGGTGGAATCGAACGCGAGTGCGAGTGCGAAAGTCGAGACCGCGACGGTGGAGAGTCCGACTGGCCAGACGGCGCCAGTTTCCGCGCCACAATCATTCCCGGCGCCCACATCCGCGACGCCGCCACAGCCAGTCGCCCCAGTTGCCCCAGCAGCCAATGATCAGTCCGCTGAATCGCTCGAGCAACATGTCGCGGAGCTACGTCAACAAGTAGAGCGGCTGGTCAAGAAGCCGGGGGCTCCGCTCCAGTCCGCTCCCTTCCATACTGCGAGTACGCTGAAATCACTTCAGCCTGGCGCCGAAGTTCTGATTCTGATTTCAACGCCTTACTGGTACGGGGTCGAGACCCACGACGGAGACCATGGGTGGATCCGACGCGACCAGTTGGAGCAGGTGCCATGACTCGTCGAGGTTGGTCAGTTCCTCGCGGGTTACTTTGCTCCGCGCTGTGGGCGGCGTTTCTGGTGGTCGGGCTTCTGACAATCGGGGCGCAGAGTGCTCGTGGGCAAGCTGAGCCCCGAGCCGAGCAGTATGAGCGCACCTATCGTCAGTCGAAAAGCGCGGTGGAAAAAGCGCTGAAGGAGTTGCAACCGTCGCTGGGTGGCCGTCTGCCGGTGCTGGACGGATTCGCTTTGCAGGGCGATCGTCCCTTGAACCGCTACCAGCGAGCCTATTACCAATCTGCCGTGCAGGTGAGCTCAACTGCGTCGGGCGGTTCGGTAGTGCGGGTGAGCACCAAGGTGACGGCGTGGTACGCGGATTCAATTCCATCTCGCTCGGGATACCAATTGCTCACTTCGAATGGACGGCTTGAATCTGACCTGCTTGACCAGTTGACCGAATTGCTGGCCAGCAGGCCCGGGGCGACGAGTTCGGGCAGGAGTACTGACGATAGCTCCAGCGAAACTTTTCCGGTAATTCCTCCGCCAGCGGCGGCCAAGGGGCGGGCGATTGCGAACAAGGGTGGTACGGATAATAGCGCTGCAGAACTGACTCTCTCGGCGCCGGTGCCCAAGTCGCCGGACAGCGGCCGCGCGTTCTCGTCTTCGTGGGGAAGTCTGTCGAGTCAAGGTTTGTCGAGTCAACAACTGGCCGATTCAAGAAATCCGCCGAAGCCTTTAGATCGCGCAAACACCGGCCTGCAAGCGGAAGCCGCGAGTCTGGAGGAGGTGCTCAAGACTCAGGCGCATCCGAAAAATCTGGTCGCGATAAAAAAATCGGGAACTCCGGTGGTTGCGACTCCGAGTTTGAATGGCAAGACTTTATTTCTGGCGAGCGCGCACGATGAGTTTGAGATGTTGGATTTCAACGCGGATTGGGTTCACGTGCGGATTTCCGGCCTGTCGCGCGGATGGATCTGGCGCACCAGCCTCGAGATGCCCGAAGGAATTTCGGACGTTCCGCTGGTGAACGCGCGTGGCGCGCCGGTTGTCGCCGATCTTTTTCAGGTGACACGCGAAGAAAGTGCGCCTTTCCCGGGAGATTGGGAACCACTGCGCGGCAAGAGCGTGAAAATCATTTCGGTCCAGAAGATCCAGGAAAACGAGGCGAACAGCGGCGCGCAAGCGAAGTTGGAATTCGCCAAGTCTTTGCTCGACAAGAACTACGCGGAACTGGCGGCAAAATCACAGGAACTGTTCGGAATCGTGTTGATCTTCGACTCGATCGACGGCGGCATGATCGCCGCGACGCTTCCCACCGTGCAGGCGTGGAAAGCGGGAACCTTGACTGACGCGGCTCTGTGGCATCAGTGTTACTTTGATCCACCCGAGACATTCAATGTTTCCAGCCCCGCCGGCGGTCGCTAAGGATTGTTATCGTTAGTGGGTCAGTTTGAATTTGCTTTGAAAGGCCACCGCTTTACAGGCAGCGGAAAAACTCGTGTAGAGACGGGGCTTGCCCCGTCTAGCATCACCAGAAAGCTCCGGTTCTATAAGGTTTTGAAAGGGCACGGCTTCAGCCGTGCCGTAAGCACTTCATTGCGGCTTTAGCCGCTGATTGGCCATAAAGAATCTATTTCGGTAGTGGCGTAGTTTGAATTGGTTTTGAAAGGGCACGGCTTCAGCCGTGCCGCAAAAGTCCTATTTTCATTGCGGCTTTAGCCGCTGAGGGACGGCAATTTTCAAACTGCACCGCTGCCCTTGTTATCGCCAGTTGCCAACAATTGCGTTTGATGCGAGCATCGTTGTTGCAGAACTGGCTTCGAGTTTTGGCTTGACATGGGAAAATTGACGCGATACGAATGCTGTCTCTTGTAGGCGACTAGTTTAGACAATTTGTTCCGAACAAGTGTGGAGTCCATGTTCCAGGGAATTTTCTCTCGGTTACGCGATTACGCCGCACTGACCAAGGCACGCATTACAGCCTTGATCGTTCTTACGGCGTGGTGCGGCTACTTCTTTGGCGCGCACCGAATCGGTGTTTCGTCGTGGTCGTTGGGCTTGTTCCAGGCCCTGTTCGGCATTGCGCTGGTTTCGAGTGGAACCGCGGCCCTGAACGAAGTGCTGGAATCGAGTGTGGATGCGCGCATGCAGCGGACAGCGATGCGCCCCCTGCCTTCCGGTCGAATGAGCCGGGCCCACGCCGCTGCGGTTGGACTTATACTAACTCTCGGCGGTTCTACCTATCTGGCGATCTATGCCAACTTACTAACTGGAACATTAGCATGTTTGACCGCGCTGGTTTATCTGGCGGCTTATACTCCACTGAAAAAAATATCTCCCATCTGCACCTTTGTAGGCGCGTTTCCGGGAGCGATGCCCGTGGTGCTGGGATGGGCCGCGGCCCGCGGAAAACTGGAGGCCCAGACTCTTATCCTTTTCGCCATCATGTTCGTCTGGCAGTTCCCGCATTTTCTTTCGATCGCGTGGCTCTACCGTGAGGATTATGCGCAGGGCAGCATTCGCATGCTGCCCGTGGTCGATTCCGATGGCAAGTCGACGGTATGGCGAATTCTGGTCTATTCCGCGGCGTTGATTCCCGTGAGCATTTTGCCGGTAGCATGGGGAATGGCGGGACGCGTGTATCTGGTCGGCGCCATCCTGCTGGGCCTGGCGCTTTTCCGCGTATCCATGGGAATGGCGTATCCGCAGCTGCCCGCAACGGCGGCGGCCTCGAAACCGTCGGCTCGACGCTTGCTAAGGGCGACGATCCTATATCTCCCAGCGCTCTTCGTGTTGATGATGGCGAACCCGGGCCGTTAGTCGCCACTAACTTGTTATTCCAGTTCTAAGTTACTCCAACTCTAACTCAATTTTCTTTGTCGCCGGATCGAGCTTTGCGATCCGAAACTTGCAGATCTGTCCTGCCCGCATGGCTTCCGGCTTAGCCTCGGCGGCCGGAGCTCCACTCTTCCACCGTGCCTGCAGCATCGATCCAAGCGACGACAGATCAGGCTTTGCTGCTGATGATGACGATGATGATGAAGCTGGCGCTGCCGGTGTACGCTCCTTAGCCGAAGCCGCATCGGGTATCCGGCACATCGCCGGAACGCCTTCGCCAAGTTCCACGCGCGCGCGTCCATCGGAAACTTCGACGATCCGGCCCGTGACGATATCACCTTCTTTGTGTTCGGCGAGGTATTCATCGAGACCAGTGGGAACCAACTGCTTCATGCTCAGGCGCATGAGGCGCTTCTCCGTGTCGAGCGCCAAAACTTGCGCCTTCACCACTTGCCCAGCCCGCAGCACCTCTTGCGGATGATTGATGCGTTTCTCCGCGCTGATTTCGCTGACGTGAATCATGCCTTCGATTCCCTCGGCCACTTGGACGAAGGCGCCGAACTTCGTCAGGCTGGTGATCGGCCCTTCGACCACCGTGCCCGGCGCAAATTTTTGTGCCGCCCCGGCCCAGGGATCGCCGAGCGCCTGCTTCAGACCAAGAGAGATGCGGCGTTCTCCCGCGTTCACTCCGAGAATCACGGCTTCCACGGTCTCGCCCGGCTTCACCACATCACTCGGCGTTCGCACTCTCTTGGCCCACGACATCTCGGAAATATGAATCAAGCCTTCGATCCCGGGATCGAGTTCCACAAACGCTCCGTAATCGGTGAGCCGGGTAACGGTGCCGTGGATGCGTTCACCCGCCTTGTATTTATCGGCGACAGCGTCCCACGGATGCGGCTGCAGCTGCTTCATGCTGATCGCAATCCGCCGCTTCTCCGATTCGATTTTAATAATCACGGCGTCGATCTGCTGGCCCGTCGACAGCACGTCAGACGGCTTGTTGACGCGGCGCCACGAAATTTCACCGACATGAAGCAGCGCGTCCGCGCCACCGATATCGACGAATGCGCCGTAATCGGTCAGGCTGCGGATCTCCCCGTGCACGGTATCGCCTTCTTTGAGTTCCGAATAGCGGCGCTCCTTGCCGGCGCGTTCTTCGTCTTCGGCAATGGCGCGGCGGTCGACCACAACGTCTTCTTCTGCAGCGTCGAGCTTGATGATCCGGCAGCGAATTTCCTGCTCGACCAGTTTCTCCATTTCAGAAGCCTCGCGCGTCCCGCTGCGCGAAGCGGGCATAAAGGCTCGCACCCCGATATCCACGCTCAACCCGCCCTTCACGACGCCGGTCACGGTGCCGATAATCGTCGACTTTTCCGCGAAGGCCTTCTCCAGCGATGCCCAGTCGGTCGGACGTTCGACCTTGCCCCGAGTCAGTTCGTAATACCCTTCCGGATCGCGTCCCTTGACCGTGACCTGCAGTTTGTCGCCCGGCTTCGGTGGCTGGTCCGCCGGGAACGACGCCAGGGGCAGAATGCCTTCCGTCTTGAATCCAACATCGAGAATGACGGAGTCGGCGGTCAGGGCAATCACCGTTCCTTCGCGGCGCTGTGAGCCTGGCTCTCTCTTGCGGGGATGCCTCTGCTCGTACTCCGAAAAAATGTCTCGGAAGGATTCGGCCGGGGCTGACTCGGCCGGGATTGCTTCGACCGGCTCGTTCGCCGGCGCCGAAGGGCGACTACTAGCGTCGGGCGTACTCGAATTCGACGTGTTTGGGTCCGAAATACCTTGGTTGGACATACCTTGATCCGACATACTTTGATTGGAGGATGTCATGGGATTGGACATGAGGACTAAAAGCCCCTGCGGCCTGATGCTCGCTAAGGATCTCGTTCACAATAACGATAACACCGGCGACGCCCGATCCGGGGCCGGATAAACTTTCGGGCCGTCGGGTAGCACGTTGGAGCCATTCCCGTGGCATTGGTCAAAAGGTATGGTGGTCGTGAGCAGACTTCGGGGGAGGGCTGTTCGACGGGCGTCCCAAGACTTTAACTGAGTCTGGGGCGCTTTCGTTTTTTGCCCCCAATACCTTTTGTCATCCTGAGCGCAACCGTAGCGCCGGCGTCTCGCCGGCATCTTCACAAAATCGTCATCCTGACCCTGAGCCTGCCGAAGCGGAAGGACCCGCTGTCTAACCAAATAAGAATTGTCATCCTGAGCAAAGCGAAGGACCTGCTGTTCCCACTACCGACGGCCTTGCGCCGACTCGACATTGCCGCCGATTGAGACAATGACATCGAGGATCACGGTGGCGCCAAATCGGCGAGCGTCAGGGTCTTGCTAATGGATCATTCTCGCAGGACCTTCCCGTGAGGCTAGTTGTCCGCAACCGTCGATTCCCCTTAGGTATCGTACTCGCCGCTGTCCCACGGTTCATGGAAAGCCATGTAGTTTCCCGGTTGCACTTCAACCCACCAACGATCGTCCCCCGCTTCGGGTGCACGCGGCACCAGGCCAAACGTCGTGCCCGACCGCTCAATCGCAAACGGCTGCACCACGATGCGGCCATAATCGACCGGACCCAACTCCGACATTCGTTGCTCAAGAAGTTGCCGGGCCCGAGCCCGGTCCAAGCCAGAACGAGGACCGAGATCGTCGATTCTTGCTTCAACCAGCTTCCCGTTCGGATCAAAGATATAAACCGCGAGGAACTCCCGCCCACTCTCATCACCCAAAGCAGGAACGAACGGAGTAGTAACGAAGACCTGCAAACCATCCTTCGTGCGGCCAACCCGGCTGGCATAATGCTCGTCGCGGTCGATGGCAATTAGAACTGGAGGCTCGGTTGGCATGGGTGACGTGCAATATCTCAGATCGTCGATCATTCTAGATCATTGATCATCGCGGCAGCGAATGGGCCTTATCAGGCCGTGGATCACAAACAGCTGCGACGCATATCACTGACCCCAGCCCAGACCAATGCGACAACGATCGCTGATTAAGCAATCAACCAGGATGCTAGCTCCCCCCTTCTGTGGAAGCAGCTAAGTCTTAGTCGCCCTTCGTGTCCTTGGTGGTGAATGCTCTTCTATCCAGCCCCTGGGAAAGTTCGCGGGGGCATTCAATCGGAAAGAATGGAGCCGACGAGCGGAGTTGAACCGCTGACCTGCCGATTACGAATTCTTTGCAGGGACGGCATCCAGCGTAACCCCTTGTTTCCTCAATAGCATTGCGTCACGCCAGAGTACGCAGAGTTACGTGAATAGTCACTTTCGGGACACCATACGGGACAGCGAATCTCGCTTGCCGCCGAGGGCACGAACAAGTGTGCTCCGTGGCCTTGGGGGTGGGCTAATAACCCGTCAAGCCCTCGCGCGCCTCTCGATGCCCGTTGGGGTGTCTCACCGACACGAGTTGACGAGGCGAAACGAGAAACATACTCTGGCCGCGAGGTGAAAATGGGCGGCTACGGCTACGAGATTATCGGCGGATTGCTTATTGTCCTTTCTTCTCTGGTTGGTGAGGAAATGAAAACCAAGTGGAAGGTGGGCTTTTACGTAGTTTTTGTCGTTGTGGCTGTCGGTTATTCAGGAATTGGCATTTACCTGAGGCGGGAGGCCAATGCCAGAGAAACAACCGAACGACAAGAGCGGAAAGACGAGCTTCAGGGCGTTAGGCAGGACATGTCGAACATTCTTTCGGCCTTTAGCGGACTCGGCCCTAGCGTTGCATCTCTAAATGGAGATGTTGCGAACCTGCGAAGAGAACTCGAATCAGCAAAGGTAAAGCATGATACCGATGCAATTGCTAAGCTTGACACCAAGACTGATGCGGCTCAGCGGCGCGTTGACACCGCTACTAAGGCATTGCTCGGAGCTCTGGTACCCGGAACGGCAAGGCTACTGAGATCTTGGAACGGAGACTGGAACAGCCCGGAAGGTAATGCATTACTTTCGAATGCCGACTACATTCGGAGGGGGCTGTTGGAAGGTGTGCAACCTACACCCGAAGATACCGTCGCCTCTCGGCTCTTCGAAAAAAATGAAGCCGGTTTTAGTCATTGGGACCCGGAGAAAGCCGCACGTTATCTAGAGGCGCTTGTGGGAAGGCTAAGGATCGTCTTGCCGCCGACAGACCTTTCTGTAACCAAACACTAATTCTCCCATTTCTACAAGATTGAGGTGGTGCGCGCGCGCGTTCCTATGAGTGCTAGAATCCCTGCTTCCCCTCAAGGAAAAAATATGACGTCCGAAAAGGTCTATGAGCTTCTCAAGTTTCTTGACGTGACTGACAGCAAACTCAGCCTGCAAAAGACTTTGGAATCAGTTAGGGATGCATTGAACAACCTCTCCGGCCAACCGGCCCAACCACAATTTCAGAATAACTTAGCGGCCGCTTTGACTTCTCTCGAGGGCGCGGTCGGCACGCTAGATGGCTTAATTACACCGTCTCAATTCGAAGCGATCGATCAAATGGGGGGTCGTGCATTTTTCGATCCAGCCATTGCGAGGCGGGTAAAGAGCGCTATAGAGAAAAATGCGATGACGCCAGCCGTCGCCAGGGATTTCGTACTGGACCTCACGACAAAACGCGCGGACTTTCTGGCAACTGTACGCGGGGCGCGCCAGAGCCTAGAAAAGCTAGGTATTCGGGAGTCGGCCCTAAAGCCCGGCTCTGCCGACCTCGCGTTTCTGATTCCGCGCGATATTTTCGACAATCGCCTTGCGGCCTTTGCGAAGGAATTAACCTTCATCAGCCGATTGATGGAGCATTTCAGTGAGGCCCTGACTGGCGACGCCGAACAAGTTGAATTGGAGCAATTATCGTCGTCGGCACCGACGGTTGCTCTCGTTGCGGGCATATCAGTAATAAGTGTTCTTGCCACTATCGTGAACAACTTCGTGAGCGCGTGGGCAAAGGTTGAAAAGATCAGAAAGATGAGGGCCGATTTGGAGGACATGGGCCTTAAGAAAGCGGCGCTTGATGAGTTGACGGAAAAAATCACAACAACCGTGGATGAAGTTGTCGAAGAGGCGACCGAACTCGTCTTTGTCAATTACAAGGGCGCGTCTGATCGAAAGAATGAGCTGGAAAATGCGGTCAGGCAAGATACACATCGGTTGTTTGGCCAAATCGAACGGGGGTTGCAGGTCGAATTTCGAGCCGAACCGAGGAAGGATGCTCCCGCTGGAGAGCAGAAGGCTATTGAAAATATTTCTCACATCGCTCGCGCAATCCAGTTTCCAGAGATCCAGCGTGAACCTATGTTGTTGCGGAGTGGTGAAGTTCTCGAGGGCGAGATCGTAGCGGTGAAGCAGTCGAAGAAAATCACGAAGCACAAAACTATCGTTTCGAAAAAAGAAACGCAAAAAGACGGGGGTGATGGGTCGGCGAAGGGGTAATCCAACCTCGGAAAGAAGGCGCGGCTCACAATGACAAAACAAATAGAACCCGATATTGAAGACGCTAGATGCGAATGCACCGACGACTATGGCTGCGATCACGCTAGCGAGAGATGCCCCGAGCGATTGTCTGACGAGGAGAAAAAGGAGGATCCTCCGAGGAAGTGTCAGAAATGTTGGATTAAGGACAGCGAATATCGCACCAAACAAGGCTTACTTCCCAGAGTATTTCGCCGCGTGGGGGTGGACTAGGTAACGCGGCCCGCTCCGACCCACTTGAACTTCCATTAGCAAATCGGCATGTCCCTCGAACCCCGTGAAACAGGAGCAACCAACCGCGGCTGCTGTCCAGTGGGTGTCTCGAAGGGTGGGCCTTGACCATCTGAGATCGGTACCCCCACCCTCCGGTCTGGGCTGCCAGACTGTGCCGGTTCCAGTCATCCGCCCATTGGCCGAGCGGCTTGAGATGCATCGGCTAAAAAGCGGCAATCCAATAACCGGGCCGATATTCGCCACTTCGGTTCGCAGCGCCGAATGTCCGAACGGCACACCGCTCTCCCTTCACAACGTCGTCAACCGGCAGATTCTCCCGACGCTGGACCGCTGTTCACACTGCGGTTTGAGTGAAGGGATTCCCCATCTGAAAGCGAAGGAATGCCCCGGTTACGAGCGCGATCAGCGCATTCCCGAGTGGCAGGGCTTTCACGCTGCGCGGCGCGGGTTGGGCAGCAACCTGTATCGTCTAGGCGTCCACGAGCTGGTGATCCAGAAGATTCTGCGTCACTCGAACGTGAGCACCACGACGAGCTACTACATCAAAAGCACGGCCTCTGACGTGACGGAAGCCATGCAGAAATTCGCTGAAAATTTGGAGGGTCAGAAACATCGGGACAGCGATGGGACATCAAAACAAGATTCTGGTGCAACGCCGGAATTAGTAAACTAGCCTATCTAAAGGGGTTAAGTTGGAGCCGACGAGCGGAGTTGAACCGCTGACCTGCCGATTACGAATCGGCTGCTCTACCAACTGAGCTACGTCGGCTTTCAATAACTTGCGGACTTTTTATATCCCATCTATATCCCATTTCCGATGGTCATCGGCACGTCAGGAACTAGAACCGAAGATTTCCGGAGCCGGTTCCCTTCACCCCATCAGAAACCGCATCGAGCTTATCCTGCGGCGCTCCGAGGCTTACGAAGTAGCTTTTCCACTCCCCCCAGTCATTAAACTGATGACCAGGAACGCTCTGTGACCGGCCAGTGTTCGAAATATCCACCGACATTACAGCACCCGGAAGTGTGCTCACGAGGAATTGCTTCACGCATAAATTCTACTCCCAAATCCGCCGGTTTTGAAAGCAGTTCTGCGGGCAGGTTTAAGAGATTTTGTGTAATCGCATGGAGGTTGGCGTTGCCGCGCCTGACGCAGCAATCATCGATTTCGAAGTTGGCTGAATCGAGACGGGCTCGATGCGGAGATGAAAACATCGGCGCTTAATTTAAAGCGTTCGCTCAGTTTCCGCACCTGTTCAAGGTTGAGCTTTCGTTGCCCGCTGAGGAACAGGCTTACTGCGGTCTCTGAACCGAACTGGGGAACTAAATCCCGCTGCGTGAGGTTTCCCTTTTCGATGAGATACCGCACCACGGCAACTGCACTGGCTTTAGGGATGCGCCAGTGCTCTTTCTCATACTGTTGCACCAGCATAGTCAAAAGTTCAATGGCTGCCTCTTCATATGGAGAAGGGTTCTCCAAGGCCGTCAGGTTGAAAAGGACTTCGGTATAGGCTTCAAGTTCCTTGTCATTATGGATGACATGGGGCGCTCCTTTCTCAATCATTTTTGCGGGGTTTGCGAGAATCCCTGTTGCTGTACTCATTTCTTCCTCCCATGCTTCTTGTCCCAATTTGCAAAATTGTCATACTGCTTATGTGTCAAAAAAGACCGAATATAAACATGCCCCATCGTTCGTTTGTGCTTCGTGGTCTTGGCGTAGTGAATGATGGTGACAAGCCTGTAGCGATTGTGCCGAATATCAAAGATTACATAACCAGCCACATTATCAACCTCTTTGATCGTTGCCTTTACCTCCGGAAAATTGTGCCAACGAGCGCCCTCCACGATAGCCATCCACGCTTCTATTTCGTCTTTTGCATCGGGATACTTTGCCATCGCCTCTTCCAGATGCTTTATGGTGACGATGTACATGCACTGATAATACTTTACATATTGTAAAGTTGTCAAGGCGCCAAATTTTGGGCACTCAAGTCTTCTGTGTAAGTCTTGGCTAGCACAATTTGTCTGGCGAACACAAGGCGAAACGCAGTAGAATCCCGTGGACGAAGGTCGAAAACGGGCGATCGGAATAGCACAACGGGGAGCCGGCAAATCAGTAGGGATATGTCCGCGCGCTGTGGTGCGGGTGCCCCGTGAAGTGCTGCACCATGCTTTCGCCAAGGAGAAAGAAAACGACCGCCAGCACGATGGCAAACAGGAACTGTCCCATTCCGAACGAGGGTGGCGCAGGTTCCTTTTTGTCCATGATTCCCTCTTCGGACGATTGTATACACATAACGGTCGGAAACGCATCCGGAAACATGTAGTGTCTAGGTCTGGTGGTCATCCTGGGCTAGTAAAAGACTAGTAACAAATTGTCATCCTGAACGCAGCAGTAGCGCCGGCGTCCCGCCGGCATCTCCGCAAAATTGTCATCCCGACCCTGAGCTTGCCGAAGGGGAAGGATCTGCTCTTGGCCGGCCGCAATCCATCCCGTGGCTTTGACAGCCGTGGACAGGGTTTCCCTTGTAACCTGAAATTAACATGACACCCTTGGGGCCCGATGTTACTCTTTGCAGAATTTCCCAGCCTAGAGGAGAGGGCAGAGCTATGACACCGTATGGTTCCCTCCAGTGTGAAGTCGAGA
>Ga0302326_10003481_pt1 | contig 37003 bp, 30 predicted proteins | sample Palsa_T0_3_FD_202264 | JGI IMG/M metagenome (GOLD analysis project Ga0302326, IMG submission 202264) | Peat permafrost microbial communities from Stordalen Mire near Abisko, Sweden - Palsa_T0_3 | ecosystem: Environmental > Terrestrial > Soil > Palsa > Peat permafrost | place: Sweden: Abisko... | reverse complement strand
CCACCCACTGCACGCACAGCATCGGGGCGCCGCAACCGCGCCGCTAATTCACCGTAGGTAACGGTGCTGCCAGGAGGTATGGTTCTCAAAGTCCTCCACACCCGGCGCTGGAATGCTGTTCCCCCAGGTCGCACCCGGATCTCATCGATGGCTCGCAGATCGCCCGAGAAGTAATCTTGCAGTGCAATGCACACGCCGGAGCCCGACGAGCGCGGCTGCAATCGAACCGGGCCCTTGCCGTGCTGCAACTCGAGGAGTTGTCGCATTCGTGACTCGTGGTCCTCCCAATCCAATGCGCGCAAGGATTCCTCTTCATCGGTCACGATCAGAACGGTGCCGCAGGCGGTCGGGAAACGCTCGAGCCGAAGGACCAGGTCGCTCATGTCCAACTCCTAATAAATATTTCAAATCAATAACCTGTCTCGCGGTGCGAGCATCCGTCCGTTGCCGAGTTGATTTGCCTGGCGGAAAGCAGACGCCCAGTATGTCCGTAAGGCAGTGAGTCGAGGGTTCCTATATGAGGGCTTCCGTCTTCGTCGGTACCAGCGTTGATGGCTTCATCGCGCGACGCAATGGCGATTTTGACTTCCTTCCTGAAGGCGGGGGTGAGCCGCATGGCTATGATGAGTTCATGTCGAGCGTAGACGTGATGGTAATTGGACGAAATACCTTTGAAAAAGTGCTGACATTCGAGACATGGCCGTATGCCGACAAGCGCGTTGTTGTTCTGAGTAGCCGCACCATCGACGTCTCGAATGTCCGTGGCGCGGCGATTGAGCACATGTCCGGCTCTCCTGCTGCGATCACGGATCGCCTTGCGGCCAGTGGAGCCACCCATGCCTATGTTGACGGCGGCATCACCGTGCAACGCTTCCTACGCGCACGTTTGATCCAGCGCCTCATCGTTACGCGCGTCCCGGTGCTTATAGGGGAAGGCATTCCGCTATTTGGTTTGCTTCCTCACGATGTGCAGCTGCGCCACATACATACGAAGACTTATCCAAGCGGACTGGTCAAGAGTGAATATGAGGTTTTGGACTAAGTACGTGTCGAATCCGCGCCTCGACCGGTCATTATCTGGCTGCCAACGACTCCCGGCCGGTTTAAGATCGAGCCTTCGGATACGACTCACACAGGAAGAATAAAGAATGCGCACCACGACGCGGACCCTTTGGTTCGCCGCCCAGCTGCTCACGGTCGCCTGTATGTTGATGAGTTCGCGCTTTGCCGGCGCCACGGAACCGCCACCGTCGGCCCCCGTTCGACCGGTCACCGATACCTACTACGGCACGGAGGTGACCGACAACTATCGTTACCTGGAAAACCTGGACGACCCTGCGGTTCAGGCGTGGATGAAGTCGCAGGCCCAGTTCACCGACACCGTCCTCGCCAGCTTGCCTGGACGCCAGCCACTGCTCAAGCGCATACACGAATTGTTAAACGCCGACCTGACCCGCAGATCCTTCGTGCGCCGTGGTCAGCGCTACTTTTACGAGACGTTTGAGCCGGGAGCCGCTTTGCCCAAGCTCTATTATCGGGACGGACTCAAGGGTACGGAGCATTTGCTGCTCGATCCCGCGAAACTGGCCAAGGGAACCAACACCCACTACGCGCTCGACTTTTACATGCCCTCGTGGGATGGACGATTGGTCGCGGTGGGGATCTCAGCCGGCGGATCCGAAGACTCGGTGATTCATGTCATCGATGTCAAGAGCGGCAAGACACTTGGTGAGTCGATCGACCGGGCATCGAACAGCGTCATCACCTGGCGTGCCGACAATCAGTCGTTCTTTTATCTCCGATACGCAAAGATGACTCCGGGCATGCCGGCGAACGAAACGCTGTACAACGGGCGGAGCTACCTGCATACGATGAGTGTGCGGGTGACGGGCGACGGCGATCCGGTGATATTTGGCCGTGGAGTCGACCCGTCGATCGATGTGCCGGAAGGTCAGGGCACGTACATTGTACTCTCGCCCGACGCAACGCACGCGCTGGCGGTCGCCAATCACAATATGGACCAGAGTCCATCGACGCTGTTTGCGACGTCGCTGGTCCAGGCGACCGATAGTCACACGCCATGGCGGCAGATCGCGGCCGTCGACGACGGGGTGACTCAGTTCCAGGTCCAGGGCGACAAGCTCTACTTCCTGACGTTGAAAGGAGCACCTCGATTTTCTCTCAAGGTCACGTCGCTGGCGCAGCCGGACATCGCCCACGCGGATGTCCTGGTGCCAGAAGGGCCGGCAGTCATCGACGGATTCGCTCTGGCGCGCGAGGGAATCTACGTGCAGGAGCGCGACGGCGCCGGATCGCGGCTGCTGCTGGTCTCCTATGACGGCAAGCAGAGCCGGGTCGTGGCGCTGCCATTCGAGGGACGTGTCTCTGCTCCGGTGACCGACCCGCGCGAGTCGGGGACGCTCTACAGTCTGCAGGGATGGATTGAGCCGGCGCGCATGTTCGCCTATGACCCCGCCGCCGATCAATCGAGCGACAGCGGATTGATTCCGCCCACTCATCTCGACCTGTCGCAGGCAGAGTCGAAAGAGGTTTTTGCCGTGAGCCAGGATGGCACTCGCATACCGCTGTCGATTGTCTATAAAAAGGGACTCAAGCTCGACGGCACTCATCCGACCATGCTGACGGGCTATGGCAGCTACGGACTGTCGTTCGATCCGGACTGGTTCCCCGCCGCGCTGTCACTCTCCTGGATTGAGCGCGGCGGCGTCGTGGCCATTGCTCATATTCGCGGCGGCGGCGAGTACGGCGAGAGCTGGCATCTGGCCGGACAGAAATCCACCAAGCTGAACACGGTTTTTGATTTTATCGCGTGCGCCGACTATCTGGTCAAACAGCATTATACGTCGCCAAAATTACTGGCAGCCTATAGCGCCAGCGCCGGCGGCATTACCGTCGGTGGCGCGCTCACCTTCCGACCGGATTTATTTGCCGTCATCATCGACCAGGTCGGCATGACGGATTCGCTTCGATACGAGACCACACCCAATGGACCGCCGAACGTGAGCGAGTTCGGATCGGTCAAGACTGAGGACGGATTCCACGATTTGTACGCGATGGGCGCCTACCTGCATGTGCGCGACGGCACCGCCTATCCGGCAGTATTGTTTTGGACCGGGGCCAACGATCCACGCGTGGCGCCGTGGGAAGTCACCAAGATGGCGGCGCGAATCCAGGCGGCCACGGTGAGTGGGCGACCGGCCCTGTTGCGGATCGACTACGACGCTGGCCACGGGATGGGTTCGACCGAGGAGCAGTTTGAAAGCCAGATGGCCGACTACTGGTCGTTCACGCTGTGGCAGGTGGGTGATCCGCAATTTCAACCGGCGCAGTAACTCTGATCAGTCCTGGGGAGCGTTTGCATGAACACGAATCGCGCACGTCGATGCGCCGCGGCCGTAGCGTCGAGCGCAGTGCTCTGCGCGCTGGCAGGCTTCGCACCAGCCAATGCGGCGACGTCGTACGAGCGGATGGCGCCGCTAGAGGAGTATCTGATCCCGGATCCTCACGCAGAGATCGCGCTCGCGCGCAGTGCGGCGCCGGCCGCGATCTCAGACAAGGCCACGGTCCTCACTCTCAATCCGCAGGGCTACGAGACTGCCATCCATGGCACCAACGGATTTACCTGCCTGGTGGAGCGATCCTGGATGTCGCCGTTCGCTAGCCCGGAATTCTGGAATCCGAAGATGAGGGGACCGGTTTGCTACAACCCGGCTGCCTCGAAATCCATCCTCCCTTACACGCTGCGGCGGACGAAACTGGTACTGGCCGGACGCTCCAAGGCGCAGATGCTCGATGAGATCCGCGCCGCGGCTGCGCGCAAGGAACTCCCATGGCCCGAGCCGGGCGCGATGTCATTCATGATGTCCAAGGATGGGTACCTCGGGGATGCGGCGGGTCACTGGCATTCGCATCTGATGTTTCACGTGCCCAAGGTCGCGGCCGCCAGCTGGGGAGCCAACCTTCCAGGCTCACCCGTGGTCCTCGACGATCGCGAAGTTGCGGAGCCCGAGACCATATTCCTCGTGCCCGTAGACCACTGGTCGGATGGAACAGCGGCGCCAATTATGGGTAGTGCCAGCGAGTAAACCGTTGGTGAATGCCGATCGCGCGGCCAACGATGCCATCAGATACACAACCAGGGAGCTGATGAACGCGTTCACGATCTGATCCGGAATCGCAACGGCCAGATACGCGCCGAATCGCGCCTGCAGCGACGGAACAGCAACTAGCGAATGAATAATATGCCGTCATCACAAAAACTGTCCGTGACCGAGAAAGTCGGGTACAGCCTGGGGGATCTCGCCGCTAATCTGATCTTTCAGACTCTGGTTGCATTCCTCGCGTTCTTCTACACCAACGTGTTTGGCATTCCTGCGGATAAAGCCTCCTGCATCATAGCCTCTGCGGGGACCGTTCACCTACCGCGGACAGATTCTTACTCCCGTGATCGGCTGGACCAGCCATCATCCCATTTGCAGGTATCAGGATAAATGGTACTTGTTTTATCACGATTCCATATTGTCCAAGGGCGTCACGCATCTGCGATCGGTCAAGATGACTGAGTTAACCTACCGACCAGATGGCAGCATCGTGACGATTAACCCCTACGGGGATTGAGTTTACGCGGCTAGCGCCGCGTCGTGAGTTTGCTGCGCCGGCCTGAACGTCATCGCCATCATCACGGCAATTATCCCGAACCCCCAGGACACGAGGTACAGCGAGCCGTAGCTGCCAAACGTGTCGTAGAGCCACCCGCCGAGCACCGGGCCGGTGGCCATGCCGAGGCTCCCCGCCATCGCGGTACCGCCAATTATGGTACCCATCATCCGCAGCGGGAAGTTCTCGCGCGCCAGTACCGCGTACAGAGGCATCACGCCGCCGTAGGTAAATCCGAACAGCACAGCCACCGCGTAGAACACGTCTAAGGAAGTGGCAAAGTAGTACGACGCCGCGAAAAACGCCTGCATCAAGAGACCTGCGATCAGCGTGCGACGCGCACCGAACCGGTCGCCCGCCAGCCCGAATGCAATGCGCCCGCCGAGACCCGCGAGTCCTTCCACACTGTAAATGGTCACTGCCGTGGTCAGCGGGATGCCGCAGGTCACGGCATAGCTCACGGTGTGGATGATTGGTCCGGAGTGCGTCGCGCAGCAAAAGAAATTGGTGAGCACCAAGACGATGAATTGCGGCGAACGGATTAGCAGCCCGATAGGCATCGCGGGCTCCTGGGTCGCCGCGTCGCGGCCCTGTGCGGACGCATGCTCGAGCGCCGGCGGGCGGCGCACCAGGAACGAGACTGGCACCAGTACGCACACCACCAGCACCGCCACGATTTGAAGCACTTGCCGCCAGTCATGTGTGCTCGCCAGCCGGGCTACCCACGGCGACATCGTCAGGGGTGCGACGCCGAATCCCGCCGATACCAGGGATACCGCCAGGCTCCGCTGCGTCAAAAACCAGCCGGTTACGCAGGCTATGATCGGCGCGAACATTGCCGAGGTGGCCAGCCCTACCAATAACCCGAACGCAAATTGGAATCCGGTCAGCGATGGCGCCACACTCGCGAGCTCGAGGCCGGCGCCCAATAGAAGAGATCCGATCAGGCAGGTCCAACGCGCACCGATCCGATCGCTCAGAGCGCCCCACGCGGCGCTCCCTACTGCCATTGCGAGAAATCCGACGGTCATGGCGGCCGAGACGCCGGTCGTAGACCAGCCCGTGCTGGCTGTGATCGGCCGCAGCAGCACCGGGAGCGAGAACATCGCGCCGAGCGCGATGCAGCCCATGACCGCGCCGGCGGCGACGACTATCCAGCGGTAGCGAGGTTCAGCCACGGAGTTCATTGGTGCGGATTTTAGGATTCTAACGAGGCAAGCTGCAACGCCGGCCGACGGCCTGAGTGACCCTTTGTGCGACAAATCGCGCGGTTTGCTCAGGTTTCGAAATAGCGCGGCCGGTCGAGATCGGGAATAAGCGCCGGCTGTTTCGGCTGCCACCCCAGCAGTTCTCGAGTTCGCTCACTTGAGGCCGGGTTGTTCATCGCTGCGAAGTGCGCAAACCAACCAAAGTGTTGAGCCGCGGCTTCGGGTGATTTGGATACGACGGGAATGTTCAGATGGCGGCCGATCACTTCAGCAATCTCTCGGAACGCAATGCCCACTTCGGCGACGCCGTGAAGCCGAGTCCCTGCAGCAGGAGCTTTTTCCAGTGCAAGCCTGAACAGATGGGCAGCATCGAGTCGATGCACCGCAGACCAGCGATTGAGTCCGTCGGCTTGATACGCGGACACGCCCTTTTCGCGCGCAATCCTGATGAGAGTTGGAACGAAGCCGTGATCGCCATCCCCATGGACCGATGGTGGAAGGCGTACCACCGTAACGCGCGCGCCACGTTGCGCCACTGAATCTGCTGCGTATTCCGAGGCTGCGCGAGGGTGAGAGGTGGGTCCGGAAGAAGGCCTGGATTCCTCGGTGGCAAGGCCGCCGGGTGGAAGAATGCCGATTCCGGAGGTGATGATTAAGGGGCGGTTCGACCCAGCAAGCGCGGAGCCAAGGGCCTCAATGGCGTGGCGGTCTGTCTCGCAGACTTCCTTGAATTTCGAGAAGTCATGGATGAAGCCGGTGTGAATCACCCCATCCGACATGGCTGCTCCGCTGCGCAGGCTTTCCAGGTTTTCAAGATCGCCTCGATGCACCTGGGCACCAGCGGCGATAAGAGATTTGGCGGCGCCATCTGAGCGAGCAAGACCGATGACCTGATGGCCTGCGTTAATGGATTCCTGAACAATGGCAGAACCGATAAAGCCTGTAGCACCGGTGACAAAGACACGCATAAGGACTCCTTTCTGTACTTTGCTTCAGTCGCGGCATGACCGAACTCGCGGTCCTGTGACAACCAAGATATTTGATTGTCGAAAGACGATCTATGCTCTAAAGTCCGCATTATCTTCGCAATCGTCCGGATGAATCGTGGATCCGCTCTCCGATGTCCTGTCACTGCTGAAACCGCGCAGTTATGTGTCCGCTGGCTTTGATGCGGGCGGGGAGTGGTCGATCCAGTTCCGCGACCAGCATGAGTTCATCAAGTGCTACGCGGTGGTTTCCGGTCAATGCTGGCTGTCCGTGGAGGGCGTTCCTGACGTGATACGCCTCAAGTCTGGGGATTGCTTCGTGCTGCCCAGTGGGCGACCTTTCCGTCTTGCAAGCGACCTGGCGTTGACGCCTGCCGACGCCGAGCCGATTTTTTCTCCTGCCCGGTATGGCGGCGTCGTCTCGTACAATGGTGGAGGGGATTTCTTTCTTGTCGGTAGCCGCTTTGCCGTCAGCGGTAATCATGCCGGCATCCTTTTGGGGATGCTTCCGCCCGTGGTGCATATCTGGAAAGAATTGGATCAGGCGGCGCTGCGTTGGTCGGTGGAGCGGATGATGCAAGAGCTACGCGAGCGGCAGCCCGGCAGCTTTCTGGTTGCACAACACCTCGCTCACATGATGCTGGTTCAGGCTCTGCGGCTGCATTGCGCGCAAGAGTTGACGGGGACCGTCGGATGGCTCTTCGCCCTCGCTGATAAACAGCTGTCCTCAGCGATCAATGCTATGCACGAAGATCCGGCGCATCGCTGGACATTGGGCGAGCTGGCAGAGCGTGCCGCGATGTCGCGATCAATATTCGCTCTGAAATTCAAAAGGAAGGTTGGGGTGTCACCCATGGAATACCTGATGCGTTGGCGAATGCTGTTGGCTGGGGACAAGCTTACGAGTTCCAGCGAACCCATTTCCGTCATTGCCCTATCGCTCAGCTACGAATCCGAGAGCGCCTTCAGCACAGCGTTCAAGAGGGTCATGGGCTGTTCGCCGCGGCAATATGGCCGTGGCCGGAATCCGGCTTCCCGTTCACCTGTCGGCGAGCACGCCGCGAGCGCCAATCGGCTCGGGCCAATTCATGTGTGACGCCTAGGAGGAACATGCCATGAAATACGCAACCCTCGGAAATACGGGTCTCCTGGTCTCGAAACTGTGCTTCGGTACGATGACCTTCGGCGATGGTAGAGGAATGTTCAAAGCCATCGGTGCCGTTGGCCAGGCGGGAGCCGATGAGCTGGTTAAGACATCGATTGAGAGCGGTATCAACTTCTTTGATACCGCGGATGTTTATACCGAGGGTGAGAGCGAAAAGATCCTCGGACAATCACTGAAGAACCTCAAGGTCGCCCGGCAGCATGTTGTGATCGCGACCAAGGTCTACGGCCGTGTCGGCCCAGGGCGCAATGACGTCGGCGCCTCTCGCGGCCACATTATGGACGGCGTTGAGGCAAGTCTACGCCGCTTGCAGACTGACCATATCGACCTCTACCAGATCCACGGCAACGATTTGGTGACCCCGGTCGAGGAGACAGTTCGCGCCCTGGATACCCTGGTGCAGCAGGGAAAGGTGCGCTATGTCGGCTGCTCCAACTGGCAGGCGTGGAAGATCGCCAAAGCCCTTGGCATCTGCGAGTTCAAGAACCTGGCACGGCTTGAGACGCTCCAGGCCTACTACTCGATTGCCGGCCGGGATCTGGAACGGGAAATCGTTCCTCTACTGGAATCCGAAGGGGTCGGCCTGCTGGTGTGGAGTCCGCTTGCCGGTGGCCTGCTATCCGGCAAGTACAGCCGAACGAACCAGAAGCCCGCGGATTCGCGCCGCACCGAGTTCGACTTCCCCATCGTGGACAAGGAGCGGACCTGGAAGATCCTGGACGTGATGGCACCGATCGCGAAAGCGCACGAGTGTAGTCCCGCACGTGTTTCGCTCGCATGGCTCCTGGCCAAGCCTGTAGTGACCTCGGTCATCATTGGCGCGAAACGCCGTGACCAGCTTCAGGACAATCTCGCGGCGGTCGAACTAACGCTTACGCAGGACGAGCTCAGGCGACTGGATGAGGTCAGTGCTCTTCCCCCAGAGTATCCAGGATGGATGTTGCAGTTTCAGGGGGCCGATCGTCTGGAGGTAGTGGATCGCTTGAAGCTTTTCCGCGAGGCAAGCAAGTAGCCTACCAGTTCAACGCAGCCAACATGGCCGCGTAGGTCTCGATGCCATCCCACAGGTTCTGCAGCCGCTGATTTTCGTTAGCCGCGTGCTGGTTGTTGTCGTGATTAACGATCGGTAGCCCTATCACAGGGACTTTGAAGATATCGGCGAACAGGTAGATCGGCACGCTGGCGCCCATCATCGGCAATTCGGCAACCGGCCCTTGAGCGGCCTTGCGAGCAGTGGCTACTACCGCCCTGGCCGCTGACGTCGACATGTCGGAGCGGAACGCCGGGTAGCCCGTTTCCCACTGCAGCCGAGCGATGCGTCCATGCGCGAGCCGCGTGGCCAGCTCCGGTTCGTCCGCGACAATCGTCCAACCTTTGTCAATCAAGAACGTCTCAACGGCCGCTCGCACCGATCTGGGCGTTTGATCCGGCACCAGGCGGAAATCAATGGAGATCACAGCGTCAGTGGGAATTGCGTTGGCGGCCGCCTCACCAACCTGCCCCGAACGGATACCCCGGATATTGAGCGCCGGCCGCATGAGACTGGACGGCAGATCTTCGTCGCCTTCGGTTCGGCCAATACCAAATTCCCGTTTCAGCTGGTCCTCAATCGGCGGAAGGTTACGGATCGCCTCCAGCTCGACCGACGTCAGTGGGCGCACAAGGTCGGCAAAGCCTGGAATCAGGATCCTGCCATCATCATCGCGCATCTGCGCGATCAGCGTCGTTGCCATCGCCGCAGGGTTGGGAACCCAGTTGCCATAGTGACCATCGTGCAGGGCCTTGATTGGCCCATAAATCGTTAATGTCAGCCCCGTCATTCCCCGCGCGCCAAAATAAATCATCTGTCGTCGGGATTGGTGTAGCGGCGCGTCACCTATCAGCCACAGGTCGGAAGCCAATAGCGTCTGGTTCTCGCTCAGGATTTGCGCGAGGTGAGGTGAGCCCGCCTCTTCTTCGCCCTCCCAGGCTACTTTGATATTGACCGACGACTTCCGCCCGGATGCCTTCAGCGCATCGAATGCCGCCAGGAACGCGACGATCGAAGCTTTATCGTCACTGGCGGCGCGGCCGAAGAGTCGCCACTCCGGATCGAAAGGCGATCGCTCGGCATTCAAATCGATGTCGTGCTCGCCCGAATTCAAGGGACCGCTGCGCATTACCGGTATGAAGGGGTCAGACTTCCACTGCGATGGGGTTACCGGCTGGCCGTCGTAGTGAGCGTAAAAAACCACGGTGCGCCTGGCGCCCTGACTCTTCAGATAGCCGAAGATCAGCGGCGGGGCGCCGCTGCCGGGCGACAGCTGCTTGGTCTCGAAACCTCGTTCCTTGAGCAGCGCTTCGAGTCGGTCTGCAGCTGCGGCAAGCCCCGCGGGATCTGCCGCGACGCTCCTGATACGGGTCAGTTCGTCGAGTAGGCCGACGATCTGCGATTCGTGAGCGCTCCGATAGCGCTCGATCTGGTCCCTGAGATCGGCAGCGGAGGCCTGTGTTGCGGCGCAGATAACAACGAGACCACAGGCCGCGCTAAATAGACATCTCATGGCCGACCTCACAGACCGATCGTAGTTCCAGCAGGCTGCTCCGCCGAACGTCGAGCGGCAGACTATCAGCTCCGCCTATCGCCAGCACGAAGACCCACCCGAAGTCACTCAAGGTTGCTAGCCCGGGAGACATCCGTAATCATGGACACATCGCTACAGGTCAGGAGCAACCGGCAGCCATGCTCGATGTCCACCCACCGCACGAGGCCGCGCATACCTGGAAAGGTTTCTTCATTCACATTGCCACAATCGTCATCGGACTGTGCATTGCAGTCGGCCTCGAGCAAACGGTCGAGCTTTTTCATCACCGTCATCAGGTTGCCGAGACTCGCGGAGCCCTTCGTGTCGAGCGCGAGAGCAATATCCGCGCGTTCGCTGAAAGCGTCAGCGAATTTCATCGCCAGACCGCCGCCCTGATCAACAACATCATCGTTCTTCGTTACCTCCAGCAACACCCTGGTACGCAGGAGGCCTTACTTCCCGGAATACTCGTTTGGCACGCCATCCCGGGGAGATATTCGGATTCGGCATGGAGAACAGCTCAGCAAAGCGACGTGACCGCGCTCATGCCGCAGGACGAGGTTCGCAATTATGCTGCGCTCTATGCTCACATCGAAGACGTCGCGAATGCATTCGCTGCCGTCTGGCCGACGATCGTTCACGCGCGTCTCTACAGCATCATTGACCCAGATCCAACTCATCTCTCCCACGCGCAGGTCGACGAAGAGATTACGCTCGCGCAAACCGCACTCGCTAGCCAGTTGACTGAGGCGGGAGTTCTCGTCCAGCTCGGTCGCATCGATCCTGGCTTTACATCTGCCCCGACCAAAGATGAACTCAACTCACTTATGCGAATCACAGAAACGGAGCGGAACCCCAATCTGGCCGAGGCGATTGCAATCACCAATGGGCGGCTCCCTCCCGACTCTCAACTGCCGATGCCGGAGCGCACTCCAAAAACTGAGTCGCCGTGATGAACCGAAAACTGATTAATGCATGCTGGTTTTGCACCCTCGCTATGGTGGCGTCGTCTTCATGGTGCGCCGATTCCGGCGCGGTCCCGACCTTGGGTGCCAACGCCTCATCGGACAGTGCGATGCAAGCGGAGGTCAAGGCAGCTTTTTTGCGCTTCGTTGCAGGTCAGAATACGCATGATCCATCCGTCGTATCGGATGTCCTCGTAAACTCCAGCGATTTTGTCTGGGCCTTAGGCAGCGGCCAATCAATTTGGGGGTTCGACCAAGCCATGGCAAAGTGGAAAAGTGAGTGGAACGGCAGCTGGCATTTGGATCCTCAACTAAGTGATCTACGAATAACCCGCATCGCACCCAGCGTCTTCTTGCTGATATCGCCGCTTCTGCTGACTGAAGGTGACCCCGGCGAGCAGCCATCTACCGACCCGGTCAGATGGGCTGGCGTTTTCGTCAAGACCGCGAGCGGCTGGCGCATTGCATCGCTAATTGTTACACCCTATCCGAACTGGGGTAAGCATTGAGCTGCCCTTGGGTCATAAGCGCTCAGTGCTATGCAGATCTTTCCGTCAATTACGCTCTGTCGGCCATGAATACGCGTGAAGAGACAGGGTCGGGCGCCATGCGGATCGACCGGTGGCTGTTCGCAGTCCGCATGTTCAAGACCCGTTCTGCCGCGGCCGATGCGGTCGGCGGCGGCAAGGTCCACCTCAATGGCGAGCGTGTGAAGCCCGCGCACGGGGTCAAACCCGGTGATACCGTGACGTTCACCCGCAGCGCCGTTGTGTTCGAATGCGTTGTGGCCGCAGTACCGCTGCGTCGTGGTCCAGCGAGCGAGGCGGCGCGGTCCTATGATGAAACACCTGCGAGCAAGGCGCGTCGTGAGGAGTTCGCTGCGCGTATGAAAGTGGCCGCCGGCCTCACGCCCAGACCCGACGGCCGCCCGGACAAACACGAGCGCCGCCTGTTGCGGAAGTTACGTGGTCGCAATTGAGACGCCAGAGATCAGCCTCCTGGCGGTCGGTAGACGGAGCGGACTTTCTTGGCGATTGGCAGTGACCTCGCCACGTCAGCCCATGAGTAAAGCGGAATGGTCTTATAAGAGGTGCTCGCTCAATGTGAATCCACAGCTCGGGCCGGATCAGTGGCCTGTACGAGCAGTTCGGCTGCGGCGCCAGGTCGCCGGCGGCAAACCGAATTCTCGGCGAAATGCGCGGCTGAAAGCAGTATCGGTTTGGTAGCCGACATCTTCCGCTATGCGCGCCAGCGGCGCGTTGCTGCGGCAGAGGAGATTGGTGGCAAGCAGCATTCGCCACTGCGTCAGGTACTGCATGGGCGAACTGCCGACCAAATTCTGAAAACGCTCTGCGAGCACCGACCTTGAAGTTCCGGCGTCGCGCGCCAACTCTTCCAGCGTCCAGGCATGAGCCGGACGCGAGTGCATCGCGTTCAATGCCGGACCGACGATTCGATCGCCTACCCCGGCTAGCCACCCGGTTCGACCCTCGCCTTGTTCGTTCATATAAAGGCGGAGTACCTCGATGAACAGGACCTCGGCTAGCTTGGCCAAGACGCCGGAACCACCGGGCCGAGGTGAGCGGGCTTCGGCGAGGGCGTAGCGAACAGAGGCTTCGAGCCAGATGCCTGCATTCGATCCCCGTACGTTCACCCGCACCAGCGCGGGTAGTCCTGCAAGCAACATTCCGGCCAGCCGAGCATCGCAGGCCAGGTAGCCGCAGACCAGGCGCGTCGTCGGTCCACCACCACCGTAGACCAGTTGACGCGGACGGCGCGCCAGCACTTGATCAAGGCGCGCGCCGGTCGCAGGCGAAAGTCCGGGTTGAGAAGCCATGCGATGCGCATGGCCCTTCGGAAAGATGACGGCGTCGCCCGCAATCAGACGTACCGGCAGTTCATTGACAATCTCCGCGTAGCACTCACCTTCGGTAATCAGATGGAATATCACCACACGCTCGGCACCTGGCTCCAGCAGCGGCGCAGCCGAGTCGGCGCTCGGTGATTGATAACACCAGGGCGCGGTAAACCGTGCGTTGATGAAGATGGCGCCTACGAGGCGTACGACACGCAGAGTCTCCGAGAGTGCATCCATTACTCTGCGTCCGTATCAATGTCCAAGGCTACCGGTACCGCGTTCCTGAGTGCCGTGGACATTGGCGAGAAGCCGTGGCTTTCTTCGACCAGATTCCTCAATTGCTCAGGCGAAATCCCATGAGCCTTGATCCGCACGACCAGCTGAACCTCGCTCGGCCCAGCCGATACGGCCTTACCCGTGGCGTCCTTCATCCCAAGGAGGCCTCGCAGGTCCGAACGACTGCTGGCCCGCACTTCAAGCTCAGACAGTTCTATTCCGGCGTTCGCCGCACGCATGGCAATGCAAGTCGCAAGACAAGATGCAACTCCCGCTCGGAACAGCCAGCCTGGCGTGACCTGATCGCCACCGCCGCCGAGCTCGATGGGCATGTCCGTCTGCAGTTGCGTGCTATTGGAATGGCTCGAGGCAATCCGAGTACCACTTTGCCACCGCGCAGTAGCGGGTGCGTCATCGTGCAGACCCGTCTCGGGCCGACGCCGAAGGATTGATTCCACACGGTGCATTGCCGCTGCAATGTCTTTTATCGCCATGCTCGCCTTCCTCCAACCTTTGGCCTTAATTGTGGGTAGATCGACGCGCATTTTCCAGTGTCATCGAGCCCAGGCGCTGCCCGGTGGGACGGCCGAGCAGCAATCTCGGACGCTTGGTCAACCGCCTGACACGACGGTGAACACCCATGGACGATCGGTCAAAGAGGACCGACTTACAGGTAGGACACGGCCGCGCGGAGCTGCAACAGTTGCTTATCACATTCTGGAGCTTTGGGTCGCACATCGGCCGTACAAAACAATGGAGCCGTACAAAACAATGGAGGCAAAACTGCAACGGCGTGTTCAGCGTTACGGGTGGGACCTGGCGGCAACTGACTACGAGCCGCTGTGGCAGGCACAGCTAGCCGAAGCTCAAGCCGCTTTGTTGGCGTGGGCGTCGCCTGTACCCGGCGAACAGGTGCTCGACATTGCCTGCGGCACTGGACTCGTCTCCTTTGAGGCCGCTCGGGCAGTTAGTGTCAGGGGGCATGTGCTCGGAATCGATCTGTCCGAGCGAATGGTAGATGCCGCAGAACGGCGGGCGAGGGAAAATAGGCTATCGAACTGCAGCTTTTCGCGAATGGACGCCGAGACCCTTGCTCTACCGGACACCAGCTTCGACGTCGTGTTATGCGCCCTCGGCCTCATGTATATGCCAGATCCAGCACAGGCCCTGCGCGAGATGCGCCGGGTACTACGCGCAGGCGGCCGGGTATCGCTCGCGGTATGGGGCGAGCGATCGAAATGCGGTTGGTCGGCGATTTTTCCTATTGTTGATGACGAGGTGGCCAGCGAAGTCTGTCCGTTGTTCTTCCGTCTCGGCGAACAAGACACTCTCGCGTGCTTGTGCGGCGCTGCGACGTTTGAGGACGTCAGACACCGTCGCATCACAACGACGCTAACCTTCGCCAACGCCAACGAAGCCTGCGACGCGGCGTTCATCGGCGGTCCAGTCGCACTTGCGTGGTCGCGCTTCAATGGTGAGGTCCGGGCGCGGGTTCGCGCCCGCTACTTGGACGCGATCGAGTCGTGGCGGCATGGTCAGGGCTACCGAATCCCGGCGGAATTTGTCATCGTAGCTGCGGTCGCGCCAGGCGAGCCAGGCGCAGCGGGCTAGTTTCTGATGATAAAGGGATGCGCAGTCATCGTTCTAATGCACTTCAAGGGGAATCATCATGGGAATATTAGCGGCAGTGTACGGATTATCTTGCTACGCCGTGTTCTTGGCGTCATTTCTCTACGCGATAGGGTTCATCGGAGATCTGGTCGTACCAAAGACGATCGATTCGGTTCCCAGCGCCGATATGCCTGAGGCGCTTGTCATCGATCTCGTTCTGCTTGGTCTTTTCGCCGTGCAGCACAGCGTTATGGCCCGACAGGGTTTCAAGGCCGTCTGGACCCGGGTCGTTCCGCCCGCCGTTGAACGTAGCACGTTCGTACTGATCTCAAGTCTATTGCTCGGTCTCATTTGCTGGAAATGGCAGGCAATTCCGACCGTCGTCTGGGACGTCCCTTCGCCCGTGTTCAGGTCGCTGCTGCTGGCGATGTTCGCACTTGGCTGGTTTATCGTGTTGTTCTCGACATTCTTGATTAACCATTTCGATTTGTTCGGCTTGCGACAGGTATATCTGCGCCTGCGTGGGCTCGAGTACACACCGCTGACCTTTACGGAACGGGCGCTCTACAGGTTCGTGCGTCACCCTATCTATCTAGGGTTCATTATCGCCTTCTGGGCGACTCCGCACATGTCACTGGGACACCTCGTGTTCGCGATAGCGACTACCGGATACATTTTTGTCGGAATATTCCTTGAAGAACGCGATCTCATGAAGTATCACGCTGTAGAGTACGGGGCGTACCGCGCGCGGGTCCCGATGCTGTTGCCGATCGGTGGTAAGCGGGGGTGATTGCGCCTGCGGCACACGCATGTCGCAGTGACCCCTGATGCTGTAACGTCAGTCAATCGAATACGTCTGAGCGCCGGTGTATCATTCGATCCAGCTGCAGCCACCGATGTACTCCGGAACGCCTGACCGGTCCGGACGAGGGGCTACGGGAGCGGGGGCAGGGAGGTGAGCAGAATAAAACTCATCGCGGCGATTCTACTGATCCTGGCGGCGTCGCGCGGCATCGCGACTGAGCATGAGCATGGGAGTGGTGAGAAGCTGGGAGCGGTGGACTTTGCCACATCGTGCAATGACACTGCTCAGAAGGGGTTCAACCGCGCAGTAGCGCTGCTGCATTCCTTCCAGTTCAGCGGTGCCATAGACGAGTTTAATGGCGTATTGGGAGAAGACGCGACGTGCGCAATCGCGTACTGGGGAATCGCACTTAGCGATTGGAGCAATCCTTTCGCACCCGGAATTAAGGACAAGGGCCAGTTGCAACTCGGGCTGGAAAGCGCCGAACGAGGCAAAGAGCTGGGCGCAAAGACGGAGCGCGAACGCGCCTATCTCGCGGCCGTCGGCAAGCTGTACGGCGACTACGAAAGCACGCCGCAGCAAGCGCGCTTGTTCGCCTATCGCGATGCCATGGGAGCCCTCGCGGCGAAATATCCCGAGGACCACGAAGCACAGATCTTTTACGCATTGGCGCTCGCGGCCGCGGAAGATCCCGGGGACAAGACCAACAATGACCGTCTCAAGGCGGGAGCAATTCTTGAGAAATTGTTTGCAGAGGAGCCGACGCATCCCGGATTGGCACATTACATTATCCATGCGTACGACGTGCCGGCACTGGCGGGGCGGGCGCTCGTGGCAGCGCAGCGTTACGCGCAAATTGCCCCCGATGCCCCGCACGCACTGCACATGCCTTCGCATACCTTTACCCGTCTTGGATACTGGCAAGAGTCCATTGACAGCAACGTGGCAGCCGCAGCGGCAGCGCGGCGCCAGGGTCAGACGTCGGAAGAGTTACATGCCAGCGACTACGAGACTTATGCCTACTTGCAAACGGGGCAGGACCAGGCTGCAGCGCGGATTGTGAATTCCCTGCCGCGAATCGCAGCACGCTTCGATCCGAAAGCGCTGCTGACCGGCGCTGGCCCGCCAGCGGCTGGATATTTTGCGCTGGCGGCGATTCCGGCGCGATACGCGTTGGAGCGCCAGGACTGGAAGCAGGCGGAGCAACTCACGCTGCGCGAGACGCCGTTTCCTTATACAGATGCGATGACGTGGTTTGCCCGAGGAATAGGCGCAGCGCGACTCGGAAGCACGACGGCTGCAAACGAAGCAGCGAGAGCGCTGCAGCAAATCCAAGAGCGACTGTCCAATGCAAACGAGCCCTACTGGGCCCGGCAGGTAGAAATTCAGGCGCTTACGGTCGCGGCGTGGTCTGCTTTAGCGGCGGGCAAGGAAGCGGACGCATTGCGGCAGATGAAATCAGCGGCGGAATTAGAGGATGGGACGGATAAAAGCGCGCTAACACCTGGACCACTATCCCCGACGCGGGAGCTGCTGGGGGAGATGTTGCTGCAGATGAATGACCCTACCAAGGCACTGGAGCAATTTGAAGCGACGCTGAAGCAGGAGCCGCGGCGCTTCCGCTCAGTCTATGGGGCGGCGCACGCTGCGCAGCTCAGCGGGAACCGCGATATGAGTCAAGAGTATTTTCGCGAGCTGCTGGTTATTTGCGCGCGCTCCGACAAGCCTGCAAGATCCGAGCTGCAAGAGGCGGAGCGGGCGTTTTCGCGCAAGTAGTCTGCGCCATCACCGGGGCCTTAAGAGAAAGCAGGCGTTTCGCTGCCGCCGGAACCAATGTGTGCTTCGTCAAAGCGCTGCGCCAGCTCGGCTAGGATCTTCGATCGCAGCGTGGCGCGACCTGCGCTGTCGCGTGCCAAAAACCTCAGCTCCAGCGTGACTGCTGTGGCTTCAATCTTTGTCAGATAACATCCGACAACGGCTTTGTCACCGACATTCTCTGCGGCAACTGCTAATGCAAGGTTCTGTGCGGCGTCCACCTGCGCGTTCCGGCTCAGGCGAATCGTGATTGTGATGGGCCACGGCGCGTAGGTCGTGTTCAGATTGATGGTCACCTGGCTCGCGGCGATGCTGTTGGGAACGACGATCAGACGCCCGTCGGGCGCCCGCAACGTCGTGTACCCCAATGAGATGAATTCAACGACCCCGATATCCGTTCCGGTGGGCGCCGCGATTTGAAGAGTATCGCCGAGGCGAAACGGCTTGTAGATGGTAATTGATACGCCGGCTACCAGATTGCCAAGCGTGCTCTGAGCCGCAAGTCCGATAACCACCGACGCTACGCTCGCCCCCGCAAGCAAGGCCGTGCCCATCGACCGGAGAACGGGAATGAGATGGGCATACAGGATCAGCATGATGATCCAGATCATGGCGGTCGTGATCTGCTGCAGAAAACTGATAGTTGTACGGTCGATATGTCCTTCACGCGTCATGGCGGCGTGCACGGCGCCACGCAGTCCACGCGACAGAAGCGTGGCGACGGCTGCAAAGATCACCAGGTACACCAATGCGCCGAGCAGGGTGTCGGGCCGCACCCATGAAAACAGCTCGTGTTCACCGACTTTTAGTTCACCCACGGGGGCAACTCCTATTCCGCACCTGACACACTGAGCACCGGCCTCTCGTGACGAAAGGGAACGTAGTCGCTAACTGGCGTAGCAAGTGCGGACGACGCTAGGTTGCGCCGAATGGTCCGGGAAACGCCGCATTCAAGGCCTGAAGGTCCTGCGGCGTGAGGGCTATCGAGAGCGCCACAGCATTTTCCTTGACGTGCTCTGGAGAGCCGGACTCGGGAATTGCGATAATGCTTCCGCTGCGCATCACCCAGGCCAGAGCGACCGCGGCGGCCGAGCAACCATGGATAGTTCCGACCTGCGCCAGCGTGCTGTCACGTACTACCAGGTTATTGTCGCCGCCGAGCGGAGAGAACGCCATGACCGGCAGCTTGTGCTGCTTGCACCACGGCAAGAGATCGCGCTCAATTCCACGGTTGTTGAGACTGTAAGCGACCTGATTGGTGGCGCAGCGACGGCCGTGTCGAACGCGGAACAGATCTTCCATCTGGCCGACGTCGAATTTGGATACGCCCCAGGCGCGAATCTTCCCCGCGGCACGTAGGTGTTCAAATGCCGCCACCACTCCGGAGAATTGCGCGCTGGGAACCGGCGAATGCAGCAAATAGAGGTCCAGATAGTTGCTGCCGAGACGAGCGAGGCTTGCCGCGCAAGCACGCGCGATGCCATTGCCGGACACCTGATCGCTCTCCACCTTGGACACCAGGAATATTCGGTCGCGCTGACCGGCAATCACCGGCTTTAGGAATTGCTCGGAGCGCCCCTCGCCGTAGTCTCCCGACGTATCGAGCAGCGTCATGCCGAGCGACATGCCGGTGCGCAGCGCCTCTTCCTCGACGGCTAGCGGATGCCTTCCCTGGCCGAGGTGCCAGCAGCCTTGACCGAGCGCCGGGACGGTAGTGCCGTCTGGAAGCTTTACGGTGCGCGCAGCAGGCTTCGACTCCGCGCCAGTATCAGGAACCTGTGCGGCTGCTTGCGTCGCAAGCATTGCGCTTAGCGCGGGAAACGATAATCCGAAGGCCGCACAACGCGCACTGAATTGACGTCGGTTAACCAAATGCTTGCTCATGGGGTCATCTCCTTCCACCTGCACAATTGTAATAGGCTGAATGCGATGTGCCGATGGCTCTTGCCGCGACCGCACCACCCTCAAGTCCAGCCCACCAACGCCATTCATACTCCTGAATTCACGGGTCCCGCGACTTCAGCTACCATGAATGCGCATCGGGTCCCAGGCGGGGCATTAGGAAAACATTTTGTATCAACGGGTTATCGGTGTCGCACTCTCTAAATGGTCGGTATTTCCCATGGCCTGTTCTGGCACGGAAAATACAGCGACCCCAATAGCACTAGATGCCGTGAAAAAGCTGAAACCAGTTCCGTCCTTTCAGGGTATTACGGTAACAGGATCAGCGAGGGCGAGACGATGAGCACCGACGGTTTGTGGATAGTTCCAGCCTCGTCCGCCGCGTGACCAGCACGCCCTTCAGGGTGGCTTTGGCGCTGGCTTTGTCGAGTTGCGCCGTCGGGCCGAACTTCAAGCCGCCGCCGGCACCGGCAACCGACGGCTATGCCGGCGAAGCGCTGCCCGTCCAAACCGAGGCCACGGCCGTAGCCGGTGGCGAGGCTCAGCACTTTCAGCTCGGTCGCGATCTTCCGGGCCAATGGTGGACACTGTTCGTCTCGACCCGGCTCGATGCGCTCATCGCAGAGGCGATCGCGAACTATCCTGACATCGCCGCCCAGCAGGCGGCGCTACGCGCGGCCAGGGAGAACGTCCGCGCCCAGGAGGGCGTCTTTTTTCCCCAAATCCAGGGAGCGGGCAATGCTGCCCGGGAAAAGGTCAGCGGTGCGACGCTCGGGCCGGGCTTTCCCGGGTTCATCACCAGTGTTTATCAGGCCAATGTGGACGTGTCGTACACCTTCGACCTGTTCGGTGGTGAGCGGCGCGCCCTCGAAGGGCTGCAGGCGCAGGCTGTGGCTCAAAACTTCAAGCTCGAGGCGAGCTATCTTACGCTGACCACGAACGTCGCCGCGACCGCGATTCAGCTGGCTTCGGTGCGCGATCAGATCGCGGCCACGCTTGAAATCATTGCACTCGAAGAAAAGCAACTCGCCGTCATTCAGCGCCAGTTCGAATTGGGCAGCCAGACCCGCGCCGACGTTCTTCAGCAGCAATCGAACCTGGCCTCGGTCCGTGCCACACTGCCGCCGCTGCAGCAGCAGCTGGCGGCGGCGGAGCACCAACTGGCGGTGCTGACCGGTCATTTCCCCCGCGATGTGGTGCGCGCCGAATTCAGCCTGTCCGATCTGACGCTGCCCCAGGACCTGCCGGTCAGCCTTCCCTCGTCGCTGGTGGCGCAACGCCCGGACATCAAGGCGCAGGAGGCGATGATGCGCCAGGCGAGCGCTGCGGTCGGCGTCGCCACTGCCAATATGCTGCCTCAGCTGACCTTATCCGGCGCCTACGGCGGTGAATCCCTGACGTTCGCGAGCCTCCTTACGCCCGGTTCCAACACCTGGAGCATCGCCGCGGGAATAACCCAGCCGCTGTTTCAGGGGGGCACGCTGCGCGCGAGGCGGCGTGCCGCGATCGACACGTATGAGCAATCCGACGCGCAGTACCGGCTGGTCGTGCTGCAGGCATTCCAGAACGTTGCCGATACGCTCACGGCCCTCGACAACGATGCGCAGGCGCTCAAGGCGGAAAACGACGCCCTCAACGCGGCCAAGGCCAGCCTCGACTTCATCCAAAGGCAGTATGACGACGGTGCGGCCAACTATGTGTCACTACTGACGGCGCAGCAGACCTACCAGCAAGCACGCCTCGCCAGCGTTCGGGCCGTGGCGAGCCGCTATACCGATACGGTGACGTTATTCCAGGCGCTTGGCGGCGGTTGGTGGAACCGCACCGATCCGGGTGCGCAATCCTCCGAAGCACAGAAATAAGGACGATCTGCTCTCATGGATTCCAAGACCGAGCTCCTCGACCAGTTACGGATTGACCGGACCCAGGCTCCTCAACAGCAGGGACCGGGCATCCGATGGCGTTGGGTGGTCATCGGTACCCTGGTGGTGTTGGCAGCCGCAGTCGGCGTCTGGGTTTTCAGGTTGTCCAACGACGGCATTCCCGTTCATACGGTCCTCGCCAAGGCTGTCGCGACCAACGCCAGCGGTGTCGCCACCGGCGGATCGCTGCTGGATGCTTCAGGCTATGTCGTGGCGCTGCGTCAGGCGACCGTTTCGGCTAAGGCGATCTACAAGGTCGACGAGTTATTGGTCCAGGAGGGCCAGGCGGTCAAGCAAGGCGAGGTGATCGCAAGACTGGATGACACCAATGCTCGCGCTGCGCTGGAGCAATCGAAGGCACAGGTCCAACAGATCGAGGCCGCGCTGGCGGCAGCCAAACTGGCTGACGACGACGCGCGGCCGACATACCTGCGCAATCAGAAGCAGCTGGGCGAAGGCTTGATCAGCCCCGAGGCCGCTGACGCCTCGAAGTCCGCCTACGACGCGGCGCATACCGCAGTCCTGGTGGCAGAAGGGAATCTGGCGGTCGCCAAAGCGGCCGTGCAAGTCAACCAACGCTACGAGGACGATACGGTCATCAAGGCGCCCTTCGATGGCGTGGTGACCGTCAAGAACGCGCAGCCCGGCGAGATCGTCTCACCGCAGTTCTCGGGCGGCGGCGGCATCGCAAAGATTGTCGACATGGATTCGCTCGAGGTCGACGTTGATGTCAGTGAGAATTTCATTCATCGCGTACATTCAAAGCAGCCGGCCACCATCACGCTCAACGCCTACCCCGACTGGCAGATTCCGGCTGAAGTCATCGCGGTCATTCCCACCGCCGACCGCTCGAAAGCCACGGTGAAGGTCCGTATCGGCTTCAAGCAGAAGGATGCGCGTATCGTGCCCGAGATGGGCGCCCGCGTGGCGTTCCTGGATGACGCACACGAGTCGCGTGAGAATCCCCGGGCAGCAGCGCCTCCCGGCGTCATTGTTCCGCCCGAGGCGGTCCTGGCCAACGGCGATTCCGGCATCGTCTTCGTAATCAATGGCAATACGGTAGAACAGCGCACCGTGCGGCTCGGTACACGTAACGCGGACGACCAGACAATCCTGGCGGGCCTGCAAGCCGGTACGCTCGTGGCGGTCGGAGATCTGAGCAAGTTATCCGATCGGGCGAAAGTGCACATCGTTCAATAAGAACAAGTCCCTCAGAGGCAGCACTCATGGCATCGGTAGTCTCGTTCAACAATGTCTCCAAGCATTACACCCGGGGCAAGCAGAGTGTCGCCGTACTGGAGCACTTCGATCTGGAGATCGACGACGGGGAATTTGTCGCCATCATGGGCCCCTCGGGCTCTGGTAAGACCACGCTGTTGAACCTGATTGGCGGACTGGACCGACCTAGCAGCGGGCAAGTCACGGTCGCAGGCGAGCGACTCGACCAATTGTCGGGCTCCGGTCTTTCGAGGTGGCGCGCGCGCCATGTCGGATTCATCTTTCAGTTCTACAACCTGTTGCCGACGCTGTCGGCGGAGCGCAATGTCGAGTTGCCGCTGCTCTTGACATCGCTTTCGGGCGCTGAGCGCAGGCGCAAGGTGACGGCCGCCCTCGGACTGGTCGGGCTCGCCGATCGCGCCAAGCACAAACCGGGCGAGCTTTCGGGTGGTCAACAGCAGCGGGTCGCCATCGCGCGGGCACTGATCGCCGACCCGACCATCCTGATTTGCGATGAGCCGACCGGCGACCTGGACCGCCATACCGCGGAGGAAATCCTCGGGCTGCTACAGACGCTCAATCGCCAGTACGGCAAGACCATCATCATGGTCACGCACGATCCCAAGGCCGCAAGCTATGCCTCGCGCCAGCTACAGGTTGATAAAGGACAGCTGGTCGATGGCTCGGCGAAGGCCGTGGCGTGAAATACCTGCCGCTGCTCTGGTCCGGTATCTGGCGCAAGCCCGGGCGCACGGCTCTGGTCCTGCTGCAGGTCGCGGTGGCGTTCGCCCTGTTCGGTGTGCTGCAGGGCATGAAGACCGGCGTGGATCGGGCTGTTGCCAAGACTCGCGCCGACCTGCTGATCGTTACTCCCGCCGATTTCGGCGGAGCGCCGCTGCCGCTGTCCTACCTGGATCGACTGCGGTCGATTCCCGGCATGCAAAGCGTGGACTTTGCCGACGGCTTCCTCGGGACCTATCAGAAGCCGACTCAGCCGGTATTCGTGCTGGCAATCCAGCCGAGCCAACTGTGGGTGACGCTGGTGCCGGAGATGTTTCAGGTGCTGCCCAAGGACCTCGACGCCCTCAAGAACACCCGCGATGGCGCCCTGATCACCGCGGATATAGGCAAGAAATACGGCTGGCATGTCGGGGACCGGATCCCCTTGACGTCGACCACGTTGCAGAGCGACGGGTCGGGAACATGGAGCTTCCAGATCGTAGGCACGTTCACGGATCATGAGCCCGGCGAGGCAGGTTTCATCGTGGGCAACTACGACTATCTGGATCAAGCGCGGGCGCTCAACAAGGGTACGGTGCGAAACTTCTACGCGATAATCGCGGATCCCAAGCGTGCGGCGGAGATGTCCGACACCATCGATCGGGCGTTCGGAAATTCGTCCAACGAGACCAAGACTGGCTCGCTGCGGGAGCTTGCACAACAGCAGATGCGCGCCATTGGCGACCTGAACTTCCTCATCCGCTCCGTCGTCGGCGCCGTGCTCGTGGCGCTTCTTTTCTCAATCACTACGATAATGATGCAGACGATTCGCGAGCGAACGCCGGAGTTCGCGGTGCTCAAGACCCTGGGGTTCGGCGATCGCCCAATCTTTCTGCTGGTCGTCGGTGAATGTCTGCTCATATGCATAGCCGCAGCGCTCACCGGACTCGCTCTGGCGACGGGGGTATTCCCATACGCCGGTAAGTTCGTACCCGGCCTTTCCATGCCGCTGAGCGTGGTCGGATTCGGATTGATCGGAGCGGTGCTCGTGGCGCTGATCACCGCTGTGCCGCCGGCCTTGCGGGCCGCCAGGCTTGAAGTGGTTGATGCCCTTGCCGGCCGGTAGTACCTGACATGAAACTCGCAAGACAGTTCTGGGCTCTGCTACGCATGAATCTCGCAGGCATCCCGGCACGCCTCGGATTGGTGTGCACCATCGTCATTGGTGTGACGTGTGCGGTCGCGGTGCTGGTGTCCATGCTGGCCATGGGCGCCGGAGCCCGAGAGGAATCGATGGGCGCTGTGAGCCCCAATCGCGCCACTCTGACCAGTGTCGATGCCCCGTCGCCCTTACAAAGCAGCATCGCGCAAGACGCGGCGCCGCTGATTCGCGATCTGCCGGGTATAAGACGCAATGCCGAGGGCAAGCCGATCGTCGTCTTTCAGGTAACCGTGTTCGTGCAGGCACGCAGCAAGATCAACCGCGCTCAGATCGGCTTTCCGCTGATCGGGATGACCCCTGGGTTCACCGATTACCAGCCCGAATTGCACATCACCGCAGGGCGCATGTACAACCCCGGCCTGCATGAGCTGATCGCGAGCAACAAGTGCGTACGCCAATACACCGATTTCGGGGTCGGCGCGCACCGGCACATGCGCGGTGGCGACTGGCTGGTCGTTGGGAACTTCGATCTCACGAGCACTGTCTGTCTCGTGTTCGGGGATGGCGACACGATTCTGTCGGCTTTCGGCCGCAACACGTATAACCAGGCGAATGTGATGTTGCAGTCTCCCGAGGCGTTTGCGGACCTGACCAACGCGCTAAAGGCAAACCCGTCGCTGCACCTGAAAGCCCAGCACGAGGCGGAGATCTTTGCGCAGAACATGCAGCAGCTCAACGGCATCCTGAACTTCGTGAGCTATTTCGTGGGTGCGATCATGGCCCTTGCCGCAACCATAGGCGCGGCCAACTCGCTGTATGCCATCGTCGACGGCCGCCGTCGCGAGTTGGCGATCCTGCGGGCGGTCGGATTCAACAGTGCGCCGATAGTTGCTTCGGTGGTGTCGGAATCCATTCTTCTGGCACTGCCCGGCGCCTTGATCGGCGCGCTCGTGGCTTGGCTGCTGTTCAATGGGCTGCTCGCGAGCCCCTTCGGAGCGAGCTTTCACATGGCGGTGACGCCCTCGCTGGCCTTGTTGGGTCTCGGCTGGGCGCTTGGCATAGGCCTCATCGGTGGGCTACTGCCGGCGCTGAGAGCTGCCCGCGTGCCGGTGACGGATGCAATGCGCGCGACCTGAGCGCCCGATGGCCCGTCTAGGGCATGCGTCGTCACCCCAGCTTCGGCGGTACGTTGGCGTTCAGCCGAAAGAGGTTGTTGGGATCGTACTTGGCCTTGAGAGCGACAAGCCGCTCGAAGTTAGTGCCGTAATTTTCGCGATAGCCTGCCATCGTGACGTCTGAATCCACGTAGTTGGTATAGAAGCCCTTGGTCAGCGGCGACAGCTCGTGCCAGTTCGCGCGCATCTTCGCTGTGTTTTCCTCGATGCCATCCTTTGTCGGCCAGATGCTGAGTGTGCCAAGCGTGAACAGCATGTCGCGATTGGGGAACGCCGTCGCCGCCGGCGCCAGGTGCCGGTACGCGCCGCCGCAGTGATCGAAGAACAGCAGGTACCAGTCCGGCATGCGCTTGTACGAATCAATGAGCAGATCGATGCCGTCATCCTTGAGCTGCGTCAACATCCCGCTCTTCATATAGTAATACTTGCCAGAGGCAAGCAACTCATCGGCGCCGATCTGTATGGCGACATAGGGCATTGGCGCGATGTCGTCGCGCGCCGGTTTGCCGAAAGCACGCAGCTTCTTGAGCCACGCCTCGCCCTGGGCGCGATCCCCGGACCAGCACACCTCGATTTGAAGCACCTGGCCATCTGGCTCCGAGTACAGGGCTGGGGCCAGATTGACGACGTCGGGCGCGTCCGGAGCGATATCACGGTAATACCGCAGCACATCGCGCGCCTGGGCCACGGGCCAGACAATACTGCCGCCAAGAATGACCGGGTCCATGTCGTGCAGCCGGTATTCGATCGAGGTCACGACGCCGAAATTGCCGCCCCCGCCGCGCAGGCCCCAGTAAAGATCCGGGTTCTCCTTGTCGTTCGCGCGCAGGAATCGTCCATCGGCGGTGACGATATCGAACGAGGCGGCATTATCGCAGGCGAGCCCGAAGCGCCGGCCCAGCCGGCCGAGACCGCCGCCAAGCGTGAGTCCCGCGGCGCCCGTGTGCGAGACGGTGCCGGCGGTGGTGGCCAGCCTGAAGGCTGCGCATTCATGGTCGAGTTGCCCGAGCAGCGACCCCGACTCCAGATAGGCGCGCCTGGTTTCCGGATCGACGCGCACGCCCTGCATCGCTTGCAGGTCGATCACCAGTCCGCCGTCGCAGCTCGACTTGCCTGAAAGGCTGTGGCCGCCGGCGCGAACAGCGGTCAGCAACTGGTGCTCGCGCGCAAAAGCCACGGCCTGCTGGACATCGGCGGCGCCGGTACAGAGCGCAATCAGCGCCGGCTTCTTGTCGAATGAAGCGTTCCAGACGCGACGCGTACTGTCGTAGTCCTGGCTGCCCGCGAGCAGCACCTCGCCGCGCAAGCTGGCAGCGAGGGCCTCGATGGTGGAACCGGGCAGCACGATTTCGCCGCCGGCAAGGCTCCTGGCCGGTACGTCGCCGACACCCTTGAGTACGGAAGTGGATCCACGCAGCGGCCAGGTCGCTGCAAGCGCCAGAGCCGAGCCGACGAAATGACGTCTTTGCACGATGGCCTCCCTTTTGTTCGCCGATTTTGAGCTAGTGTACGTGGATATATCGCTTTTCAAGTGGCTTTTGTCGAGACGCGATCAGTAGACCACTTCGACAGTAGCGCTGAAAATGTAGCCGGCGCCACGCTGCGTGAGGATATATTGCGGCTGCGTCGGGTCGGGCTCGATCTTGCGCCGCAGTCGCAGCACCTGGATATCAATGGCACGATCGTAGACCTCGTTGTCGTGAACGCGGCTGGCCTCCAGCAACTGGTCGCGCGTGAGAATGCGTCCCGGCGAGGCGAGTAGTGCCGCGAGCAAATTAATCTCGCCGTTCGTGAGGGCGATGTTGGCGCCATCGCCACGTCGCAGACGTCGGGTGCGAAGATTGAACTCGAAGTCGCCAAACCGATAAGCCCGGACTTCACCCCGCCGCGCCGGCACGGCGCCTGGGGCGCTGGTGCGGCGGAGTACCGTCCGAATCCGCGCCAGCAGCTCCCTGGGACTGAAGGGTTTCACCATGTAATCGTCAGCGCCCAATTCCAGCCCCATGACGCGATCGGCTTCGTCACGCACGCCGGTCAGCATGACAATCGGTACCGTGAATTGACTGCGCAGCGAGCGCGCAATCGCCATGCCGTCCTCGCCGGGCAATCGCAGATCAAGAACCACCAGATCGATCGTCTCATCCACAAGAATCCGCCGCAGCTCCTCCCCGTTCGAGGCCGCGCTGACACGCAGACCGTGCTCTGTCAAATACTCCTTCAGCAGTGCACGGATCTGTGGGTCGTCATCGACCACGAGGATATGCGTCGTCACGGCCGATATCCTTTCAATTGCCACGGCACTCAAGGCAGCGATTCGAACACGCGCGCAAGCGATTCGGCGAGATCGCGACTGTGCAGCGGCTTGAGCAGTATCTCGCTGATGCCGACCTGCGTCCCGCGCTGCGACAGCTCCAAGCTACCATGGCCGGACATCAGGATGATCGGAATCGCCGGACGCACCTGCCGGATCTCATGGGCAAGCTCGGTTCCGCTCAGATCCGGCATCGACTCGTCGGTCACCACCGCATCGAAACGATCAGGGGCTTCGCGATAAGCGCGTAGTGCCGCGACGCTGGAATCAAATCCGACCGGCTCATAGCCAAGGTGCGCGATGCTCTCCTCGGCGAGCGCCACCAGCGCCCGCTCATCATCGACGATCATAACGGTCTGCCCCCGGCCAAGCGCCAGGGTCTGCGTGGGTTCGCGTGCCGGCATCGGCATCTCGGCCGCCACGGGCAGCCAGACATCGAATCGCGTACCCTCGCCGATCGTTGACGCCACATCGATAGCACCGCCCAGATCGTTCACGATGCCATGGACCAGCGATAGGCCCAGGCCAGTTCCCTGGCCGACACCTTTGGTGGTGAAGAACGGATCGAAGATGCGCTCCAGGATCGCGGCTGGGATGCCGCTTCCGGTGTCGCTGACGATGAGACGCACATAAGCTCCAGGTGAAAGCGAGCCGCGAGCCAGCATACGCGCCTCGGACAGCTCGCTGCGCACCAGCGCGACCCCCAGCAAGCCACCGCTCGGCATCGCCTGAATCGCATTGGTGCATAGATTCATGGTGATCTGGTGCAGATCGGTCGGATCTCCGCTCACCCCCGCCGTGTCCGCTGCCAGGTTTCTCTGCAACTGTACGCCGCCGGGCAGAGAGGCTTCCAGCAGCTCGAGGGTCTCTGCGACGACCGCCTGCGCGTTGAATTTAACCTGGTTACCCAAGCCGCTGCGACTGAAGGCGAGGATGCGTTCCACCAGTTTCTTGGCGCGCTCGGTCGCATGCATCACGTTGTCCAGGTAGCGGCGTAGGTCGCTGTTCTCGGCGGCGTGCCGCAGCGCGAGCTCGCTGTAGCCGAGGATCGCGCCGAGAATGTTGTTGAAGTCGTGCGCAATGCCGCCAGCCAGGGTCCCGATCGCTTCCATTTTCTGCGACTGCCGCAGTTGCAATTCGAGTTTTTCCTTATCGATCTGCGACTGCTTTTGCTCGGTGATGTCGATCGCGGACCCGACGAAGCGAATGGGTTCGCCCGCTGGGTCGAACAGGCATCGACCGCGGGCGAGCAGCCAACGCCAGCTGCCGTCCGGAGGGCGCACGCGGTACTCGCATTCGAAGCGTTGCGAGCGCCCCTCGAAATGTTCGCGGATGGCTGCTTCGAAACGTGGTTGATCGTCTGGGTGCATCTGGGTCTTTCTGCGCCATTCGGTGCGTGAGGCGACGTCGCTGTCCGCGCCCAATCCGCCCAGCACCTTCATTCTGGGGGACAGGAACATCCGATCGGAGGGCAGATCCCAGTCCCAATGGCCTTCGTTCGCCCCCTCCATGGCCAGCGCATAGCGCTCCTCGCTTTCGCGCAGCGCATGCTCGCCGGCGGCGACGCGGCCGAGCTGGCGCACCAGCATCGCTATCGTCAGCGCGCCCAGCAGGCTAAGGATGAGAGTGCGCAGACCAACCCTCTCGGTCTCGTCGCGCCAGGGTTGCAGCGCGACCGCCGCATTTCGGGTGACCACAATCCTCAGGTAGGTGGACCTGATTGGGGCGACGGCGATGAAACTCGTGCTGCCATCCAGGGGATCGGAGAGTCGGGCGAACGGGCCGACCGGAGCGGTTGCCAGCGACGGGAACCTGCCGCCGACTGCAGACGCCTTGCGAGGGTTGCGCGCCAGCAGCGTGCCGTCCTCCTGTAGCAATGCGATCGCACTGCCGCCGTCGATGTTGACAGCCCGATAGAGTTGACTCAAATCGTCCAGATCGACACGCGCGGTCACGATGCCGGCAAAGCGGCGCGATGAATCCTCGAGCCGGCGTGTGAGAACGACGGCCGTACCGCCGTCCGTTCGCGCCACCAGCGGTTCACTAATGAATAACTGATCGGCAGCGCTGTCTCTCTGCGCCCTGAAGTAAGAGCGGTCGGCGACGTTGAGCAGGGGCGCCGGCAGCTCGCGTGCGCGATGGAGTTGCTGGCCGTCGGCAGCCACGATCGTTATCTGACTTACCGGCGTGACGCCCGCGACACGGGCGGCGAGCGCGGCATTGACCGTGGCAGCAGGAGTACCTTCGGGCACGTTCTCGTACCATCGCGCCGTATCCAGCAGCAGCAGGTCCACGGTCCGCAGCGTCCACGCCGTCTGTTCCGCGAGCGCCTTCGCCATGTTGCCGATCTCGCGGTCGGTCGCGATCAGTGCATAGCGATGAGAGCGCCAGGCGTCGTAGGCGGAGGAGCCGGCAAATGCCAGGATGACCACCGCGCCAAGGAGAGTCACGCCACGCTGCAGGCGCCTCAATCGAATCACCCCGGACTCGTGAGCGAGGATACCGCTGGCCGACCGCATGCTTAGGTCACCGGATTTAGTGGAGGATCCCGTTCAGGTCGATGATCCTACGACAGCTTGGACGGCTCTGAGCAGATCGTCACGCATCAAAGGTTTAGCGATCGCCTGCTGTACCCCCAGGGCTCGCGCCGCGGCCCCCTGCGCCTCCAGACCGGCGCGGAACTGGCACGATATCGCGATCATCGGCCTGCCAGGGTGCGCTGCGCGTATGGCGCGCAGGCGCTCTGCACCACGCTGTTTGGGCATGTAGACATTCGCCACCACCAGGTCCCCGGGCTGGTCGCGATCCGCGTTGCAACTCGTGCCCACACGCACGCCATACCCAGCGTCACGCAGCCATTCCTGCATCAGGGAACGGGTAAGTTGGTCTTCCTCGTAGATGACGATGTCGAGCATCGCTGCACGGTGTCACGTCTGCTTCCCGCGACGATGTCGCGGCCCCAACCCCCGTGTTTCAGTTGAAACAATCGCTGAAGCACGGCGGAATCGGCGCTCGCCTAGGCTGGCGCTGACATGCTCGCCATCGTCCGCATTGCGCTCAACCGGCCCTACACGTTCGTGGTGGCCGCCCTGCTCATTTTCATCGTCGGCACGCTGGCGGCGCTTCGGATGGCAGTCGATATCTTCCCCAATATCAACATCCCGATCATTGCCGTCGCCTGGCAGTACACCGGCCTGCCGCCTGATCAGATGGCCGGACGGATGATCACTCCGTTCGAGAAGGCGCTGACGACGACGGTCAACGACATCGAACACATCGAGGCAAGTTCGTATACGACATTCGGCATCGTCAAGATCTATTTTCACCCCAACGTCAACATCGCCACTGCCAACGCGCAGGTGACAGCGATCTCGCAGACGCTGTTGAAGCAGATGCCACCAGGCGCGACGCCGCCGCTGGTTCTCAACTACAGCGCGTCCACCGTGCCGATCATTCAGCTGGCGCTGTCTGGCAAGAATCTGACCGAAAGCAATCTTGCCGATATCGGCCTGAACTTCGTGCGCACCCGTCTGGTGACGGTGCAGGGAGCCGCGATCCCGTATCCGTTCGGCGGAAAAACCCCTCAGGTAATGTATGACCTGGATACCGCGGCATTGCAATCGCGCGGATTGACCGGTCAGGACGTTGCCTATGCGCTGGCGCAGCAGAACCTGCTGACGCCGGTGGGCACGGAGAAAATCGGGAAATTCGAATACACGATCAACCTCAACAACGCCGCCGCGAAGATCCCGGACCTTGGGGACCTGCCGATCAAGAACGTCGGCGGGGCAATGGTATACATGCACGACGTCGCGCACGTGCACCAGGGCGGCGCTGTGCAGACCAATATCGTCCACGTCGACGGCGGACGCTCGGTGCTGCTGAGCGTGTTCAAGAACGGCGAGACCTCCACGCTGGATATCGTGAGCGGTATCAAGCGGATGGTGGCAATCATCCAGCCTTCGCTCCCCGACGAGCTGAAGATCAAGCCGATCGCCGATCAGTCGCTGTTCGTGCGCGCCTCCATTCAGGGCGTGGTTCGTGAGGGAGTGATTGCCGCCGCCCTGACCAGTCTGATGATCCTGCTGTTCCTCGGCAGCGCGCGTTCAACCCTGATCGTCACCACTTCGATCCCGCTGTCCATATTGGGCGCGATTGCCACCCTGGCGGCGATCGGCGAGACGCTCAACATCATGACCCTGGGTGGCCTGGCGCTCGCTGTCGGTATCCTGGTCGATGAGGCGACGGTCACGATCGAGAGCATCAACTATCACCTCGAGCAGGGTAAGAAGGTCGAGACGGCGATCATCGATGGCGCCTCGCAGATCGTGATGCCTGCCTTCGTCTCACTGCTGTGCATCTGCATCGTGTTCGTGCCGATGTTCTTTTTGAAGGGCGTGGCGCGCTTTCTGTTCGTACCGATGGCCGAGAGCGTGATGTTTGCGATGGTGTTCTCGTTCCTGCTGTCACGCACCCTGGTGCCGACCATGGCGAAGTACCTGCTGCGCCAGCACCAGGGGCCCGATGGCACGGAACCGCCGCCGTCGCGAAATCCGTTCGTGCGATTTCAGCGCGGCTTCGAGTCCGGCTTCGAGCGCCTTCGCGCCAGCTATCGCGGGCTGCTGGCGTTTGCGATCGCGCGGCGCCGGCTATTTCTGCCAGGATTCCTCGGACTGGTAGTGCTGTCTTTCCTGCTGACGCCGTTCCTCGGCCGCAATTTCTTTCCCGAAGTCGACGGCGGGCAGATTCTGATGCACGTGCGGGCGCCGGTCGGTACCCGAGTCGAGGAGACCGCGGCGCGCTTTGCCCAGATAGAGGAAGTGATACGCAGCACCATACCGCCCGCCCAGACGGCAGCGATCGCCGACAACATTGGCACCTACCTGTCCTCGATCAACACCATCTACAACAATACCGGCACCATCGGAGAGTCGGACGGCGACATTCAGATCTCGCTCAATGAGGGGCACGCGCCGACCGCCGGCTACGTGAGCCAACTGCGCGATGTACTGCCGCGCCGGTTTCCGGGCGTGTCGTTCTCATTCCTGCCGGCGGATATTGTCAGCCAGATCCTGAACTTCGGCGCGCCGGCACCGATCGATCTGCAGATTCGAGGCAAGAATCTCGGAGAAGACTACGCCTACGCCAATGGGCTGCTGGCGCAGATCCGCCACGTCACGGGCATTGCCGATGCGCGTATTCAGCAGTCGCCGCGCTTGCCGACGCTGGAGGTGAATATCGATCGTACCCGTGCGCAATATGCCGGTGTGACGGCAGCGGATGTAACCAACAGCATGGTCGTGAATCTTGCGAGTTCCAGCCAGGTGGCGCCGACCTATTGGTTGAACCAGGATAATGGGGCGACGTACCCGATTGCGTTGCAGACGCCGCAGTACGACATCGATACCCTATCGGCCCTGGAGAACCTGCCCATCAATGCGACCGGCGCCCCGACCACTGTGCTCGGCGGTATCGCCGACATCAGGCGCTCCTATGGCAATGCCGTCGTCTCGCAGTACGACATCGTGCCGATGGTGCAGATCTATGCGACTACCCAGGGCCGCGATCTGGGTACGGTCTCTTCCGAGATTCGCAGCATCATCAAAGCCAACGAGCGGTTTCAACCCAAAGGCGCGATCGTCACGCTCGCCGGCCAGACGGCCACCATGTACAGCGCCTACACCGGGCTGTTGTTTGGTCTTCTGGGCGCGATCGTACTCATCTATCTGCTGATCGTAATCAACTTCCAGTCCTGGACCGATCCGCTCGTGATCATCACCGCGTTGCCGGCCGCGCTCGCCGGTATCGTCTGGGTGTTGTTCGGGACGCACACCACTTTGTCGGTTCCTGCGCTGACCGGGGCGATCATGTGCATGGGTGTCGCGACCGCGAACAGCGTGCTGGTGATCAGCTTCGCACGCGAGCAGCTCGATCTGACCGGCGACGCAACGAAAGCTGCGCTGGAAGCAGGATTCGTGCGTCTGCGGCCGGTGCTGATGACAGCCCTGGCGATGATCATCGGCATGGTGCCGATGGCGCTCGGCCTGGGCGAAGGTGGTGAGCAGAATGCACCCCTGGGGCGTGCCGTTATCGGCGGTCTGATCTTCGCGACGGTTTCTACACTGTTCTTTGTGCCTGTGGTCTTCAGCATCTTTCATCGCAATTACGTCTCCGGAGCCTCCAATGGCACATGATCCAGATTCTCCTTCCTCGCCGCGTCGCCTGCGCAGCGTCGGCATCGTCGTAGCGGTATTCGCGCTGGTCGTGGTGGCCTACGGACTGGTGTCGCGCGCAGCGCAGAATTCGCATCTGCACCAACTGACGGAGGCGCGCGCCGTGCCCAACGTCGCCGTCGTCAACCCCAGCACTGCGCGCAACGGTTCTGGGCTGGAACTGCCTGGCCGCCTGGAGGCCTACATCCGGGCTCCGATCTATGCACGCGTACCGGGGTATCTCAAGAGCTGGAAGTACGACATTGGCAGCAGGGTCAAAGCCGGTGACGTGCTCGCTGAGATCGACACGCCCGATCTCGACCAGCAGCTGGTGCAGGCGCGCGCCGACCTAAACGTCGCCGAAGCCAATGCAAAGCTTGCGGAGATCACCGCCAAGCGCTGGCAGTCGCTCGCCGGCACCGATGCCGTATCCACGCAGGACGTCGACCAGCGCAACTTCAGCTGGAGCGCCAACATCGCGCAGGTCAAGGCGGCGCAGGCCAATGTGGATCGCCTGGTCGCCGAGGAGGGCTTCAAGCGCCTGATCGCTCCGTTCGATGGCATCGTGACGGCGCGCGAGACAGACATCGGCGCGCTGATCAATGTCGGCGCGACCGGCGGCGCCGAGCTGTTTGTCATCTCCGAGACCAGCAAGCTGCGCGTATATGTCAACGTGCCGCAGAACTTCGTGCCCAGCGTTCCGGACGGCACCCAGTCCACCATCACCGTGCCCGAGCATCCGGGCAAGAGCTACAGCGGAACGGTTGAGGCCTCGGCTCAATCCGTGACGCCGAGCACTGGCACGACGCTGATGCAGATCATCGTCGACAACCGTGCCGGTGACATGATGCCAGGCGACTATGCGAGCATCCACCTCGAGTTCTCGGCCAAGTCGGGCCTGCTCAGCATTCCTTCCAGCGCGCTGATCTTCGACGCCAAAGGCCTGTCGATAGCCACGGTCGACGCGTCCAACCACGTGCTGATGAAACCGGTGTCCATCGTGCGCGATCTTGGCACGGTAGTCGAAATGGCCTCCGGCGTGAGCACGAGCGATCGTGTCATCGACAACCCGCCCGACGGGCTTACTAACGGCACCGCAGTGCGTCTCCAGGGCGCAGTGCCCACGAGCGTTGCAGGTGACAACCCGAAGGGCCATACGGATCATGGCTAAGACTGCACCCACTTGTGGTGCAATGCTGGCGCTGCTGCTCGGCGGGTGCTCGCTCGCGCCGCCGTTGAAGACGCCGGAGGTGCCGACCGCTCAGGCGTATAAAGAGTTTGGGCCGTGGACCGAAGCTCTTCCCGCTGACGGGTTGCCGCGCGACAGTTGGTGGACGCTGTACGACAGCCCCGAGCTTGACCGGCTCGAGCAGCAGCTGATCGCCGGCAATCCGACGCTTGCTTCAGCGCTGGCCAACTACGCGGCGGCGAAGGCGCTCAGCGACCAGGCGCGCGCGGGGCTGTTTCCCACGCTGACGGCCAACGCGGCTGTGTCGCGGGCACGCGATTCGGCGCACGCTCCACTGATCGGGCCCACGACTCCGCGCTATTACAACGACGACATCCTCGGAGGCAGCGTCAGCTACGAACTTGACCTCTGGGGCCGGATTCGCAATGAGGTCGTCGCAGGCAACGCCAATGCGGCCGCCTCCGCTGCGGATCTGGAAAACGCCCGGCTTTCGCTGATCGCACAGCTGGTCGATGACTATGTACAGCTGCGAAGCCTTGATCGTGAAAGCGCAATTCTGGATGACACGGTCAAGGCCTACGCACGCGCGCTCGCGATCACAAAGCAGCGGCACGGCGCCGGCATCTCGCCCGGACTCGACGTGGCGCAGGCGGAGACCCAGCTCGACGGCGCACGCTCTCAGGCGTCGCATCTGCTCTCGCAGCGGGCGATGACGGAGCATGCCATCGCGGCGCTGATCGGCGCCTCGGCATCGACAATCTCGATCACGCCGGGGATTGTCGACCTCAAGCTGCCGCAGATCCCCAGCGGGCTGCCGGCGACCCTGCTGCAACGCCGGCCTGATATCGCCGCCGCGCAGCGGCGCATGATTGCAGCGAACGCTAACATAGGTGTTGCGCGCGCCGCCTATTTCCCATCGCTCACGCTGGGTGCCCAGGGCGGCTTCGAGAGCAATTCCTTCTCCAACTGGCTGAGCGCCCCGAGCACCTATTGGGCCATCGGCCCCAACGTCCTGTTCAGTGTTTTTGACGCCGGTCTGCGACGCGCGCAGGTTGCCCAGGCGCGCGCCGAGTTCGACGCCTCTGCGGACAACTACCGCGGCACCGTAATTGCGGCATTTCAGCAAGTGGAAGATAGCCTCGCCGCCCTGAATCACGATGGCGATGCGGCCCGGGAGGAGAGGGCGGCTGTCGATGCGGCTCAACATGCGCTGAATCTATCTATGGCACTGTATGTACAAGGTGCCGCCGACTATCTGACTG
>Ga0302326_10003479_pt1 | contig 37015 bp, 37 predicted proteins | sample Palsa_T0_3_FD_202264 | JGI IMG/M metagenome (GOLD analysis project Ga0302326, IMG submission 202264) | Peat permafrost microbial communities from Stordalen Mire near Abisko, Sweden - Palsa_T0_3 | ecosystem: Environmental > Terrestrial > Soil > Palsa > Peat permafrost | place: Sweden: Abisko... | reverse complement strand
GCGGCTGACCAGCGCGCCCGGCAGGATTCGAACCCGCGACCCGCTGCTTAGAAGGCAGCTGCTCTGTCCGGCTGAGCTACGGGCGCCCAGAAACAAGTGTGCCCTGCGAATGTCACACGACGGATACACGAAGGTCGCAGTGTCGTCCCCCGAACCCGTGTGCCCTTCGTCGAGAACAAGCCTCGTCCTGCGATACTCCCTAGCCGCCCGAGAGTACCCCAACCTGCCGTCACCCCGCCGAGCGTCCCGAGCCACCGCCACCGTGACCACACGAGCCCCGCGCAGCCGCGCGGGGCGGGGCCGGGTTGTGGTGTGGCTGTGACAGCCTGCACAAAGGAATGTGTGTGCGCGTTGTGACAACCATGCAAACCGGCCTGATACGCACGAGATCGAAACGCATTTGTGGTGCAGGCGGTACACGGGCCGCCTCGGATCGTCGGGCACAAACCCCGGGCACAAAAGCCGGGCGCCAGAGCTGAAGCCAGAGCTAAAGCCAGAGCTAAACAAGCACGGTCACTGCGCCGCATCCAGCCGGGTCCGCTGCTCCGCGCTCAGCTCCAGGTCCACCGCCGCCAGGCTCTCGTCCAGCTGAGCCACCGACGACGCCCCCACCAGCGGAACTACCGGTACTTCCCCTCCCATCAGCCAGGCCAGCACCACCTGGTTAGGCGTCGCCCCGGTCTCAGCGGCGACGGACCGCAGCACGGCCAGCCGCGCCGCAGGTAGGAGTGCTGGTACTGCAGCACCTCATACCCCGGCAGCCCGGCCGCAGCAGCCAGCGCCCGGGCCCGTTCCACCTGCCACGCCCAGTGGTTGCTCACCCCGAGCAGCCCCACCAGGCCCAAAGCCACCAGCTCCGCGAACCCCTCCACGGTCTCGGCCAGAGCAACAGCAGGATCTCCGATGTGCGCGTACATCACCTCCAGCCGGGAAACTCCCAGCCGCGACATGCTCCGCTCCGCGGACTCCCGGATCACCTTGGCTCCCAGCCCCTCCAGCGCCACCAGTTCCTCGCCGAGAGCTCAGCACCGAGTCTCGGCCATGAAGCGCGCTCTAAGTCAAACCGCCCGTGCCGGGCCGTCCGCCGCAAGGCACAATGGCCAGATGCCTCGTTGCCCCCGCCCGGGCCGGTCACGCTGGCCGCTCGCGGCTGGGCTGGCGGCCGGCGTGATCATGGACGCGCTGCTCGGCGACCCGCGCCGCGGTCATCCGGTGGCCGCCTTCGGCCGCGCCGCCACCGCCCTCGAGGCCCGCGACTACGCCGACAGCCGCCGCCGCGGCACCGCGCACGCGGCCACCTGCGTCCTGGCCGTCACCGCGCCCGCCGCGCTCCTGCACCGCCGCACGCGGACCTGGCCGCCGGCCGAGACCGCCGCGGTCGCGGCCACGGTGTGGGCGGTCACCGGTGCCCGTTCCCTTCACCATGAAGCGGAACGGGCACTGGTCGCACTGTCCGGCCACGATCTTCGCTCGGCCCGCGAGATCCTGCCCAGTTTGTGCGGCCGTGACCCATCCACCCTGGACACCATGGAGATCACCAGGGCGGTGGTGGAATCGGTCGCCGAGAACACCTCGGACGCGGTGGTGGCGCCGCTGCTTTGGGGTGCGGTGGGCGGGATACCCGGCCTGGTGGCCTACCGCGCGGTGAATACTCTCGACGCGATGGTCGGTCATCGTTCGGCCAGGTACCTGCGGTTCGGCTGGGCCTCGGCCCGCCTAGACGACGTGGCCAACTGGGTTCCGGCCCGGGTCACCGCCGCGCTGACGGCAGCTTGCGTCCCGCTGCTGCCCGGAACCACGCCCGCCGCGGTACTGCGGGTGGTGTGGCGTGACGGCGGCCGCCACCCCAGCCCGAACGCAGGCCGGTGCGAGGCCGCCTTCGCGGGTGCCCTCAGGATCCGTCTAGGCGGAACGAACGTCTACGACGGCGTCGCCGAGAAGCGCCCGGAACTGGGGGAGGGCCGTAACCCGGAACCCGGCGATATCCGTCGGTCCATCGTTCTCTCCAGGGCGGTCACCGTGTCGGCGACCGCCCTGGCCGTGCTCATCGCGCTACGCCCGTGGCGGGCGCTCGTTACCGGCGGAGCAGGAAGCTCAGCGCCCATACGATCAGCGCCGCGATAGCGACCCACCACAGCAGGTGCAGAGCGAATCCCGCGCCGGCGATGATCAGGATGATCAGCAGTGCCAGCAGCAATATCATGTCGGGCCTCCTTCTTAAGCCTGAACGGCTATAGGGGTACCCCCCTGGACTGGTCCAAACATGCGGGTTTCCTCCGCGCTCGCTGAGGGATAGTCCGGTGCTGCTGAGGTATCTAATTGACCAGGGGGGCCTAGTCCGAGGAGGAACCATGAGCAGGCTGCTGCTGATCATTCTGTGCTTCTTTTTTCCTTTCATCGCCGTGCTGATCCATGACGGGCTGAGCATCAAGGTGCTGTGGGCCTTCCTGCTTCAGCTGGTCGGGCACATTCCCGGCGTGATCTACGGCATCTACCAGGTGACCCGCGACTAAGACCCGGACCGGGGAGCAGCCCCGCTGAGCCGGCTGCTTACCGAGGGTTCCCGCCCCCGGGATGCCATCGGGTCGCATCCCTATCCCGCGATCGATAAGGTTTCCCCATGCCCGATACGGTCCTGTACACCGCGGTGGCGACGTCGACGGGGGACGGCCGCAACGGCCACGTCGTTTCGTCGGACCATCGCCTCGACCTCGACCTCGCGCCGCCCGTGGAGATGGGCGGCAGCGGCGAAGGCACCAACCCCGAGCAGCTGTTCGCGGCCGGGTACGCGGCCTGTTTTCACAGCGCGCTGCGGGTCGTGGCCCGCCGAGCCGGCGTCGATCCCGGCCAGTCGACCGTGACCGCCGAGATAGGTATCGGGCCCGAAGGCGAAGCCTACGGGCTGGTCGCCACGCTGGTGATCCACATTCCCAGCCTGGACCGGGAGCGGACCAGGGAAATCGCGGAGGCGGCGCACCAGGTGTGCCCGTACTCCCGGGCCACCCGCGGCAACATCAGCGTCGAACTGCGCGTGCCCTGACCCGTTCCTCAACTCGTTCTTCCGGATCTGAAGGGGCGCCATGTCTATTGATCTCACCGCTATCGAGGCGGAGCGTGCGCGTCTGCACGCCGAATACGTCCAGGCCGACCGGCCGGAAAGCAGCGCGCGCGGGATCCATCACACCGCGCTGCTCAGCTCCGACGTGGAGCGGACGATCCGCTTCTACGCCGGGATACTCGAGTTCCCGCTGACCGAGATCATCGAGAACCGTGACTACGCCGGGTCCAATCACTTCTTCTTCGACGTCGGCCACGGCAACCTGCTGGCCTTCTTCGACTTCCCCGGCCTGGATCTCGGCCCCTACGCCGAAGTCCTCGGCGGCCTGCACCACCTGGCGATCTCGGTGACGCCGGAGAAGTGGGCCGCGCTGCGCGCCAACCTGGACGCGGCCGGCGTCGAGTACCTAGAAGAGAGCGGCGCCTCCCTGTATTTCCGCGACCCCGACGGCGCCCGCCTCGAGCTCCTCGCCGACCCGCTAGGCGAGATGTATGGCAGCCACGTCCTCTAGCGCCCCCGTGATCACGAATACCTCACAGTCTGCGCAGACTGGGAACTCTTCGGGATCATGAAAACGCACGCCCGCGGCGCGTTGTACGGGCTGGCGGTGGGGGACGCGCTCGGGATGCCGACGCAGCTGCTGTCCCGCCGCGAGATCGCCGACCGCTGGGGCGGGTTGCTGCACGGCTTCGAGCCCGCTCCGCCCGGGCACCCGATCGCCGCCGGCATGCCCGCAGGCTCGGTCACCGACGACACCGAGCAAGCCGTCCTGCTCGGCCGCTTGCTGGTGCGGGGCGGCGGCGCGGTAGACCCCCGCGAGCTGGCGACCGCCCTGGTCAGCTGGGAGCACGACATGGCCGAACGAGGCTCGCTCGACCTCCTCGGCCCCTCCACCAAGCGGGCGGTCGCCGCCGTCATGGCGGGCACGCCCCCGGAAGAGGCGGGCGCCTCCGGCGACACCAACGGCGCAGCGATGCGCATCGCCCCAGTGGGCATCGCCGTCGCCCTCAACCTGCCGCCCTCCCCGGACTCGAGGCCCTCCCCGGACCCGAGGCCCCGCGACGACCTGTCGACGCTGGTCGACCGCGTGGTCGCGGCCAGCGGGGTCACGCACAACACCGGCCTCGCGCTGGCCGGCGCCGCCGCCGTGGCCGCCGCGGTGAGCGCGGGCGTCTCCGGCGCCGGGATAACCGGAGCGACGGCGCTGGCGATCGACGCGGCGCGGATCGCGGCCGATCGCGGCCGCTGGGTGGCGGGCGCGGACGTCGCGGCCCGGATCGAATGGGCGACGGGCCTGGTCGCGGGCCGGAACCAGGCGCAGGCCGCCGAGCTCATCTACACCCTGGTCGGCACCAGCCTGGCCACCCAGGAATCCGTGCCGGCCGCCTTCGCCGTGCTGGCCGCGGTGCCGGACGATCCGTGGCACGCCTGCCTGCTGGCGGCGTCGCTCGGCGGCGACTGCGACACGATCGCGGCGATGGCCGGCGCGATCGCCGGGGCCTGCCACGGCGTCACCGCCTTCCCGCCCGAGGCGATCGCCGTCATCGACGCCCAGGGTCTCGACCTCGCCCCGCTAGCCGATGCCCTGTACGCATTGCGCTCACGGCCGTCCCGGTGAGCCGGCCCCTGAACCGGCCGCCGCTGCAGCGCCTGCTGTTCGCCGGGGAGGCGATTGTCGACCTGCTGATGCGGGTTCCCGCGCTGCCCGAGCGCGGCGGAGACATGCTCGCGGAGTCCGCCGCCATCGAAGTCGGCGGCGGGTTCAACATCATGGCCGCCGCCGTCCGGCAGGGCCTGCCCGTCCTGTACTGCGGCGGTCACGGCACCGGCCCGTGGGGCGGCAAGGTCCGTGCGGCCCTGGCCGCCGAGGACATCGGGTTGCTTCGCGCGCCGGACCCGGACCTAGATACGGGTTTCGACGTGGCCCTGGTCGAGGCGGACGGGGAGCGGACGTTCATCACTCATCTGGGGGCCGAGTCGCTGCGCGAACCAGACGCCTGGAACCTGGTCCGGGCCAGGCCCGGCGACGCGGTCTACGTGTCCGGCTACGGCCTGGTTCCGTCCGCCTCGGGTGCGATCCTCGGCACCTGGGCCGCCGCCCTGCCGCCCGGCATCCTGCTGTTCGTCGATCCCGGTCCGCTGGTCGCGGACATCCCCGCGGCGGTCCTGGACCCGGTGCTGGCCCGCTGCGACTGGTGGAGCTGCAACCAGCGCGAAGCCGGCCTGCTCACCGGGACCGCCGACCCGGCCGAAGCGGCCCGCCGCCTGATCAGCCGAACCGGCCGCGCCGACGTCATCGTCCGGGCTGGCCCGGACGGCGCGGTCCTGGTGCTGCGTGCGGGCGGCGGATCCGACCCGCTCAGCCACATCCCGGCTCCCGCGGTCACGGCGGTCGACACCACGGGCGCGGGAGACGCCCATTCCGGGGTCTTCCTGGCCGCCCTGGCCGCCGGCTTGACCGCGAGGGACGCCGTCCGCCGGGCCAATGCCGCCGCCGCCCTGGCCGTCACCCGCTCCGGAGCGGCCGTGTCCCCGTCCCGCGCCGAACTAGACCAGTTCCTCGCCGCCTCCGGCCTCGCGTGCTGACCGGCGGTCAGGCCTTGACGTCGAGCACGACCGTGACCGTGAGGTTACCAGGGGTTACGGTGACAGCGGTCTTAAGCGCGACCTTGCTGGTCACGGTGACGGTCACCGTCACCCATCCGCCTTCCCCCAGGGAGCCCGTGGCTGGCGACACCGTCATCTTGCTGCTCACGGCGGCCGGGACCTTGATCGCGTAGTGATCGACCGGGCCGCCCACGGCGGAGAGGAGAAAAGTCCCGCTCGCCGCCTTGCCGCCGGTTGAGGTGAGCACCAGTTCGTCCGGCACCGCCTCGAGGACGCCCTGCGTGAGGGTGGGCGTGGGCGTGGGTGTCGGCGACGCGGACGGGGACGATGACGCGGTCGGCGACGCGGACGCCGAGGGTGAGGATGTCCCGGACGCAGGCACCGAGGCCTGCGGCGTTCCGGGGCCGGTGGAGAAACCTGGGCTGACCGTGCCCTGCGGTGTGGTTGCCGAAGGCGTCGGCTGGCCCTTCGGGGACGAGACCTGATGTCCCGGCGATGGTGACGCGCTCGCGGCGCCGGGCGAGCTCGCGGAGGCCCCGCCGCCGTTCTTGAGGGTGGAGGCCTGGGCGCGGTGTGAATCGCCGACCGGCAGCATCACGATGATCCCGGCCGTCACGCCTACCGCTACCAGCGCCGCCACGGCCGCCGCCGCGCGGGGGTGCCGCCGCAGTTGCCGCCGCCACGGCGGTCCCGGTGAGTCGCCTGCCTTCGGGAATCCCGTCGGGCCGAACGCCCCCGCGCGGTGCGCCGTGCTCGCACGCTCCGCGCGCCCGGCCGGCGTACTGTCGGTGCAGGCCGTCAGTACCTGCCCGCGCAGCCCGGCCGGAAGCTCGACGGCTGGCAGGGCGTCATCGCCGCTCGCCGACCGGGGCATCTTCGGCAGCGGTGACGTAACGCCCGCCGCGCTGCGCCGGCGCAGGCATTCGCTCCGCGCCACCGCGAGCAGCCAGGAGCGAAGCTTGCCGGGGTCGCGCAGCCCTTCGAGCCTGGAGGTGGCGATGAGGAAGGTATCCCGCACGACGGCGGCGGCGTCGTCAGGGCCGCGCAACATCAAGGTGCAGTACGCATAGAGCGGCGCGGCGTACCGGTCGTACGCCTCGGCGATCCCGCCTGGGTCACCTGCGACGATGGCCGCGACCACCTCTTGGTCCTGCATGCGCCTAACGCTAGTGGCGTCTGGTATCCCGCTCAGTCGGAACGAATAACCAGACAGCGGAAAAAGGGCAACAAGGTCATCACGGGCACCCCTCCGACCCGACGGCGATCGTTAAAACGGATTTGGCGGGGTCTCGGTGGGCGTGGGCGTGGTCCCGGTGGGTGTCGGCGTGGGCGTGGGCGTGGGCGTGGGCGTGGTCGCGGTGGGTGTCGGCGTCGGCGAGTGCGATGGTGATGGCTTCGGGGCAGCCGGCGCGGAGGTCGTTGCCGAGTGCGACGGTGATGGCTTCGCCGTGGTCGCCGCCGGGGTCGGTACGGTCGCGGGACCCTGGCCGGTGGTCGCGGGCTGGCTGGTGGTCGGCGGCGCGCTGGCCGGCGCTCCGGCGCTCCCGGTGGGGTCAGCGGGCGCACTGCCGGTCACCGACCGGCCGGAGGACCGGACGGCGTCCAGCGCGTGCGGAGCGCGCGAACCGCTGAGTGCGAGAACGGCGATGATCCCGGCCGATACGACGGCGATCACGATGCCCGCGGCCGCGGCGATCCGGGTCAGCGCCAGAGCCCGCCGCCTGGCCGGCCTGATCGCCCGCGGGAAGCCGTTCGGGCCGAATGGTTCCGCCCGGAGGGTCACCTCTTGCCGGTACGCCAACGTCAGGTGGCTGTAGTCCGAACATAGCCGGAGCATGTCCTCGCGCAACCAGCCCGGGAGGACGGCCAGCGGCGCCATGCCGAACAGCGCCGCGTTTCGCAGCGTGCTGCGCCTGCGGTTGTCGCAGACCTCGCACTGATCGGCGTGCCGCCTGATCCGCTTCCGCATGACCGCGGTCAGCCGTCCGTCCCAGTCGATGAGCAGCATGTCGAGCGCCCGGCAGGCTCGTCGCCCGGTCCGGGCGACGAGCACTGCGCCCAGGTCCTTCTCTAGCTGGCCGCGGGTGCGGACGACCAGGACGTGCGCCTGATTCCGGGAGACGCCGAGCACCGCCGCGAGATCGGCGCCATGCAGGTCATGCCTGAGCTCAAGCTCAAGGGCCTCGCGCTCATCCGGAGCCAGGCCCGACAAGGCGGACCGGACCCGCCTGCGCAGTTCGGCCCGGTCGGGATCGTCACCGGCGTCGCCGGGTGCGTCGGCCGCTTCGTCAGGGCCTACCGCCGTCCCGCGTAGCCGCCGGTAGCATTCGTTTCTGGCCACGGCGTAGAGCCAGGGATGCAGCCTGCGCGGGTCACTCAGACCGCCGAGCCTGCCCGCGGCGACGACGAACGTGTCCTGAACGGCATCGGCCGCGTCAGCGGGTTCGTTCAGCATCCAATGGCAGTAACCGTAGAGAGACTCCGCGTATTGGTCGTAGGCCCCGGCAAGCCCAGCTAGGTCGCCCGCCACAATGGCCGCGACAATTTCGCGGTCGTCCATGCCCCTCACCGTAGTTGAATCGCCAGCATATGGCCGGATTTGTTCAAAAACAGGCCGGGAGACGCAGCGGAAGTGCGAACGCTAGGACGACGTCGGCGCGGGGCTCGGCGAAGGCGACGGAGTCGGCGAGGGAGTAGTAGGCGACGGTGACGGTGACGAAGGAGTCGATGACGGCGTGCGCGATGAAGGTGGCCGCGCTGACGATGACGATGATGACGACGACGACGACGAAGCCGAGGCTGAGCTCGTGACCGCGGGCGAGCCCGGCGGCTTCAGCGTGGGCGATTTCGACGGCGTCACCTTCCCCGGCGAAGCGGCCGAAGGTACCAGATAGTTCGCCGGGGCCGGACTGCCGGGTTGAGGTGACCGTGAGCCGCCGGTGCCGGTACTAGCCGGGGCCCCGTCGCTTGCGGTCGCCGTGGAGCCGGGATCGCCCGCCCGCCCGCTGTCGGACTGGGCGACCAGGTTCCGGACGGCATGCGCGCCTCCGACCGCGAGCAGCGGAACGCTTACCGCCGCCGCGATCAACACGACCACGACGGCCGCGATGACTTTGGGATCGCGTCGTATCCTGCCCAGTCCGGCCAGCCAGACCGTGACCTTTCCCCAGGCCGATCCCGCGAGCGTCGCGACCGCGTGCGGAAACGCGGTCATCGGTGGCGATTCGGTGCCTTGAGCCACCGGCTGGTGGTCCGCGATCGCCTCAGCCGCGGCGCAGCGCCCGAGTACCTGTTCCCGCAGTTCCGGGGGGAGCGCGGGCAGCGGCAGCAGGCGGCGCAGCGCGGCCGGGCGCAGCGTGCCGCTCCTGCGACGATCGCAAATTTCGCAATGCTCGATGTGCTGGCCGGCCAGTTCCAGCGCCGGCATGCTCAGCCGTCCATCCCAATCGGCCAGCAACGTGCCGAGTTCCGGGCAGGCCTCCCTTCCGGTCCGCACGACGCGCACCGTGCCCAGAGCCTTCTCCAGCTGCCGGCGGCCGTCCGAGGCCAGCGCGTAGGCCCGGGGCCGAGACACGCCAAGCACGGCCGCGAGATCGGCGTCGTCGAGGTCGTGCCAGAGGCTCAGCTCGACGGCTTCACGCTCATCAGGCGCCAGCCCGGCGAGGGTCACGCGGATGAGCCGCTGCAACTCGGCCCGTTCAGCATCTCGCCGAACATCAGCCGCCACGTCAGTCCCGCTAACCTCATCGGACCCGCTAGCACCGTCAGTCCCGCTAGCCTCAGCAGTCCGAGCTGCCCCCAGCTCCCCGCCGACGTCTGCTACCTCGCCGATTCCCGTCGGTGCCTTCCGCGGTCGGCGCAGGCACTCACTGCGCGCCGTCGCGAACAGCCACGACCGGATCTTGCCCGGCTCACCGAGGCTGCTGAGCGCGCTACCGGGCGGCCGGCCAGCCGAGCCGCTGAGCAGGCTAACCGCGGCGACGAACGTGTCCTGGACGGCCTCGGCCGCGTCGCCCGGCTCCGCCAGCATCGATCGGCAGTACCCGTATAGTGACTCTGCGTATTTATCGTAGGCCCCAGCAAGCCCAGCCGGGTCGCCTGCCGCAATGGCCGCGACGAGCTCGCGGTCCTCCATGGCCACACCGTAGTTGAAATGCCGGCTTCCGGCCGGGTTTGCCGGTAACAGACCGCCACTAAAGGGTCAGTTGTTGCTCGCGTCCGGAGGCTGCATGCGCTCCGAATCCCGGGCCGGAGGCTGGAACGGGATCCACACCTGCACGCTGGTCCCGGCGCCGAACGCCGACTTGAGCATCGCGTGACCACCATGAGCAGCGGCGATCGCCTGCACGATGGACAGGCCGAGGCCGCTGCCGTGGCCGCCGTTGCCGTTGTGCCCGCCCCGGTAGAACCGGTCGAACGCGCGCGCCGCCGACTCGGCGTCCATGCCCTGGCCCGCGTCGGTCACCTCAAGCAGCGCGCCCAGCCCGACCCGGGATAGCCGGACGGCCACCGGGGTGTCCGGACTGGTGTGCTCGCGGACGTTGCCGAGCAGGTTGGCCAGCACCTGCCTGATCCGCGGCTCGTCGGCCACGACCACCAGGCTGTTCGGTGTCCTGGCGTTGACCGGCCGGCCAGGCTCCACCGCCTGGGCGTCGGCGACGGCGTCCGCGACCAGGGCCGACAGGTCGGTCTCGGTCAGGTCCAGGGAGGAGTTGCGGTCCAGCCGGGCCAGCTCGAGCAGCTCGGCGACCAGGCTGGACATCCGCTCGGCTTCCTGCTCGATCCGGCGCATGGCGTTCGGCAGCCGGTCCGGGCCCAGCGCGCCCTGCCGGTACAGCTCGGCGTAACCCTTGATGGTGGTCAGCGGGGTACGGAGTTCGTGCGACGCGTCCGCGGCGAACTGCCGCACCTTCTGCTCAGACTCCCACCTGGCCCCGAACGCCTGCTGGATCCGGTCCAGCATCGTATTGATCGCCCCGGCCAGGCGCCCCGCCTCGGCGTGGTCGCGCGGGTCGGGCATCCGGGCGGTCAGGTCACCGCGGCTGGTGATCACGTCCGCGGTGCTCGCCATCCGGTCAAGCGGCGCGAGGCCGCGGATGATCAGCCAGCGGCCGCCCACCGCGAGCAGCGCGAGCAGGACCGCGCCGGTGATCAGCTCGGCGAGCACCAGACCGCGTGTCTCGCTGCCCACCGCGCTGTCCGGGCGCGCGATCACCAGGTAGCTGATGTCGCCGGTCGGCAGGACGCCCTGGCTCCCGTTCGCCTCCTTGGGGGTGACCAGGCGCCAGATCGCGGTCAGCGGCGGCTCGCCCGGCGCGGTGATGGGGAAAAGCGTGCCCGCCGGGTTCTGCGCCCGGAAAGCCCGGAAGGCCTGGTCGGTGGCCAGGCCGGTGAGGTACTGCTGAAGCTCGGTCAGGTCGGTCGAGGACGGGGTCACCGGTGTGACCGCACGAGTATCGGCGTCGTAGTAGGCCACCGCGTAACCCTGCAGGCCCGAGAGCTGGCTCAGCCTGACCCGGGTGGCCAGGATCAGGTCGGAGCGGAACTGGCCCTGCTCGGAATTACCCAGAACGAGAGTGGTGACCACGCCCATGACGACAAGGAACAGCGCGGTGACGGTGAGCAGCCCGGCGAGCAGCCGGGACCGTAGCGAAAGCCTCCCGCGGCCGGTGGCCAGCCGCCGCGTGAGCCTCATCGGCTGGCGCGTTCGGTCTCCGGCGGCGGCCGCAGGCTGTAGCCGACGCCCCGCTGGGTGTGGATCAGCGGCGGCCCGAGCGGGTCGAGCTTGCGGCGCAGGTAGCTGACGTAGGTCTCCACCACCTGCGACTGGCCGGCGAACTCCCAGCCCCATACGTTCTCGAGCAGCTGCTGCCTGGTCAGCATCCTCCCCTGGTTACGCATCAGGTACGCCAGCAGCCGGAACTCCGTCGGCGAGAGCTCCACCTGGGTTCCGCCGCGGCGCACGACCCAGTGTTCCTCGTCCAGTTCCAGGTCGCCGACCGTCAGCAGCTCGGCGTCGCTGTTCAGCTGACCGTCAGCCCCGGGGGCGCGGCTGGTGCGGCGTAGCACCGCCCGGACCCTGGCCACCAGCGCCTCGACCGAGAACGGCTTGGTGACGTAGTCGTCGCCGCCTATCGTGAGCCCGCGGATCGTGTCGGAGGTGGTATCCCGCGCGGTCAGGAAGATGACCGGGACGTCGTTGCCTTCGGCGCGCAGCGTGCGGCAGACCTCGAAGCCGTCCATATCGGGCAGCATGACGTCCAGGATCATCAGGTCCGGCTCGTAGATCTCCGCCTGGTGCAGGGCGTCCTTGCCGCTGGCGCTGACCACGACCGCGCAGCCGTGGAACTTGAGCGCGACCTCGACGAGCTCACGGATGTTCAGCTCGTCGTCGACGACGAGCACCTTCGGGATACGGTCACCGTCTGCCATGGGATCTCACGTTTCATTGTGCAGCATAGAACCAGCCTAGGTAGTGCAGCATGCTGCGGCGCGCCCGCACCGGGGCCCGCCGCAGCATGTCTTGTTAGTTAGCTCAACGATGTTTTGGCCGAATCTGATCCAGAAGACGAGCTACCGGACTTGGGCGTCCTGATCACGATCAGGCGGGCATCCTTGTCCCCGTTGACCACGGGACCGCCGGCAAACACCAGCTCACCAGCCGACAGCGCGCTCGTCGTGGTCTTGCTGCCGCCCTTCCTGACCACCGTGTCGCTCACGATCGTCCAGGTCCAGACCGTGCCGTCGGGCGCCTTGACCACGACGTCGCTGCCGCTGACCGAGGAGATCGTGCCGCGCTCGAACGCCAGCGTGCGGTAGCCGTCCTTGCCGTGGAAGGTGACTTCGCCGTCGACGCCGCCGACCCGGCGCAGCCGCCCAAGCGCCCACCTGACCCGGGCGGCCGGGACCGTGGACGTGCTGGCCGCGGTGGACAGGGCCGAGTTCAGTACGGCGCCCTGCGAGCTGGCGGACGCCGAGGTTCCGGACGTTGCCGCCCAGGCGATCCCGCCGCCGGCGAGGAAACCGGCCAGGGTGATGCCGGTGCCCCAGCGGAACAACCGCTTGTGGCGGGACCGAGAAGGTTCGGGCGTACCCGCCGGGGTGCTGCCGTAGCTTCCGGCGGGGGTGTCATATGAGTTGTTCATACCCGTAAGAGTGCGTCCCGGGTCTTGGACATCGCCCCGCCCATCATGTAAGCCACCTGTGAGTGCCCCGCGAGTTTGCTGTCGCTCAGCCTGGCAGTATCGGTGAGCGCTCACGATTCTCCTGGTTTCCACCGCCGACACCGGACTGCCCGCCGCGGCGGCGGTTCGCGGGCGGCCGCGGGTGCGTGCCTTTCGGGTGACACGCCGGGTGACACTGCGGGTGACTCATTAGTGGCTGACTTGACCGCCTCATCAGTTCTCAGAACACATGAGGCGACACGAGTCACACGAGTTGCATTGGCTGTGCCCCCCCTTTCTCCCGCAATCTTGCGCATACTCCATTAAGGCCGACGATTAGCCCGAAGCCGGACACGCCTTCGGGATCTGCGAATCATGTGCGACACTAATGGAATCAGTTGCGACACTAATGTCTGTCCGTCCGGAGCGGTGGGTGGGGGGTGTGGTGGCTCAGGTCCCTCGTGCGCCAGCCGGGGTCGATATCTCTAGGCCAGCTCCGGCGCGCATATACGATTATATGCTGCAGGGCGATAACCATTTCGAGTCTGATGTCCAGGCGGCCAAGCGCATCCTGAGCGCGGTGCCGGAAATCAGGGATTGCGCGTGGTCGAACCGCGGCTTTCATCAGCGTGCGGCGAAGTGGATCGCGGAGCGCGGCGTGCGGCAGTTCATTGACATCGGCTCAGGCTTGCCGACGGTCGGTAACACCCATGAGGTCGTCCAGAAGGTGATTCCGGGTGCCCGGGTGGTATATGTCGATCATGACCCGATGGTCGCCGAGCAAGGCGGCCTGCTGCTCGCCGACGACAGATCGACCCGCGTGATCTGCGCTGACCTGCGTGAACCGGCGGAACTCCTGGAGCACCCGGATCTGACGGAGCTTATTGACTTCAGCCAGCCGACCGGGTTGCTGCTGACCGCGGTCCTGATGTTCGTTTCCGACAGCTCCGATCCCTGGCGGCTGGTCCAGCGGTACATCGATGCTCTGGCGCCCGGAAGTTACCTGGCCCTTTCGCATCTGACCGACGACTATAAGCCGCCGGTGACGGCGGAACGCTTCCGTGCCGTCTTCGACCAGGCCACCGAGCGCCTTTACTTCCGGTCGCAGGCCGAGATAACCCGGTTCTTTGATGGTATGGAGCTGGTGCCTCCTTACCAAGGCGCTCCGCCCGCCATCTGCTATACGGGCCTCTGGGGCGCCGAGGATCCGGTGCTTGCGGACAGCGACGGCGCGCGTTGGCTCTACTGCGGGGTGGCCAGGAAGCCGTGACCGCCAAGCCCACGGTCGCCGAACTTGGTATCGACCCCGCCGCGCAAGCTTGGCAGCGCTCGGGTCACGGCGATGGCGCGATCGAGGTCGCCTTCGTGCCCGCGACCCGCGACCCGGTACCTCCGGATCGGGCGCAGTGGGTTCTCATGCGGGTAACGGGCGACCCTGAGCAGCGAGTTCTCGTATTCGACCGGCACGAGTGGGAATGCTTCCTTGACGGCGCGCTAAACGGCGAGTTCGATGACGCCATCCACCCACCCGTTTCCGGGGGTAGCTCCCGACTGGGGTAGCTAAGTACCTTGATTTGCGAATCGCAAGTTGGGTAGTCTTTAGACCACGACGGGGGTCCTGTCAAGAAGGAGAGCGGCCATGGCTGATGACACCTACGGTGCCACCATCGCCAAGCGCCGCCTGGCCCGCCAGCTCACCGCGGCGCGCGTCCGGACGGGCTACACCGCCAACCACGCCTGCGACATCCTGAACTGGGGCCGCGGCAAGGTTGGCCGCTTCGAGGCCAACCAGTGGAAGCGTCCCGAGATGAGCGATATCAGGGACCTGGTTCGCATCTACGGCATTGACGGCGCGGAAAAGGAGGAAATCGAGGATCTGGCCATCCGGGCCAGGGCCCGGCCCTGGTGGCGTGAGTACCCAGAGATCTTCGACGGAGAATTCCCTGGTTACGAGAACGATGCCACGAATATTCGCGTCTTCATGCCGCTCGTGCTGCCCGGTCTGCTGCAGATTCCCGCCTATACCGAGGCGCTGATGCGAGCCGGGCCGCGGCCGCCCGCGTGGCGGCGCCGGGCGCTGGAATCCCGGCAGCGCCGGCAGGAGATCCTCGATCGCACCGATGGCTCCGCGCCCACGTTCAGCGCGGTGATCACCGAGGCGTCCTTGCTTTACCGATGGGGCCTCAGGGAAGATCGCCGGGAGCAGATAGAGCACCTGGTCACGGTGAGCACCCGCCGCAACGTGCAGCTCCATATCCAGCGGTTCGAGGACGGTCCGCCGACCGGCACCCATTCGATGATCAACATACTGGGCTTCCGCGACGACGAGCCAAGCCTTGTCTTCGTGGAGACGGACTATGCGGTCGAGGAGGTGAGCAAGCCGGATTCAGTACAGGGGTATATCGAATCGTTCGAGCGTGCTTGCGATGCCGCACTTGAACCCGCGGACACCAGGGGCTACCTCGAGCGTCTCGCTAAGCGAATGGAGTAGCTAATGACCGACCTGTCTCAGGCCATATGGCGGAAAGCCCGCCGTAGTTCGCACAACGGCGGCTGCGTGGAGATCGCGGCCAACCTGGAAGGTGTGGCCGCGGTGCGCGATAGCAAGCGGCCGGAAGGGGGCGCCCACATCGTGGACCGGGGCGCCTTTGCCGAGTTTCTGGCGGACGTGAAGAAAGGCCGTTACGACCTGACGTAGTCGTTGACGTGAGGAAGTAAGGCAAGGAAGTAGGGCCCCCGCCGGATGCATGCCACCGGGGGCCTTACTTATGCCGGCCCTGTCTCGAGGCCTTGTCCGGCGGGTAACCGTCTGGTTCCCTCACCACCGCGACTGTACCCGCCAGCGTCATCTGGACGCCAGTTAAGAACGGCTGCGCGCCGTCCACCCGGACAGCCATTTGGTGGGGATATGTCCGGGAGGACCGATTTGGCCACTGTGATGCTTCTGTATAAAACTGCGACAAAGATAGTGATGCTTACCATATTGCGAAGTCGGCCTCCCGAGTCGTAACCTGTGTTTCACAGATTAAGAGTCGAAATTTCAGGTACTCTTTCACTGGAAGTGCCGCCGACGGCATCGTCGCGCGGGCGGCTGATAAGTCAGGTGATTTGCCGGAGGCGCCAGGTATGAGGCAGCAGGGCAGCAGCGGTTGGTGCGGTATGCACGCGGGTGTTTGCCAGGTGTGGCCGCTTCCAGCCGACGCGACGTGCGCTGCAGTCGCGCGGCAGGTGTTCCGGGACGCGGCGCAGGAGACCGGGCTCGAGCCCGGTCTCCTGGACGACTGCATCCTGATGGCCAGCGAACTCGCGGCCAACACACTGCACGCGCGCGCGGTGGCCGGGACTGGCGGAGGGGGGGATCAGCTCGTGTCCGTTACCCAGGACATGGGAGGCGAGCTGATAACGTCCGCCAGCCCGCCGCCGCGCCCCTCCGCGCTCCCCGAACTCTGGCTCTACCTGCGCGGTCTTGGTATCCGCCGGGAGCTGGTCTGCAAGGTTTTCGATTCCTGCCGCGGCTGGCGGCACGGTTCCGTGCCTTCGGCCTCCCTGGTGTCGGCCCAGGCCGTGGCCGGGCGCGGCCTGCAGATCGTGCAGGAGCTTTCGCGCGGCCGGTGGGGGCATCATGCCACCCGGGCGCGGCTCGGCGGCCGGCATGGCGGCAAGGCCGTCTGGTTCGCCGTGCCCGCTCCGCTCGCGCATGCCCGTCTGGTGGACGTGACCGGGCTGCGCGCGTACACGCTCTCGGCCGACGTCACGGCCGACCGGGCGAATGCGCGGCTCAGCGCGCGCCAGGCCGCCATGAAGCTCGAGGCGATGCTGGCCGATCGCGGCGTGGCCGGCCGCCTGGTGCGCGCCGACAAGCCGGCCTCCGACACGTCGGTTCTTTGCGTCGACCACGACCTGACCGTGTGGTGCCGGAGCGGTGTGGTGTCGCTGACGACCCCGGAGTCGAGTGAGCGGTGGAACTACGCCGATCTCGTGGAGGCCGCCGAGCTGACGGTGCAGCGATACGAGGAGCTGGGGGCGTCAAGGGGCGGCAGTCTAGCCGCCGCTCAGTGAGGCGGCCACCCGGGTGTAGGTCTCGAGCGTGACCTCCCAGAACTTCTCGACGTCGATGTCCATCGCGACCAGCGCGTTACCGTCCTCTAGCTCGCCCGGGAGCTCGAAACCGGTCACCGTCATGCCCGTCGTGAGCTGCCCGGCCACCTCGACCTGCACCCGCGCGGGCACCAGCCTGAACAGCTCAGGCGAAGCCACCCAGGCCACCGCGCAGACGTCATGCACGGGCGGCCCCGCCGGTTCGCGCACCGACCGGTACTGCGCCAGAGCGGGCAGCAGCAGCTCCGTGCCGAGCGGTCCCAGGTCACCCATCCGCTGCTGCACCGCCGCCGTGGCGCTGGTCCGCAGGGTCACGTCCAGCCCCAGCATGATGACGGTCCACCCGGCCCGGAACACGGCCGCCGCCGCCTCCGGGTCAGCCCATATGTTGTACTCGGCGGCCGGCGTCACGTTGCCGCGGCTCGCTGAACCGCCCATGATCACGAAGGCCCGTACCCAGTCCGCCAGCCGGGGTTCGCGCCGGACGGCGAGCGCGATGTTGGTCAGGGGACCCGTCGCGACCAGCGTGATCTCGCCAGGGGCGGCGCGGACGGTGTCGATGATGTAGTCGATGGCGTGGCCGGAGGCCGGGCCGGTCACCGGCGGCGGCAGCACGGCGCCGCCCAGACCCGAGTCGCCGTGTACCTCCCGGGCGTCGATCGCGGGCCGGACCAGCGGCCCGTCGCAGCCCGCGGTCACCGGTGTCCCGGCGGCCCCGATGAACTCGCACACCGCCAGCGCGTTCGCCGTCGTCTTGGCCAGCCCGACATTGCCCGCCACCGTGGTGATGCCAGCCAGCTCGATGTCGGGGTGCCCGTGCGCGAAGGCGATCGCGAGCGCGTCGTCGATTCCCGGATCGCAGTCCAGGATGATGGTCGTGGGCATGTCCCCAGCCTTTCTCGTTCTCGTGCTGCTCGACACGACGGTACCGAACGGTCCGCCCCCGTGACCGGCAGCCGCCTGGGTGTGTAGCCTCGTGGCGAGGAGGTCCGCCATGCACACCCCGCCCATTCCGCACGTCGAGGGCTCTGACCCGCATATCGCCGGGCTCATCCACGACGAGGCCCGCAGGCAGTACGAGAAGGCCCGGCTGATCCCGTCGGAGAATTACGTGTCGCTGGCCGTGCTCGAGGCATCGGGCAGCGTGCTGACCAACAAGTACTCCGAGGGCTATCCCGGCCGCCGTTACTACGAGGGCCAGCAGTTCATCGACCCGGTGGAGACGATCGCCATCGACCGGGCCAAGGCGCTGTTCGGCGTCGACCACGCCAACGTGCAGCCCTACTCGGGCTCGCCCGCCAACCTCGCGGTCTACCTCGCCTTCGCCCAGCCGGGAGACACGATCATGGGCATGGCGCTGCCGATGGGCGGTCACCTCACTCACGGCTGGTCCGTGTCGGCCACGGGCAAGTGGTTCCGGCCCGTCCAGTACGGGGTCCGGCACGACACCGGCCGGGTCGACCTGGACGAGGTGCGCGACCTGGCGCTCAAGGAACGGCCCAAGATCATCTTCTGCGGCGGCACCGCGATCCCGCGGACCATCGACTTCCCGGCCTTCGCCGCCATCGCCGCCGAGGCGGGCGCCCTGCTGGTCGCCGACGTCGCGCACATCGCCGGGCTGATCGCGGGGGGCGCGCACCCCTCGCCGGCCGGGCACGCCGGCGTGATCACCACCACGACGCACAAGACGCTCCGCGGCCCGCGCGGCGCCATGATCATGTCCACGGCCGAGCACGCCAAGGCCGTGGACCGGGCCGTGTTCCCCGGCCTGCAGGGAGGTCCGCACAACCACACCACGGCTGCGATCGCGGTGGCGCTGCACGAGGCCGCCCAGCCCCAGTTCCGCGATTACGCCCATCAGGTCGTGGCCAACTCCAAGGCGCTGGCTGCCGCGCTCCTGTCCCGCGGCTATGACCTGGTCTCGGGCGGCACGGACAACCACCTGATCCTGATGGACCTCACCTCCAAGGGCATCGGCGGCAAGCCGGCCGCCAAGGCGCTGGACCGGGCGGGCATCGAGACGAACTACAACACGGTGCCATTCGACCAGCGCAAGCCGTTCGACCCCTCCGGCCTCAGGATCGGCACCCCGGCCATCACCACCCGCGGCCTGCGCGAGGAGCACATGGAGCCGATCGCCGCCTGGATGGACGAGGCGATCACCGCCGCCGCCAAGGACGACGAGGCCGTGCTCGAGCGCATCGCCGCCGAGGTTCGCGAGCTGCTGGCGTCCTACCCCATCCCCGGCTGGGACGGGCGCGACCCGCGGGACCCCTAGCCGACCCGGATCCGGCGCTCGGGTGGCTCCCGGGGCCCCAGGACCGGCTGGCCGCCGCGCACGCCCTGGTAGGCGCGGTCCCAGGGCCAGCGCCCGCGCTTATCCGCGTGCACCAGCTGTAGTCCGGCGATGCGCTGGCCATAGAGCTCGACCGCCACGTTCAGGTGCGCCCACGGCGCGGTGACCTGGACGATCTCGACGAGCGGGCCGTCGGTCAGGGCTGCCTGCGTTCCCGGGGCGGGCACGTCCGCGTGCAGCAGGTGCGCGGCCACGCCATTGAGGACCCCGGTGGCCCGGGTCAGCCCCATGCCGGTGATGACGAGCTCGGGCCGCCGGTGCGGGGTGAGCCCGACGGTGTAGGCCCAGGGCGGATGGATGCCGTCGCGTTCCACGCCCTGCACGGCCCAGCCGTACGTGTTGATCAGCTGCCGCATGTGGTCGAGGTAGTCGCGCTCGGTGGCGCCCGGACGGTTACACATCCAGCACATAGCTGCCTCCTCGGGGTGGCCGGACTACCACCACTATGCCGAAGACCACTGACATTTCTGGATTGCCCCAGGTCAGCTGGAAAAGATTATTTGCATCCCTGTTCGAATGAATCTATATTCGATAAAAGGTGCCAGGTCCGGGTTGGTGCCGATCACGGATAGTACTGCCTGTCTTCCCCCAAGCGGCAGCGACGAGCGGGGTTCCGCGGCGGGCAGGGAGGCGGCAGCGGCATGAACATGGTGTACGGCGAGCCTGTCCACGTTCAGGCCAGGGATGACGGCAGGCCGTGCCGGTTCGTCTGGCGGAGCCGCCTGTACACCGTGGGCGCAATCCTCGAGCACTGGGTCGTCAACCATGAGTGGTGGCGAGATCCCGAGGCTGAACGTGGTCAGCCCGAGCTCGAGTTCTGGCGGGTCGAGGCATCTCCCGGGCCGGCCATGACGGCCGGGGTCTACGAACTGCGCCGGGAAGCCGACACCGGCAGCTGGACCCTGCGTCGCGGCTTTGACTGAAGGACGCGCTAGGCCGTGCCCTGCAGGTGCTCGATGTACCGCGACGCCGAGCGCTGTACCGTTTCCCACGCGCCCGAACGCAGCACCGGAGTCCACCACCCGCCGTAGATCCGGTCGAACGTATAGGGCCGCACCGCGTCGGCGACGCCCTGCACGGCGTCGGCGGACAGCGGCAGCCGGTTCGGCGCGGACCAGACGAACGTCACCCGGTCCTCGCCCGGCGTCACGATGATCGTGTCCCCGCTGAGCAGCACCCCGCGGCCGTCCGCGCCGCCGGCCCAGTGCACGACCGCGCTGCCGGGAAAATGCCCGCCGCACTGCACCAGCGTCAACCCGGGCAGCACGCCGAGCGTCCCGGACCAGGTCCGCACCCGCGCCTTCGCGCCGGGCCGGAGCCAGGCCGCGTCAACGTCCGGGACGCAGATCTCCGCGCCGAACGCGCGCGCCCACTCGTTGATCGCGCCGTGGAAGTGCGGGTGGCTGGCGGTCACGAAGTCCAGCCCGCCCCGCTCGCGGACCGCCGCCACCGCCGCGGCATCGATGAACCCGGACGGGTCCCACAGCAGGTTGCCCTCCGGGGTATGCACCAGCAGCGAACGCTGCCCGATGGCGAACGGCGGTTCCGCGCCGATCCCGGTCAGCCCGGGTTCGACCGCCCGTACGTCGCAGGCGTGCCCGGCCGCCTCGAGCTCGGCCAGCGTGGTCCACCGCTGGCCGCCAGGCGGCAGCCACTGCCGCTCGTCCGCGCACACCGCGCACACCGGCGGCTGCGGCCCGGGAAAATGGTTACCGCAGGTGGCGCACACGAAAGTTGCCATGGACAAACACCACCGCCCGTTCGGGAAATGAAAAGCTCATTTTACCGAACGGGCCGTGGTGACACCCCTCGCCAGCTGCCTTGCGGTCCTTACCCGGCCGTCGGCGAGCGCCACTTCACGGTGGGCCGGAGCGCCTCAAGGCGGACCCGGTGGGCGTACCGCTTGGTGATCTCAAACAGCGACTCGATCAGCGTGTCGGACAGCAGGTGCGGCTCGAGGCCGAGCTCGACCAGCTTGGTGTGCTTGACGTTGTAGTAGTGCTCGGGCAGCTCGACCCGGGGGTTGTCCAGGTGCTCGATCGTCACGTCCTCCGGGCTGGCCGCCTTGACCGTCTCGGCGATCTGGGCCACCGACATCGACTCGGTCATCTGGTTGAACACCCGGAACTCACCCCGGTTGGCCGGGGTCTCGCACGCCAGCTGGACACAGCGGACGGTGTCCCTGATGTCGATGATGCCCCGGGTCTGGTTCCCGCCGCCGTAGACCGTCAGCGGGTGCCCGATGACCGACTGGATGGTGAAGCGGTTCAGCACGGTGCCGAACACCGCGTCGTAGTCGAACCGGGTCGCCAGCCGCTCGTCCCGCGCCGTCTCCGGCGTGGACTGGCCGTAGACCACGCCCTGGTTCAGGTCGGTGGCCCGCAGGTCCCAGATCCGGCAGGCGAACTCGATGTTGTGGCTGTCGTGCACCTTGGACAGGTGGTAGAACGAGCCCGGCCGCTTGGGGAACAGCACCCGGTCGGTCCGGCCGTTGTGCTCAAGCTCCAGCCAGCCCTCTTCGATGTCGATGTTCGGCGTGCCGTACTCGCCCATCGTGCCCAGCTTGACCAGGTGGATGTCCGGGTTGGTCTCGGCGATCGCGTACAGCAGGTTCAGGTTCCCCACGACGTTGTTCTGCTGGGTGTACACCGCGTGCGCCCGGTCGATCATCGAGTACGGCGCGGCCCGCTGCTCGGCGAAGTGGACCACGGCGTCCGGCTCGAAGTCCCGGACGATGTGGTACGTGAAGATCGCGTCGGTCAGGTCGCCGACGTACAGCCCGATCTTCTTGCCGGTCAGCTCCTGCCAGACCGCGATCCGAGTCTGCAGCGGCTCGATCGGGACCAGCGATTCGACCCCGAGCTCGTTGTCATAGTGCCTGCGGACGAAATTGTCGGCCACGGCCACCTCATGGCCCGCCTCCGACAGGTGCAGCGCCGTGGGCCACCCGAGATACCCGTCCCCGCCCAACACCAAGATTCTCATGCTCGGCTCCTACCGTTTCCGTCGGTCAGATTGGATTGACTTTGCGCGCCGTTGTGCGGGGTACCGCACGGGGCGGGTAACGTGCTCTGAGTGCGGTACCGAAACACCCTCCTCGCCAGGTCGCGTGGTGCGGCTTCGCCGGGGTAGCTTAACCGGCCTGCGGTTTCCGCACTGTATAACTGCCCTTTGTTGCATGGTCGGCTCGCTCACCTAGGACATCCATGGCTCTGGTAACCAATCGGCTCGGCAGCTCCCTGGCCAGTAAGGCCCGCAGCAAGCTCGGCATCAACTTCGGCCGTTTCGCGGTCGCGGCCCTCGCGTCGTTCATCACGACCGAGGTGGTGCTTTCCATCTGCGCCGGGCCGCTGAAGCTGACCGCCACCTGGGCCACCCTGATCGCCTGGTTCTCCGGTGCCGTGGTGAGCTACGTGCTCAGCCGCTGGGCGTGGAAGCGGAAGGGCCGTCCGAACCTGCTGCGCGAGACCCTGCCGTTCTGGATCGTCTCGGCGATGGTCATCGTCGTCCTGACGCTGGCCACCAAGTTCGGCTACCACTCCTCGGGCTGGCTGCACCTGCACGGCGTCAAGCGCGTGCTGTACATCGACGCGGTAGCCGGCGTGGCCAACGTCGGCACGTTCGTGCTGCGGTTCCTGTTCTTCCACTACGTCCTCTTCGCCGGATCCGCGGGCAAGGCCGGGCCCGATGCCGCCGAGGAGGCGCTCGTCTCCACCGACCCAGGCCCCGAGCCGTTCGCCCGGGCCGCGGACCCGACCGGGCCGATGCGCTCGGTCTCGCCCGCGGACCCGGCGGATCCCGCGCGCTGACGCTCGCGCCACCAGGTGCCGTAGGCGACCCGCGCGAAGCGCACCCCGTAGAAGAAGTTGTTCACGCCCGGAATGTGCAGCCGGTAGAGCGGGTTCTGGCCCTTCTTGCTCTCACCCACCCGCCGTCGGTGGATGGTCGCGGGTACCTCGGCCACCTTGTAGCCGTGGGTGATGACCCCGATCAGCAGCTCGGACGCCTGGTACTGGGGTTGGGTAAGGGAGACGGCGCCGGTCACCTCGGCGCGCATGGCCCGCAGCCCGAAGGTGGTGTCGCTGATCTTCTGCCCGGTCAGCATGCTGATCGTGCCGGCAAAGAACCGGACGCCGGTCCGCCGGATCATGTCCTTGGTCTCCTGGCTGCCGAGCCGCCGGGAACCCGTGACGAAGTCCGCCTCGCCGGCTACGACCGGCGCCAGCACCCGCTCGATCTCGGCCGGGTTGTACTGGCCGTCCGCGTCGGTGGTCACGATGTAGTCGGCGCCGCCCTCGCGGGCCAGCCGGTAGCCGAGCCGCAGCGCAGCCCCCTGGCCGCGGTTGACCGGCACGTCGCAGACCATGGCGCCGGCCGCCCGGGCCTCCGCTACGGTGCCGTCGGCGCAGCCGTCGGCGACCACGACGGTCACCGTGGCCAGCCCGCAGACCTCGCCGGGCAGGGCCTCGATGACCGGGCCGATGGCGCCTGCCTCGTTGTAGGCGGCGATCACGATCACGACCGGGGCCAGCCGGGCGGCGCGGTCGCCGTAGCCTTGCACGAACGCCCTGACCGCGGCGTCGTCGACCACCTGGTCCTCCGGGTTGCCGTACGCCATGCGTGCTCCGTTCAGCATCGAGAAATATCTGTCACACGTTGTTTACACGCCAGGCCAGGTCGCAACGCGCCAGGTCGTGGTTACTTCGGCACGATGTCCGCCTGCTCGCGGACGGCTTGAATCGCCATAGCGGTTTTACCGGTTGCCGTCCAGTTCACGCTACCCGGATGCGCTTAGAGTTCGCTGATGAATGGCTGGCAACGGCCGGCCCGCAGGCCAACCGGGCCAGTGTACCTGCGGTAAGCGGATCCCGTCCTTCACCCGCGCCGGCCGTCGTGGCGCGGCGGTCACCGTTCTGGCCAACTTCGATCCCGGGCTGGTGGACATGCATACCCTGGTCGTGGCCGGCTCGTCCCGCACCCGGGTGCAGGGCGGCCGGATGGTGACCCCACGGGACTACCAGTGGGCCCCTTAGAGGTGAGGAAATGAGCGAGGTCGATCCCATCGAGGCCGAGTCGTACCGCATCTTGCGCTCCCGGATCGACCTGAGCGACCGGCCCCCGCTGACCCGGGCCGTGACGGAGCGCATCCTCCAGGCGACCGCCGACTTCGACTACGTCACCGACCTGGTGTGCGACGAAGCGGCGCTGGCCGCCGGGGTGGTGGCGCTGCAACGCGATGCCCGCGTCATCGCGGACGTGGCCATGGTCGCGTCCGGCATCACCGCGTACCCGGTGATCTGCAAGATAGGCGACTCGATTGCGGCCAGGCTGGCGCGCAGCGCGAACCTCGCGCTCAGCGCGGCCGCGGTCCGGATGGCGTTCGGTGAGGCCGGACCGGGCGGGATCTGGCTGGTCGGCTGCGCGCCGACGGCGCTGATCGAGATCATGAGCAGGCAAGTGGAGCCCGCGCTGGTGATCGGCGTGCCGGCCGGGTTCGTCGGCGCGGCCGCGGCCAAGGACGAGCTGCGGGCCAGCGGCCTGCCGGCCCTGACCAACGTCTCGGAGAAGGGCGGTTCGGCGGTAGCCGTCGCGGCGTTCGAGGCCCTGCTGCGGATCGCCAGGGCCCCCGCGGACCCCGCAGACCCCGCGGACCCCGCTCAATGAGCCCGCCGCTGCCCGGTGACCCCCAGCGGGACCCGGGTTACCCGGCCGAGCAGCGGGACGCCGTGTACCGGGTGATCGCGGAGCGCCGGGACGTCCGCCGCGGCTTCCGGCCGGATCCGGTCCCCGCCGACGTGCTCGGCCGGGTGCTCACCGCGGCGCACCAGGCGCCATCTGTCGGACTCTCCCAGCCGTGGGACTTCATCGTGATCACCGACCGGGCCCGGCGGGAGCGGATCGCGGCGCTGGCCGCCAGGTGCCGCGAAGAGTTCGCGGCCGACCTGCCCGGCGCGCGCGCTCGCGCCTTCGATGCGCTGAAGATCTCCTCGATCCTCGACACGCCGGTCAACATCGTGGTCAGCTGTGACCGCACCCGCGGCGGCCGCCACACCCTGGGTCGGCGTACCCAGCCGCAGACCGCGGATTTCTCCAGCGTGCTCGCGGTGGCGAACCTGTGGCTGGCGGCCCGGGCGGAAGGACTCGGGGTCGGCTGGGTGAGCTTCTTCGACGAGCGTGAACTCGCGGCCGAGCTCGGACTCCCCGCCCATCTGGGCGTCATCGCCTATCTCTGCGTGGGTTATGTCAGCCAGTTCGCGCCGGAACCAGAACTCGCCGCCGCCGGCTGGGCGCGTCGCCGGCCGGTGTCCTGGGCGGTGCACGCCGGGGAGTACGGCCGCCGCGGATTGCCCGGAACCGAGCCGGTGGACCCCCTGGCCGAAGTGATCGCCGCGATCGCCCCGCCCGACGCCGGCGCGATGGCCGCCGCGCGCGAACGGCAGGACCGGATGACCAAGCCGCGCGGCTCGCTGGGCGAGCTCGAAGAGGTCTCCGTCCGGTTGGCCGGCCTGGCCGGCTGCTGCCCGCCGCCGCTGCCCGAGCCGGCCTGCGTGGCGGTGTTCGCGGCCGACCACGGCGTGCACGCGCAAGGGGTCAGTCCCTGGCCGCAGGAGGTGACCGCTCAGATGGTCGCCAACTTCCTGGCCGGCGGGGCCGTCGTCAACGCGTTCGCGGCCCAGGCCGGCGCCGAGGTCACCATCGTCGATATCGGGGTGGCCGCCGAGCTTGAACCGGTACCCGGGCTGCTGCCCAGGAAGATCGGGCCGGGGACCGCGGACTTCACCGAAGGTCCCGCGATGACTCGCGACCAGGCCATAGCGGCGCTGACGGCCGGCATCGAGATCGCCAGGGACCTGGTCGCCGCGGGCAACCGGTGCCTGGTCACCGGCGACATGGGGATCGCCAACACCACCGCGTCCGCGGCACTGATCTGCGCCTTCACCGGCGCCGACCCGGTCGAGGCGACCGGCCGCGGCACCGGGATCGACGCCGCCATGTACGCGCGGAAGATCGAGGTCGTCTGCCGCGGCCTGGCCCGGCACCGGCCCGACCCGGCCGACCCGGTGGGGGTCATCGCGGCGTTCGGCGGCTTCGAACACGCCGCGCTGGCCGGGTTCATCCTGGGCGCGGCCGCCCTGCGGGTGCCGGTGATCCTGGACGGCGTCATCGCGGGCGCCGCCGCCCTCGCCGCGGCCGCCCTGGCCCCCGACGCCATCGCGGCCTGCTTCGCGGGCCACCGCAGCGCCGAACCGGGACATGCGGTTACCCTTAGCTACCTAGGCCTACGCCCGCTAGTCGACCTGGGCCTGCGCCTAGGCGAAGGCACCGGCGCCGTCTTGGCCCTGCCCCTGGTGCAGAGCGCCGCCCGCGCCCTGCGCGACGTCGCCACCTTCGACTCCGCAGGAGTAGCCGACAAGACGTAGCCCCGTAAGGAGTTACAGATGGATCCGTACCTGCTGGGACTTCGCTTGCGGGACCGCCGCGTCGTCGTCGTCGGCGGGGGAGCGGTGGCCTCCCGCCGGATCCCGGCCTTGCTGGACGCGGGCGCGGAGATACTCCTGGTGTCCCCGAAGGCGACAGCCTCGCTGGAGGACCTGGCCGCGGCGGGACGGATCCGCTGGGCCGCGCGGGGATACTCACCTGGCGACTGCGCAGGCGCCTGGCTGGTGTGCGCGTGCACGGACTCGCCCGCGGTGAACCAGGCCGTCGCCGCGGCGGCCGAAGCGCAGCAGACCTGGTGCGTGCGCGCCGACGACGCCGAGGCGTCGGCGGCCTGGACGCCCGCCTCGGGCCAGGCGGGTGACGTCCGGATCGGCGTGCTCAGCGGTGACCCGCGGCACAGCGCGGCGATCAGGGACGCGGTGCTGGCCGGCCTGCGTTCGGGCCAGCTCAGTGCCCGGCACGAACGCGGCCGCCGCGCCGGAGTGGCGATCATCGGCGGCGGGCCCGGCGATCCCGGGCTGATCACGGTGCGCGGGCGGCAGCTCCTCGCCGAGGCCGACGTGGTGCTCACCGACCGGCTGGCCCCCCGCGTGCTCCTCGACGAGCTGCGCGATGACGTCGAGATCATCGACGCGAGCAAGATTCCCTACGGCCGGGCCATGGCCCAGGAACACATCAACTCGGCGCTGATCAGCCACGCCCGCGCGGGTCGTTTCGTGGCCAGGCTCAAGGGCGGCGACCCGTTTGTCTTCGGCCGGGGCGCCGAGGAAGTCCTGGCGTGCCTGCGGGCGGGCGTACCCGTCACCGTCGTGCCCGGCGTCACCAGCGCCGTGGCTGTGCCCGCTAGCGCCTGGGTACCGGTCACCCACCGAGGCGTGGCCCAGGATTTTCACGTCGTGTCGGTCCACGTTCCGCCCGGTGACAAACGATCCACCGTCAACTGGGAGCTCATGGGCGGCAGTTCGGGGACCTTGGTGCTGCTGATGGCGGTGGAGCGGATCGGCGCGGTGGCGGACGAACTATTGCGACACGGGCGCAGCGCGGGTACTCCCGTTTCGGTAATCGCAGACGGTACTCTTCCCACGCAGCGCACAATTACTTCAACGCTGGATCAAGTGGAAAGCGTCGTGACACAGGAGGGTATCCGGCCGCCCGCGATCGTCGTGGTAGGCGACGTCGTGAGCATCGCCGCGGAAATTACGGAACTTATGCGCGATGTAACCGCCTGACGAAGAGGATAAACTCCGCGTGCTAGGCGATCGACCCGGAACACGCGCCAGGCCCCGACCCGCCCGGGAGCTTGAGAGATGCAGGCCGGGGTGAAGGGCTTGAGGAGGCCGTTCGTACGATGGAAGGTCAGGGCGTGGCACCGTCATCGGCGCCCGCGGCCGGTAGCCCAGACGAGTCCGGTGCGGATGCTGTTGTGGCTGCTGAGTCTGAAGGCCCTGGCGAGAGCAGGATGACTAGCGATGTTGCCGATAGTGGTGCGAATCACGGGGAAAGCGGGAATGACCGTGACGTGAGGGTAGTCCCAGGTCACTCAGCGGCGTCCCCTCAGGACGCCGAGGATACGTCGGCCCAAAATGACAGCCCGCCGCCACCGCCCGGCCCCGATCAGGCCCAACTCGGAGCCGCAGAGCCTGATGCTGAGGACGCCGCCCCCGCCCAGCCTCACGTCAGGGTGGACGCGCGGTTGCTCGAAGCTGCCCTGCTCAACCTCAGGAAGAGGATCGCCGCGGTCCCCCTCGTCTTCGAGATTTCCGGTGCCGCCGAGGTCAAGACCGAACGCGCCAAGCTCCTCAGCCAGATCGATGATTACCTGCTGCCCCGGGTGCGCCGGTCCGCGGCCCCCGTCCTGGTGGCCCTGGTCGGCTCCACCGGGGCCGGAAAGTCGACGCTGGTGAACAGCATCGTCGGCGCGCAGGTCAGCGCGACGGGGGTGCGCCGCCCGACCACGAACAGCCCGGTGCTGGCCTGCCATCCCGACGAGATCGACTGGTTCGCCGAGAACAACTTCCTGCCCACGCTGCCGCGGGTCCGGCAGGAGGGGCTGGCCCGGCCCGGCCGGGACGGCCTCCTCGTTCTCGCCGCGAGCGAGGGCATGCCCAGGGGTATCGCCCTGCTGGACACGCCGGACATCGACTCAGTGGTACAGGCGCACCACGAGTTTGCCTACCAGTTCCTGGACGCCTCGGATCTGTGGCTGTTCATGACCAGCGCCAGCCGGTATGCCGACGGGCCGGTCTGGGAGGTCCTGCAGCACGCGCGGGACCGGAAGGCCGCGCTCGGCGTGGTCATGTCCCGGGTACCAGGGCAGTACCGGGCCGAACTCGTCAAGCACTTCACGGCCATGCTCGACGCGAACGGGATCGACGCCGCGGACCGCTTCGTCATACCAGAGGTCCCGCTCATCGACGGGATGCTCCCGCCCGACGCCTACCAGCCGATCCGCGACTGGCTCGCCGATACCGCCGTCCGGGCCGACCGCCGGGTGGCGGTCCTCACCCAGACGATGTCGGGTGTGCTCGACACGTTCAAGACCAGGGTTCCGGCCATCGCCGCGCACGTCGAGGCGCAGGTCGTGCTCCGCGCGGAGTTGCGGCGCGCCGCCGAGACGGCCTACCAGGGCGCGTTCGCCGAGGCTGGCGGCGGCCTGCGGGACGGCACGCTGCTGCGTGGCGAGGTGATCGCGCGGTGGGAGGACGGCCTGGCCGGCGGGGACCTGCGGCCGCGCCGCGGCGTCAAGGCACCAAACAAGAAGGGCAGGCGGGCGCGGCGCGGGCCGTCGCGGACCGCGGCGCTCAATTCCTCGCTTCGTTCGGCCCTGGAGTCGTTCATCGTGTCGCTGGCCGACCGCGCCGCCGAGCAGGTCCACGACACCTGGCGCGGCGACCCGGCCGGTGCCGTGCTGCTGGCCGCCGCCGCCGCGGAGCGGGCCCGGGACGTGCGCGCGAAGCAGGTGTTCGAATCGGTCTTCGGGCCGGGCGGACAGAGCGGCCAGGCCGACTCGGCTGACGCCGACCTCGCGGCCGCGGACGCGATCACGGCCGCCGACGCGGCCCAGACCGCCGTGTTCAGCCGGTCCTCACCGGATCTGGCGGTGCGGGCAGCCCGCGCGGTCGGGGCGTGGCAGGACCAACTGACCAGGCTGGTGGAAGCGGGGGACACCAGGCGGATCTCCTTTGACACCGACGCGCTCAGCCTGGTGGTCCTGCTGGCGATGCTCGGCGAGGACGCACCCCAAGCCGCCAGCATCTACACCGAGCCGCGGCAGATCCTGACCCCGGTGTTCGGCGCGGCGACGCTGACCGAGATCATGGCTAAGGCTCGCGCCGACCTGCTCGACCGGGTCCGGCTGCTGCTCGACGAGGAACTGGTCAGGTTTGTTGAGGTGATCGACGCGGCCGGTCCCTGCGACGATGTCGCGGCGGTCCGGGTCTACCAGGCGGAATTCTCGCTCGAGGCGGTTAGGTGACATCGAACACGGTCGGGATAGCCGGACTGCCGAGTGCGCGGCTTTCCGCCCGGCTGACCTCGCTCACCGAGCTAACCAAGATCGGTTTCGCCCGGACCGACGGGTTCAACACCGAACTCCTCACCGAGGCGGAACTGCTGCTGCGACGGTCGGGCGAGCGGATGCGGATGTCCGCGTCGCACACCGTGGTGGCCCTGGCGGGAGGGACCGGCAGCGGCAAGTCCACGCTGTTCAACGCCCTGTCCGGGGCAAGTTTTTCGCCAGCCGGCGTGACCCGGCCCACCACCAAGCACTCGCACGCGTGCGTGTGGGGCATGGAGGGGGCCGCCCCGCTGCTCGACTGGCTCGGCGTCCAGCGCCGTCACCGGTACGCCCGGGCGAGTGCCCTGGATGAGGGTGAGGCGACGCTGAACGGGCTGCTCCTACTCGATCTGCCCGATCACGACTCCGTGGTCAGCGGGTCAGCGGCCATGGTCGATCGCCTGGTCAAGATGGCGGACATGCTGGTCTGGGTGCTTGACCCGCTGAAGTACGCGGATGCGTCGGTGCACCGGCGCTACCTGGTGCCGTTGGCCGGGCATACCGCGGTGATGTCGGTCGTGCTGAACAAGGCGGACACGCTACCGGCTGATCAGGCCGCCGACTGCGAGTCGGACCTGCGCCGGCTGCTCGAGGCGGAAGGCCTGACCGAGACTCAGGTGCTCGTCACCTCCGCGACCACCGGCGCCGGCCTGGGCGAACTGCGCCGCGTGCTGGCCGGGGCCGTGGCGGCCCGGCACGCCGTGACCGACCGGATCGAGGCGGACGTCGACGCCCTGCTCGAGCGGTTCGCCGTATACGCCGGGGATCGTGTACCCGGCTGGCAGCCGCCGGAAGCGCCCGCCCGGGCGATCGTTGCCGCACCGACGCCCCCCTCCCCCGAGGGTGACCCGGGCAACGGCAACGGGCACCCCGACCCGGAAGCTCCGGTCACCGCCGTCAGCGACTGGCAGCCATGGCAGGCGGCCGCGGCGCCCGCGCTCCCGCCTTTCGCCGCCGAGCCACCCTGGGAAGACGCGACGCCCGATAGCGACAGCGCGGTCAACGACGCCGAAGATCCCGCCAGCTACGTTCCGGCAGGTCCTGCGGGGGCGCTCACCGCCGCCTTCGCGAAAGCCGCGGGAGTGGCGGCGGTGACCGAGACGCTGAACGGCTTGCGTGAGCGTAGTGCCGCCGGCTACATCGGCTGGCCGCCCGCGCGGCTGAGCGCGCGCCTGCGAGGCCGGACACCTAGGCCGCTGGCCGCGGACCCGGCCGCTGCGCCGCAGGCACAGCGGGCCGACATCGACAACGCGATTACGGTATTCGCCGGCGAGGTGGGCGGCACGCTGCCGGAGCCGTGGTCGCGGACCGTGCTGGCGGCCGCGCGGTCCCGGGCGGATGAGGCCCAGGCCGCTCTCGGTGCAGCCGTCGTCCAGGGGCTGCCGCCGCGGGCCAAGGTGACCGGGTGGTGGCGGCTGATCGCGCTCGCGCAGTGGCTGCTCATGCTGCTGACGCTGGCGGGCCTGGTCTGGATCGCGCTCATCCTCGGCGAGTCCCAGCACAAGCCGACGTCGCTGGTCAGCAACGTGTCCCTGGCGCCATGGCTCGGGGTCATGGTCGCGGCGCTGCTGTTGCTGGGCTGGCTGATCTCGTCGTGGTGCCAGAACATGGTGGTGCTGGCCGCGGATCGGGAGCGTGACCTGGCCGTCCACGCCATCTTGGCCCAGATCGCCGCGGTCGCCAGCGACCTGGTTCTGGTCCCGGCCGGCCGTGAACTCGCCGACTACGAGCGCTTCCGCGTCGAGCTCGCTGCCGCCCGCGGCCCGCTGTCCCGCACCGGCTGATCCCCGCCCTCAGCCGCACGCCGCGCGTGTCGGCCCGGCTCCGCCGGGCCGCAGGTGGTTGGGTCCGTTGACGCGGGACCGCAGGTACTCACCCGGGGTGACGCCGGCGAGGTCCCGGAACTCGTCGGCGAGATGCGGCTGGTCAGCGTAGCCGTGCCGGGCGGCCATCGCGGCCCAGTCGGCGCGGGCGTGCCCGTCGAGGTCACGCACGAGCCGTTGCAGCCGCTGCACCCGGGCGAAGCGCTTGGGGGTCAGACCCACCTGCGCCGTAAACCGTCGGCGCAGCGTCCGGGGCAGCAGCCCGAGGTCACGGGATACCTCGCCGACGCCCGCGCCGCGGGATAGCGCGCGGGCGGCCGCGGCCACGGCCGGATCAAGCGCGAGCGTGCCGGTCAGCTGGCGCAGCAGGACCGTTTCCATCACCTCAAGCGCGTCCGCAGGCGTCGCGGCCTCGAGCAGCCGCTCGCGCAGGCAGGCACCTGACCGCCCCCAGAGGGTTTCTAGCGGCACCAGTTCGTCTCGCGCTTCGGGCAGCGAAGGCCCGGCGAAGCGGCTGGCGGCGCCCAGCGCGAACGTCACCGACACGTGGGCGTGGCCCTGCTCGAATTCGATCAGGCAAGCGCGGCTCGTCGGCCCGGCCAGCATGGCGCCGGCCACCCCCCGGCTCGCGCCGGCCTGGTCGAAGGAGCGAAATTCGTCGCGGTTCAGATTGACCCACAGGCCCGTTTCCGGGCTCGGCAGTATCTTCTCGACCGACGTCTGCGGCTGCTCGCCGGCCCGGTAGACGATCGCCGTTACCAGCCCGCTCAGCGGCGGTCCCGGTCGGCGGACGATGACGGCCACGGCCCTACCGGTGTCCCTTTTCGCCAAGACCCGGGCCCCGGCCAGCTGGCAAGATCGTAGCCAACCGGATACGCGCTGGTCGCAGGGCCAAGAACAGGAAGGTCACGAGACGATGGTAAACCGGAACGAGGGGGCCGCACGTGGCTGATGACCGGACCCCGCCGGACGGAGTGGACCTGGAGACAATGCTGGACCTGTCCACGCCGTGGTGCCTGCGGGTAGCGGCGACCCTGCGCATCGGAGAACACATCGCGGCCGGCCATACCGACATCGGCGCGCTGGCCGCCGTGGCCGAATGTGACCGCGACGCCCTGCACGCCGTGCTCGGCCATCTCGTTTCCCAAGGGGTGTTCACGGAGGACTCGCCCGGGCGGTTCTCGTGCAACCAGGCGGCGGAGGGGCTCGCGGAGGCGCGCCACTTCATCGACCTGGACGGCATCGGCGGCCGGATGGCGCATACCTGGGGCACGCTGCTGGACTACGTCCGCACCGGCCAGCCGTCCTACGACAAGGTGTTCGGCCGGCCGTTCTGGGAGGACCTGGCCGCGCACCCGCGGATCGCGGCCGACTTCGACGCGTTGATGGGACCGGTCGGACATGGTGTCCCCGACTATGACATCGAGCTCACCGGCGGCTGGGAAGCGGTCCGTACCGTCGTCGATGTCGGCGGCGGCACCGGGACCCTGCTGGCCTCGCTGCTCCGCCGCCATCCCCAGGCCCGAGGCATCCTGGTCGACCTCCCCGGCACGGTCGCCCGGGCCGCCGGGACGATGAAGGAAGCCGGGGTCGCCGGCCGGATCACGGCCAAGGGCCAGAGTTTCTTCGATCCGCTGCCCGCCGGGGACCTGTACGTGCTGAAGAGCATCCTCAACGACTGGCCGGACGAACCGACGGTGGCCATCTTGCGCCGCTGCGCCGAGGCCGCCGGTCCCGACGGCCGGATCGCCGTCCTCGGCGGCGTGGCGGCCGATGACCAGCCACGGTCCCTGGGTATCGACATGCTGGTCGCGGGCGGGAAGACCAGCACGCTGACGCAGTTCACCGCACTGGCCCGGCGGGCCGGCTTGGATATCCTCGCGGCCGGCCCGCAGTCCTCCGGCCGTTACGTGGTCGAATGCCGTTCCGCCGAGGGAAAGGATGAGTCATGAGTGAAGACTCGCCAACCGGCCGGGTGCTCAGCCTGACCCACGGCCAGGTCTGCTACCTGCAGCTCCCGGCCGCCGACGGCGCCCGCGCGGCCGCGTTCTACGCTGCCGTCTTCGGCTGGGACATCGAGGAGCACACCCCGGACTTCGTCGCTCCCGGCCTCATCGGCCAGTGGGTGCCGGGCCGCCCGCCGGCCCCAGAGGCCGGCCCCATGCTCTGGCTCCACGTATCCGACCTGGACGAGACCCTGGCCCGTGTCACGGCACACGGCGGCAAGATCCTCGAGCCCCCGTCTCCCGACGGCCCGAACCGCACCCTCGCCACCATAGAAGACCCAGAAGGCAACCCTATCGGCCTAGCCGCCCACGCCCCCCCGTCCCGATGACCGGACCGGCCGCGCGATTCCGCTTCAGGCGGAACGGGCCCAGGGAAGCTGCCTCAAGATTTCATGGTTACATGTAATCCTGTAATCAAATTATGGATGGGCCAGGAGATGTGATGGAGGCTAGTCACCCGCTGGACGCGTACTCCCAGATTGTTTCCGGTGTCGCCGAACGGCTCACGCCCAAGGTCGCGAGCCTGCGGGTGCCGCGCCGCGGCCCGGGCGGCGCGGGGGAGAGTCTCGGATCGGCCGTGGTTTTCACCGGCGACGGATTCCTGCTGACCAACGCGCATGTGGTCGGCCAGGCGACGAGCGGTACCGCGTCGTTTTCCGATGGTACGTCGGCTCCGTTCACGGTCGTGGGCGCGGATCCGCTGTCCGACCTGGCGGTGCTGCGCGCCAACGGCAACACCCCGGAGCCGGCCGAACTCGGCGAAGCCGACCAGCTCGTCGTCGGGCAGCTGGTGGTGGCGGTTGGCAACCCGCTCGGCCTGGCCGGCTCGGTGACGGCCGGCGTGGTCAGCGCGCTGGGCCGGTCCCTGCCGGCCCGCGGCCGGCTGATCGAAGACGTCATCCAGACCGACGCCGCGCTCAACCCAGGCAACTCCGGCGGGGCGCTAGCCGACTCCGAGGCGCGTGTCATCGGCATCAACACGGCCGTGGCCGGGGTGGGCCTCGGTATGGCCGTCCCGGTGAACGCCACCACCCGGCGGATCATCTCGGCGCTCATGCAGGACGGCCGGGTCCGCCGTGCGTATCTGGGCCTGGTCACGATGCCAGGTCCGGTCCCGGCGGTGTGGCGCGACCGGCTCGGCCGGACCACGGGCCTGCTCGTGGCCGAGGTGGTAGCGGGCGGACCGGCCGACCGGGCCGGCCTGCGGGCCGGGGACCTGCTCCTGACCGCCGGAGGCCAGCCGGTCAAGGCCGCCCAGGACCTCCAGCGCCTGATGTTCTCAGAAGCCATCGGCCGCCCGCTCCCGGTCACCGTGATGCGTAACGGCGCCCTGGTCGACGTCATCGCCGAGCCCGCCGAACTAGTCGCCGCCTGAGGACCCGACGAACTCGCCGCCGCGACAGGAAAGGAAACGCCGCACCGCGGCCGGGCTGGTCAGGCGGACGAAGCGGAGGTGGCTGTTCGCCGGGTCGGCCATCGCGGTCAGGTAGCGCTCGCGGCGCGCATCGTAGGTCTGCCAGGCCCAGGCGATGACCGATTCGTCCTTGTCCCAGCTCAGCATGTTGTGCCATCGTTCGCGGTTGCCGTTCCACAGTTCCGCCCGGCCCGCGACGCGGCGCAGCGTCCGCCAGACGAGGCGGCGCATCACCGTACGCCTGGGCAGGTCGAGCCAGACCACGGTGTCCGCGCGCGCCCACACGATGTCCCTGACCGTGCTGTAGTTGCCGTCGATCACCCAGCCCTCGCCCGCCACCGCGACCGCGACCCGCTCCCGGTACTGCGAAGCGGGCAGCGGCGTCCAGTCCGCCTGGTGGTAGACGGAGTCAAGTTCGAGGAATTCGGTGCCGAGGGCCTCCGCCAGGGCCCGGCCCACAGTCGATTTGCCCGAGCCCGCGCTGCCGATCACCGAGACCCGATGCACAACCGCCGAACCTAGCAACCGGCCGGCCCGCTTGTCACCTTCAATTCCTCCCCGCCATGATGGGCAGATGATCGCCAGCGACTCGAACCCACCGAAGCACGCACCGGTGCGCGCCCCGCGCGGCCCCCAGCTCAGCTGCCGGGGCTGGGCGCAAGAAGCCGCGATGCGGATGCTCATGAACAACCTCGACCCGGAGGTGGCTGAGCACCCGGACCAGCTCATCGTCTACGGCGGATCCGGCCGCGCGGCCCGCAGCTGGGACGCGTACGCGGCGATCATCGCGACGCTGCAGGGGCTGGCGGACGACGAGACCCTGCTCGTCCAGTCCGGCAAGCCGGTCGGCGTGCTGCGCACCCACGAGTGGGCGCCGCGGGTGCTGATCGCCAACTCCAACTTGGTCCCGCAGTGGGCGACCTGGGAGGAGTTCCGCCGGCTCGAGCAGCTCGGCCTGACCATGTACGGCCAGATGACCGCGGGTTCCTGGATCTACATCGGCACCCAGGGCATCCTGCAGGGCACTTACGAGACGTTCGCCGCGATCGCGGCCAAGCGCTTCGGCGGTACCCTGGCCGGCACGATCACGCTGACCGGCGGGCTCGGCGGCATGGGCGGGGCGCAGCCGCTGGCCGTGACCATGAACGGCGGCGTGGTCATCTGCGTCGAGTGCGATCAGTCCCGGATCACCCGCCGGATCGAATACGGCTACCTGGACGAGCAGGCCAGCAGCGTCGACGACGCGATCCGCCGGGCCGTCGCCGCCAGAGACACGGGGGAGCCGCTGTCCATCGGCCTGCTGGGCAACGCGGCGGACGTCTTCGGTGCCATGCTCGCCGGCGGCGCGCCCATCGACATCGTCACCGACCAGACCTCGGCCCACGACCCGCTGAGCTACCTGCCCCGGGGCGTCGCCTTCGAGGACATGCCCGCGCTGCGCGCCGAGGATCCGGCCAGATTCACCCGCCGGGCCCGCGAGTCGATGGCCGAGCA
>Ga0302326_10003478_pt1 | contig 37029 bp, 28 predicted proteins | sample Palsa_T0_3_FD_202264 | JGI IMG/M metagenome (GOLD analysis project Ga0302326, IMG submission 202264) | Peat permafrost microbial communities from Stordalen Mire near Abisko, Sweden - Palsa_T0_3 | ecosystem: Environmental > Terrestrial > Soil > Palsa > Peat permafrost | place: Sweden: Abisko... | reverse complement strand
GCGGACAGCACCGCGATTGTGAATGCCTAGCGCCCGCCCTGAGGAGTTCCGCCGCGCCGCCGCAGGGCTTTTTTTGAAACGGTGCCCTCAGCATCGTCTGCGTGCCCCGGCTTGCTAGGAGGGTAATCTGCGCATAGGAATCCACACCTCCATAGCGGCCTCTCTCGAAACCGCGGCTTTGACAGCATCCGGGTTGGGCGCCAACACGTTCCAGATATTCTCCACCAGCCCCCGAATGTGGCGCGCGTCGCAGCCCGGCCCCGATCAAATCCGGCTATTGCGGCGCGCCCGCGAGCGCCTCGATTTATATCCGCTCGCCATTCATGCGAGCTATCTGGTAAACCTGGCGTCGTGCGATCCGGCGATTCGCACCCGGTCGATTGCTTCTTTCCGCGGCGAACTGCAGCGCGCCGCGGCCATAGGCGCCGAATACCTCGTCCTGCATCCGGGCAGCCACAAGGGCCAGTCGCTGGAGGAAGGCATCGCCGCGTTCGCGCTGGGTTTGCGCGATGCCGCCGTGGGCGCCGCGCGCAATGGAGTGACCGTGTTGTTGGAGAATACCGCGGGCTGTGGAGCGCAAATGGGAGGCCGCTTCGAAGAGTTGCGCGCCATCCGCGAAGGCGTCGCCGGACTGACGGATGTGCCGATAGGTTATTGTCTGGACACGTGCCATCTGCTGGCAGCCGGCCACGACATATCTACCGACGGCGGTTTGCGCGAGACTATCCAACAGGCCGGCCGTGTGTTGGGAATGGACAACGTGAAGCTGATGCATGCCAACGATTCCAAAACACCCCTTGGCTCGCACCTTGACCGGCATGCGAACATTGGAGAAGGATATATCGGGAAGGCCGGATTCCGCCGCATCCTGGCGCACCCGACGCTGCGCGCGAAGCCGTTCATCCTGGAAACTCCGGTGGCGCATGATGGCGACGACCGCCGTAATCTGGAAAACTTAAAGAAGCTATGCCCGAGAAGCCGTACGACCACAACCAGATCGAGTTGAAATGGCACGCGCGGTGGCAGGACGCCACCTTCTACAGGGCCGAGGAGAATTCCGCGCGGCCCAAATACTATGTGCTCGAGATGCTGCCCTATCCCAGCGGCACGCTGCACATCGGCCACATTCGCAATTACGCGATCGGCGACGCGCTGGCGCGCTATAAGTGGATGCGCGGCTTCAACGTGCTGCACCCCATGGGTTGGGACGCCTTCGGCCTGCCCGCCGAAAATGCCGCCATCGCCAATAAGCGCCATCCGCGCGAGTGGACGCTGCAGAACATCGCCGCCATGAAGAAGACCCACCGGCGCTTCGCCTTCAGCTACGACTGGGACCGCGAGGTTTCCACCTGCGAGCCGGAATACTATCGCTGGAACCAGTGGTTCTTTCTCAAAATGCTGGAACGCGGCACGGCGTATCGCAAAAAGGCGCTGGTCAACTGGTGCCCGAAATGCTGCACCGTCCTGGCCAACGAACAGGTGGTCGCCGGCTGCTGCTGGCGTCACGAAGATACGCCCGTCGAGCAGCGCGCGCTCGAACAGTGGTTCCTGCGCATCACGGATTATGCGGACGAGTTGCTGCGCGATATCGAGACCCTTGAAGGCGGCTGGCCCGAACGCGTGCTCACCATGCAGCGCAACTGGATCGGCCGTTCCGAAGGCACTGAAGCCGATTTCCTGCTTGAAGGCACGGACGCGCCCATTCGCGTCTTCACCACGCGCGTGGACACCATCTTCGGCGCCACCTGCGTGATCCTGGCACCGGAACATCCACTCGTGTCCCTGTTGCTCGATGGCGAAGGCCAGGCGCGCGCCAAGGCCATGGTAGACGCGCGCGCCAACGCCGGCCCCGGCGATATCGTGAAGGAAGGCTTCTTCACCGGGCATTACGCCATCAATCCGTTTAGCGGCGAAAAGGCGCCCGTGTGGATCGGCAACTTCGTCCTAATGGGCTACGGCACCGGCGCCATCATGGCCGTGCCGGCGCACGACGAGCGCGATTTCGAATTCTGCACCAAGTATGGAATCCCCGTTCGGCCAGTCATCCGGCCCGTGGATGGCGAACTGGCAAGGCTGGATGAAATGAAAACCGCTTTTGCGGACGATGGCGTGGTGGAGAATTCCGGCGAGTGGTCCGGTCTGCCCAGCGCGGAGGCCCGCCGCCGCATGAACGCGAAAGCCGAAGCGGAGGGTTTCGGCAAGGCAGCGGTCACGTTTCGCATCAAGGACTGGGGCATCTCGCGGCAACGCTACTGGGGCACGCCGATTCCGGTAATCCATTGCGCAGTTTGCGGCGTGGTTCCCGTGCCGGAGAGCGAGTTGCCCGTAGTGCTGCCGCTCAACGTGCAGTTCACCGGCACGGGCCGCTCGCCGCTCGAAGAAGTGCCCGAGTTTGTCAACGTGAAATGTCCGCGATGCGGCGCTCCGGCGCGCCGCGAGACCGATACGATGGACACCTTCGTGGATTCGTCCTGGTATTTCTACCGTTACTGCGACCCGCACAACAATGGCATGCCGTTCGATCCCGCGAAGATCGCCTACTGGTTCGAGATCGATCAATACATCGGCGGCGTGGAGCACGCCATCCTGCACCTGATCTATTCGCGCTTCTTCACCAAGATGATGCGCGACATCGGCTTGGTGAAGAACTCCGAGCCCGTGAAGCGGCTCTTCACCCAGGGCATGGTGATCGCTGAGGGCGCCAAGATGTCCAAATCGAAAAACAACGTAGTGGCCGCCGACGGGCTCGCCGATCGCTACGGCGCCGATACCGCGCGCCTGTTCATCCTCTTCGCCGGCCCGCCCGAAAAGGAAGTCGATTGGCGCGACGAGCGCGCCGAAGGGATTTACCGCTTCCTCGGCCGCGTATACCGCTTCGCCACGCGCAATCTGGAACGGGCCCGTGCCGGCGGCCATGACGGCACGCCTGAAGCCGACCGCAAAATCGTGCGCAAGCTGCACCAGACTGTCCGAAAGATCACCGAAGATTTCGAATCCAGATGGCATTTCAATACGTCCATCTCCGGTATCATGGAGCTGGTCAACGACCTGTACGCCGAGGAACCGCGGCTCTCGGGCTCGACCGTGGCTGAAGCATTGGAGAAGCTCACGCTGCTATTGGGACCGTTCGCCCCTTACCTCGCCCAGGAGATTTGGGAGGAGTTGGGCCATGCGGGCCCCGTCTTCCGCGAGGCATGGCCGGCCTACGATCCCGAACTCGCCAAGGAGGATCTGGCCGAAATCGTCGTGCAGGTGAACGGCAAGCTTCGCAGTCACATTTACGTGCCCCTAGGAACGCCGGATGACGTGCTCAAGGGGCGCGTCCTGGAGGACCCCAAGATCCTCCCATATCTCGCGGGCAAGCGGATTGTGAAAGTGATCGCGGTGCCCGGCCGGCTGGTCAATATTGTCGTGGCGGGAGGGAGTGCTTGAGGATTCACCGTGCCATCGCGCCGGAGGTGCTGGCGCTGTCTCGCGCCTCGCGGCTCGCGCGCGAAACGGTGGATGCGCTGGCGAACTGTGCGTGTCTCGAATCGGTGACGCGCGCCAGAGTGGATAAGAAACGCAACGTCAAGCGGGAGGAACGCGACGCGCTGCAGATCGAAGCGGCCACCATCGGCGACCGCGAGTGGTTCTCCTGGCCCGGACGCGACGATGCTTTTGTGGAGAATCCAGTCACACGATGGGCTTCGGCCTCATGAACACGGGGCAGTTAACCTCAAATCTGAAGACTGTTTTCCTGGATGGCTTTGCCAGGCGGAACTTCCATGGCGACGCTACGTTCCAATCGCGGCCGGCAATGCAGGTCGACTACTCGAGGCCACGGAGATCCCCATGGATTTCGACATCCGCTCCGCGCGCACCGAGGTGGTTTACGCTCCCATGTATCTGGGCGACCGGCGCGTGGCGCTGCCGCAAACGGCCACGACCGTGGTAGAGCATCCCACGGCCGCCACCGGCATCAATCGGGTCGGGTTCAGCCATTGCCGCCCGTACTCCAACACCAGCTCGATACGGTTCGACGACGCGGCGCCCACGCCCACGCCTGTTCGCAACGCGCAGCCGCCGATTCCAGCCGGTTTGTCGCTGCTCATGCGGGTCGCTACGCCCCTCTCGGAACGGTCCACCGTCGGGGACCGTTTCACGCTCGTCATGGAAGCGGACGCACGCAGCCACGGTGACACAATTATCGGCAAGGGGGCGCAGGTGCAGGGGCGTGTGCGATGGATCGAAACCACTACGTGTCCCGCACGGTGCCTGGCGGGGGCTATCGAACCCCTATCGGTCACAGCCTTCCGGCGGAACCAGCCGTCCCGTGTATGCCAGCCTGCAGCACGTGGCTCCGGAATCGAAAGTCAGGCTCAGTGTGTCGAAGGTCACCGAAACCCTGACCGTACTGCCTTCCGGACTGCGGACGCTGGCCACCTTTGTGCTGACACCAGACCTGACCACACCGCCCGACTTGCTGATGACCTGGCTCACCGAGAGGCCGCATTACCCATGACCTCCGCCTTCCGCCTTCCGGCTCCTGGCTTCCGCTCTAGCGCGTCCACAAACGCCTGGACATCGAGGGCCTCCACCCCCGGCGCCACCCCGCGGCTGGGCCCCGCTGTGGCAGATGCGCGATGCACCACAGTCATCCGCACGGGACCATGCTTGCCCATCGCGTGGCGCAGAGACTCCATGGGTTCCGCCATGCGAGGCATGACGGTCTTGGACGCCTTGCATTCCGCCATCCACAGCCCTCCGTCGCTGGCCGGAAAGAGGAAATCCACTTCCAGCCCCTGTTGATCGCGAAAATGGTACAGTTCCTTGCGGCGGCCCCGGTTCACCTGGCTCTTCAGGATCTCCGCAGCCACGTAGCCTTCGAACAATGCGCCCAGAAAGGGCGACCGGTCCAACTCGGCTTGGGTGGAGATTCCTAGCAGGTAGCAAGCCAGTCCCGAATCCCCTAGATACACCTTCGGGGACTTGATCAGGCGTTTGCCGAAGTTCTCGAAATAGGACGGCACGAGCATAATCTGCCCCGTGATCTCCAGAACGTGCAACCAGTCGCCGATCGTGGGAACCGAGACGCCCAGGGGAGCAGCCAGGTCGGTTTTGTTCAAGATCTGGCCGTGACGGCTTGCCAAAAGCGCGAGAAACCGGCGAAAAGTCGCCAAGTCGCGGACATTGACGACCGCGCGCACGTCGCGCTCCAGGTAGGTTTGGATATAGGAACTGAACCACAATCCACGCCCGGCCGGGCGCGCCAGTACTTCCGGATAGCCGCCGTGCAGCAGGCTGACACGGTCCGTCTCGCCCAAGCTGAAGGGCAGCAGTTGCAAAATGGCGGCGCGCCCCGCCATCGACTCGCTCACCCCCTGCATCAGAGGAGCTTCCTGGGAGCCGGTAAACAGCCACTGGCCCGTAGCGCGCGGTTTCCGGTCGACCCGCGTGCGGACATAAGCCAGCAGTTCCGGTACGTTCTGGATCTCGTCGAACAATACCGGAACACGGAGTTCCTCGATAAGCGCGCGCGGGTCGGAACGCGCGCGCGCCTGCACGTCGGGGTCTTCCAGCAGCACATATTGGGCGCGCGGAAAGAGCCTGCGCAGCAAAGTGGTCTTTCCGGTCCGGCGCGGCCCGGTCACCACCACTGCCGGGAAGCTCCGCGCGGCCTCCAACACAGCCGGCTGGACATCTCGCGGCACGAAGCGCATATGAGTATTCTAAACTACAACTTTAGATTTCTCAAGTTTCGGATTTGCTCACTTCCGCACAATCACTTCCCGCAGGCTATCGCGCGTCAGGAAAAACTTCACCGACTCGAACTTCTGAAACAGCTTCTCCAAGCTCCGGTTATTGAACAATTGCTGCGAGGCGGCGCGCTCCCCGTGCCGGCTCACCTGCAGCGTGCGCACATCCTGAATGCGAAAGCTGTAACAGGGCACCACCTGCTTCCGTTCGGCCGAATGAAAGATCGCCAGCAGGTAGCCTTTGGGCTTCAGGATGCGCCACAACCGGTCGGCGGTGGCCGCCAGCAGCGCGGGTTCCATGTATTCCAGCGCATCCCAAGCCAGCACGCCGTCGAATTGATCGTCGGGATATTCCAGGCTTCGCCGCAGAAAGTAATGGATCCGGCCGGGATTGGATTGGTCCGCGACATCTTCCCCGAAAGTCTCTTGGAAGATGCGCAAGAAATCTTCGGAGTAGAACTTGTGTCCGAGGCTGGTGATGAAATTGACGTTATCCTGGCACGCCCCGCCCAGATCCAGAATCGACAGGCCGGCTTGGTCGCGGAATGAACTGAAGAACTGGTCGAGGCCCCGGCTTTGGCGTCTATCCGCTTCCGCCTGGCCGGGCCTTAAGACGCGGCTCCCGCCATTGGCCGGCGGACCCGTCTCGACCGGCGAGCGGGGGCCGCGCAGCAAGCTTTTCAGCCGTTCGCTCAACAACCCCACATCCCCGCCGGTCGGCTAACGTTTGGCGTCCGACACGCCCGCCACGGCCGCCATGGGCGCAGGTACGGGCGCGGCCGCCGGTTGCGGACGCGGCTGGCTCGCAGCCACCTTCGGCTCCGACTTGACGATATCGATGCTTCCCTTGAAATACGCCCCGTCTTCAATGACGATACGGGCAGTCTTGATATCGCCCACCAACTTGGCATCCTTGCGAATCTCGATCCGCTCACTGGCTTCCACGTTGCCTTGAATGGCCCCCAGCGCGACCACCTCGCGAGCCTTCACGCCCGCGTGGACCTTGCCGTTGGGACCTACCGTGAGCTTGTGGTCCATCAACTCGATGGTGCCCTCCACATCGCCATCCACGTACAAATCTTCGCGGCTGAAGATCTGGCCCGCAATCTTGACGGCTTTTCCGATGGTGGCCGACCCGCCGCGCGACGATTCCGGCTCCATCCTCCCCACGGGCATGCTGGACATGCTGGACAAAGTTGTTGCCTCCTTCTTGGTTTCTACAGGCGGCGCGGGAGGCGCGGGCCTGATAGTGTTCGTATTCAAGGGCCCGGAAGTTTCTTCTTCCCGGCGCTGCTTATTCCAAACGCTCACGACGGCGGCCCCCCTTTCTGGATTATGAGTGCGGTCATGCTAAACTGCTTGCCTAATCTAAGTATGGGCCTGGCGGTAAGCCGCCACAAAACCCTCACCCGATTATAAACCCGTTTACAACCCCATGACAAAAGACAACGAAACAATGACGCACGCCGACGTGAGATGCGGCACAACCGCGCCTCGCGCAGCCCTCACGCCTTTCCCTCCGTCACGATCGCCACCCGATTGGCCGCCAGCCCGCTAATCCGGTCCACCTGGCCGCTGGGCCAATGGATCTCCAAATCCGCCTTTTGCGCGCCGCCTAAGCCGAAATGCACGCGCAGATCGCTCTGCGAAATATAGCTGCCGCCGCTGCGCACTTCATCCATCAGCCGGCGCCCCCCGGCCGGCGTGCAGTAAATCCGCGCGCCGATGCCGGAGCGATTCGATTTTACGCCGACCGTCTTCACCTTGAGCCAGTTGTTCTTCACCGCGCTGTCGCAGCGCAGCAGTTGCGGCGCGTCGTTGACGCAGTTGATCAGCACGTCCAGGTCGCCGTCGTTGTCGAAATCGCCGAAGGCGCAGCCGCGCGCCGCCGCAGGCTCCAGAATTCCCGGCCCGGCGTCCTGCGATACGTCCGCGAATTTGCCGTTGCCCAGGTTGTGGTACAGCACTTTGCGCTGCCGGTAGCCTTGCTCGTCGTTGGGTTGCCCGACCTCCGGATACACGTGGCCGTTCACCGTCAGTATGTCCGGCCAGCCGTCGTTATCGAAATCGAAGAACCCCACTCCCCAGCCCATAAAGCGCGTGTTCCTGCCCAGGCCGGCCTGAAAGGTGGTGTCCTCGAAGAAGTTGTTGCCCATGTTGCGGTACAGGCTGGAAGTGTCGCCGGCGAAGTTCGTCTTCACGATATCGAACTTGCCGTCGCCATCGTAATCCGCCACGGATACGCCCATCCCCGCCTGCGGCTTCCCGTCCGGACTGTAGGCCACTCCCGCCTCGATAGCGATCTCTGAGAAAGTCCCGTCGTGATTGTTCCTGTATAGCGCCGATGAAGTCGAATCGTTGGCCACATAAATATCCGGCCAGCCGTCGTTGTCGAAGTCGGAAACCGCCACGCCCAAGCCGTAGGTGCCCTGCGTCTTCAAAATGCCGGCTTTCTTGCTGACGTCCGTGAAGGCGCCGTCGCCGTTGTTGTGGAACAGGATGTTCTTGCCGCCCTGCAGTCCCGGCGGGCCGCACGCCACCATGATCGCCTTGAAAAGGCATGGCCCCGATTCCGGCAACGGCGTGGTTTTCGGATCGAAATCGATGTAGTTGGCGATGAACAAGTCCAGGTGGCCGTCTTTGTCGTAGTCCAAGAAGGCGCAGCCGGTGTTCCAACGGCGCTGCCCGTTGCCGGGGTCGGTGGTCACGCCGGCCTTTTTGGCCTCATCGATAAACTTGCCGTTGCCCAAGTTGCGCCACAGCGCGCAATCGCCCCAATAGCTGACAAACAGGTCCTCGTGGCCGTCGTTGTTGTAATCGCCCACGCAGCAGCCCTGCCCCCAACCTGTGCGCGCCACGCCCGCCGAGATGGTGACGTCGGTGAACGTGCCGTCGCGGTTGTTCTTATACAGGCGGCTTACGGGAGCTTCGGCCGCTTTCCAGTCCGCCTCGAAGCGGGTGCCGTTTACCAGGAAGATGTCCAGCCAGCCGTCGTCGTCGTAATCGAAGAACGCGCATCCGCAGCCCGTGGTCTCCATCAGGAATTTGTTTGTCCGCTCGCCGCCGAAGATGGTCTTGGCCCGCAGGCCGGCTTCGCGCGCCACGTTTACGAAGCGCACGCCCAGCGGCAGCCCCAGCACGAGTTGGTCGAGGGAGAAGACCGGAACGGCCGCGCACAGCGACCGGATGAACTGCCTGCGGGGAATCGCGGTTTGCCGGATTTGCATGGCGTGTGGACTTCGCGAGTGGTAGTCCATTATTGCATCCCGGCCCATTAGCGCTCAACATCGCGGCTGGGAACCGCGTGCGATTTTCTTTGCCGGATTGGAGCTACTGCACCCTCCCGTACCGGAACGGTTGGCCGAAAAGGTGCCGGTCGCCCCGTCTCCAGATGCTGCCGAGCGCCCTCGGACACACATGTTTCGTCAAGCGGCGCAGCATGTTAAACGTACGAAGTCTGACGATGTACGGGTTAACGTCATGCTGTAACATACCTGTAAACATATGAACAATAACAACTTGCTCCGTTTAACCGTAACAAACGCTCTTGGCACTTGTTCTGGCCCTAGCAAAGATCTATTATTCTGGCATTCGCATCAATGTGCCAAGGATGCACTAGTGTGGGTATCAAACAAGGGTTAGTTTTGCTTTCCAACGTACGGGATTTTTCAACAAGAGGGAGAGGATATGCTCAGTCTGCGCAAATTGGCTACGTTCGCCGTATGCAGTGCTCTAGCGCTGTTCTGCTTTAGCGGAACGTTAAGCGCCCAACAGGTTTTTGGCAGCATCGTGGGCTCCGTGACGGACCCCTCGGGCGCCGCCGTTAACGGTGCCAAGGTAACCATTACCGACACCGAAAAAGGTACCGTATCTGCGGTTTCCACCAACGATTCGGGCAACTTCACCAAAGGCCAGTTGATTCCGGGCCAGTACCAGGTAACGATCGAAGCCGCCGGGTTTCAGAAAACCGTCTCAAATCAGATTACGGTACAAGTCGACGCCATCGCGCGTTTCGACGTGACCATGCAGGTCGGCAACGTGACCCAGGAAGTGGAAGTGACGGCCGCTGCGCCGCTGCTGCAATCCGATAGCGCCGACGTGGCCCAAACCTTCGATGCCCATCAAATCGAAGAACTGCCCAGCGTCGGGCGCAACCTCCAGGCCTTCGAATTGTTGAATCCCGGAACGGTGCCGTTCGGATGGGCGCACGCCTCGGATGAGAACCCGCAAGGTAGCGTGCAGATGGTGGTGAACGGGCAAGTCTTTGACGCCATGGGATATGAGCTCGATGGCACCACGAACCAGGATCCGATTTTGGGTATTATCGTCATCAACCCGACCTTCGATTCGGTTTCGGAGGTGAAGCAAGCCAACCAGAACTTCGATGCCGAATTTTCGTACACGGGCGGCGGAATCGCCAGCTACTCGACCAAATCCGGCACTAACGATTTCCACGGCGATGTGTTTGAATTCCTGCAAGTGAACACCCCTGGGTTCACGGATTTTGCCAGAAACCCCTTCACCAATGGCAACCCGGTATACCGGCAGAACCAGTTCGGCGGAGCGATCGGCGGCAGAATCATCAAAGACAAGCTGTTCTTCTTCGGCGATGCGCAATTGAACCGGCAAGCCTTGGGCGGGTCGTTGAACACATCCGTACCCACCGCCCAAGACCGCACCGGCAATTTGGGCGATTGGCTGGCCGCCAGCCCGAACTACCAGATTTACGATCCGGCCACTGGCAATCAGTCGACTGGCCTTGGCCGCGTGCCCTTTGCCGGCAATATTATCCCGCAGAGTCGGCTGAGCCCGCAGGCGCTGGCCATCCTGGCCTATTTCCCCCTGCCTAATACCGCGTCGAACGGCACCACCTATGGCAATAACTACGATGCCAGCGGCGACGTGGCGATCACTGGCAACCTGTGGAACACCCGCTGGGATTACTACCTGAACCCGAAGAATTCGATCTTCGGCCGCTACAGCTACGCCGCATATACCGAGCAGGCCCCAGGAGCCTTCGGGTTGGAAGCCGGCGGCCCCAACTTTGGCAACTACGCTGGAGACTCGAGCGCGCTAAACCAAAGCCTCGCCTTAGGCTGGACCAACACCATCAGCCCGACCCTGGTAAACGAATTCCGGCTGGGCTATATGCGATATCACGTAATCGACGTGCCTAACGGCTATGGCACGGACCCCGCGACGCAGGCTGGCATTCCTGGCTTGAACCTCGACAAAACCTACACTTCCGGCATGCCGTACTTCGATATCCAGGATTCTGGCGTCGGCGATTCTAAGCTGGGATATGGCTTGGGCGTCAATCAATGCAACTGCCCGCTGGACCAAAGCGAACGGCAGATTCAGTTCGTCGACAACATCACCAAGATCCATGGCAATCACAGCTTCAAGTTCGGCGTGGACCTTCGCTATGCCATGAACTTGCGGGTGCCCAGCGACAGCCACCGGGCCGGCGAGTTGTACTTCAATGGCCAGAACACCGGCGTGGTCAACACCGCCAACGGAAGCGCGATCGACGGTTTAGGGCTGGCCACGTTCCTGCTGGGCGACACGTCCAGTTTCGATCGGTATGTCAGCTCCAGCACCAACGCCCAGGAGCGCCAGAAGCGCTTCTTCTATTACGGTCAGGATGAATGGCGCGTGACGCCAAAACTAACCGCCACGCTGGGCGTGCGCTGGGAGATGGTATTCCCGGAAAGCGTGAATGCCCCAGGCAACGGTGCCACACTGGATTTAGCGAATGGCTTGATGTACGTTTTCGGCGAGGGCGGCGTTTCCTCGCACGGTATTCAACAGATGAACTGGCACGAATTTGCGCCGAGAGTCGGCTTGGCTTACCAGGCCGACAAGAAGACCGTCGTCCGTGCGGGCTACGGCTGGTCCTACAATCTGGGAACCTTTGGCTCCACATTTGGGCACAATGTGACCCAGAACCCGCCGGTGCTGGACTATCAACAGGAGAACAACCTGTCCACGCAACCGTTCGCCTCCGTGTTCAATCTCTCCCAAGGGCCGTCGTCCCCTTCTACCTTCACAGTGGGCTCCAACGGAACCTTCCCGCTCCCCAACGGGATCAGTCCGAAGTTCCGGCCGGACGTATTCACTATGCCGGTAGTCTACCAATACAACGCCACTGTGCAGCGACAGCTCACGAACAAGATCGCGATTACCGGTGGTTATGTAGGCAATTCCACGCGCCACGGCTGGATAGGCACCAGTAATACGGTTAACCCGAACGAGGCTATCTGGAATTCAACGACCCAGACCGCCACGCAGCCGTACTACGCGCTGTACGGATGGACGCAAAGCTTGGGGTATTATTGCAACTGCACCAATCAGCAATACAACTCCTTCCAGTCCACACTCACCATTAAGGCATTGAGCGGTTGGACCGTCCAAGGCAACTATACCTACCAGCGGCTAATGACTTGGGACGGACCGTACGATACCAATTACTACTTCCTCTATGGCCCCCAGAACGGGTCGGGAGGCTATGGGCAAAGCAGCCTGCTGCCCCACAACCAAGTCACCATTGCCCAAAACTACGATATCCCCTTCGGGCATGGCCAGAAGTATGGTTCCTCGGCCAACAAGGGAGTGGACCTCGCTCTGGGCGGATGGACCATCAGCGCGATCACCACGTATTACAGCGGCATTCCCGAGTCGCCAACAATTGACAACTACGGGTCGGCCGTAGGGGTCGTAAAGCCGAGTTCGGGTCCCAGCAACCGCCCCGATATGGGAAGCGGGGCTGTGTATGCGCCGAGTCCGAACCGCAACCAATGGATCGAGGGCTGCCCCAGCGGAGTCTGTACAACCGGCTCTTATCTGTACCCGGCGAGCAACACTTACGGCAATTACCCGATCGACACGATAATCGGTCCGCACTTCATCAACTTCGACTTCGCGGCGCAGAAACAGTTCCACATCACGGAACGTGTTTCATTCGGGCTCCGCATGGATTCGAGGAACTTCTTCAACCACACCAACCTCGGCGGCTTCAATAGCGATGTCACGGCGCCCAATGTCGGCCAGATTACCGGCATTGCGTTCGGCGGCAACAATGGCGTCGGGATGCGCACGCTGCAGTTCTCCGGCAACCTGAAGTTCTAACTTCCGATTAGCGTTTGTTGGAAAGGGCCGGCCGGGCATTATGCTCTGCCGGCCTTCTTCATTCCGTGGGGCAGTCCTCCAGGCCTGCGCGGGTTCTCCAGAACCCGCTTTGCGATAATACAACCATGCACCGGCTGCTCAGAGCCCCCGCACTATTCCTCTCCTTGTTTCCGATGAGCCGCGCTGAGCAACCCTGCGCCCGCTGCCATGCCGCGGAGACGGCAGCCTTCGAGCAATCCCCGATGGGCCGGTCCATAGGCCCCCCATCCGCATTTACCGACGGCCGCATCGTCCACAAGCTTTCGGGAAGCACCGTCACGATACAACAGCGCGGCTCCACGCTGGAGCATCGGTTGGAGCGCCATGGCGTGGTTGCCGAATATCCCGTGGCTTACTCCGTTGGCGCCGGCATCGTCGGATATAGCTACATGGTCCGGCTGGGGCGATATCTGTATCAGTCGCCCGCTTCCTACTACACGCAAACCAAGAGCTGGGACCTGACGCCGGGCTACGAGACGGAATCGAATCTCGATTTCACGCACCAGATATCCAGCGGTTGCCTCTTCTGCCACACCGGCTCGGTGAACTTCATTGCGGGTACCGCGGACCAATTTGGAGATCCTCCTTTTACGCCGATCTCCTGCGAACGGTGCCATGGCTCACCCGCCGCGCACCTCAAGAACCCGGTCCCGGGCTCCATCGTAAATCCGGCCAAGTTAGCTCCCAGCCGACGTGACAGCGTATGCGAGCAATGCCACTTGGAAGGCGATGTCAGGATACTGAATCCCGGACGCGATTGGTGGGACTTCCAGCCCGGCCAGTCTACCGAGACCGTTTTTTCGACATATCTGAGGGCAGCCGGCGCCGGCACTCTGCGGGCGGTGAGCCAGAGCGAGCTTTTGGCCCAGAGCCAATGCGCGCGGCAAAGCGGAGGCCGCTTGTGGTGCGGCACTTGTCACAACCCGCATGCCAGCGAGCCAAACCGTACGCAGTCCGTCCGGCAGGTCTGCCTCTCCTGCCATGCCGATCTCTTCGCGGCGAAACACCATCCGGCAGCTACCGAATGCGTGAGCTGTCACATGCCCCGGCTGCGGCCGACCAACGTGGCGCATTCCGCCATCACCGATCACAGCATTCCGCGCATGCCACGCGCGCAGCAGACTGACGGCGGCAGCGCCAACGCCGAAGCGTCCGAGCCCAAGGCGTGGCGCGAGCCGGATGCCGCCCTGGTCCGCCGCGATCTCGGCTTGGCCTATTTCGATCTGGCGGCAAACAAACACGCCCCGCAGGATTTGCGCGAGGCATATCAAATCCTATCCCAGTTGCCCCCGCCACAGAGGCAGGACCCGGTAGTCGAGGCCGATCTGGGATCCGTCTTGCTCGCGCAAGGCGACACGGACTTGGCCATCCGGATGTATACGCGTGCCTCGGCGCAGGAACCCTCCAACGCGCGATATATATATTGCCTGGGAACGGCGCTCGAACGGACCGGTAAAATGGAGGCGGCCGTTAAGGAGCTAAAACGAAGTATCGAACTCGACCCGTCCCGGCCGGATGCTTACATCGAGTTGGCGCAGCTTTATAAGAAGGCCGGACACGGAGCGGAGAGCCGCAACGCGCTCCGGGAATACCTGCGCTTCATGCCGCAAAATATCCGCCTGCGGCTGCCGGATTAAGGGGTAGTGGGGTCTATTTGGCTTTTGGGGGCGGGCAATTCTGCCCGCAGCCGGCTTTCAGCGTGGGCGGCCGGGGGCCGTCACCAGAATCAGAAACTCAGGGCCACGGGCGCGGGATTTATCCCGCGCGGGGCTTCAGCCCCGCACTCGTAGAATCAGTGGGTTGCGGGTGAGTTTCTGGAGAGCCGGCTCTGGCCGCCTAAAAGGCGGCTGCGGCCAAGATTGGCCGCCCCGCAAAACCTAACGGGCTGCGATAATGTGTCCATGTACCGGCTATTAGCCGCGTTGGCGTTGGCCGCATGCGCCGCACAGGCCGAGCCCATTACGTTCTACAAACACATCGCGCCCATCGTTTACCACTCGTGCGCGCCGTGCCATCGCGCGGGCGAGCCGGGGCCCTTCCCGCTGCTTACTTACGCGGACGTGCAGAAGCGCGGCCAGCAAATCGTATCGGTAATCAAGCGGCGCTACATGCCGCCGTGGCTGCCCGAGGCAAGCTACGGAGATTTTCAGGAAGAGCGGCGGCTCACGGACGAACAGATCCGGAGCATCGAGGAGTGGGTGCGGCAGGGCGCGCCCGCCGGTTCGCCGGGAGACGCTCCACCGCTTCCGAAGTTCGTGCCCGGGTGGCAGCTTGGCAAGCCGGATCTGGTGATCGAGGCCGCCGAACCTTATCATCTGCCCGCCGGCGGCCCGGACCAATACTGGAACTTCGTTCTGCCCCTGAAATGTCGGGCCGCGCCATGCGCGGCCGAGTGGGTGAAGGCTATCGAGATCCGCCCCGGCAACATCCGCGCCGTGCACCACGCGAACGTGCTCATCGACCGCAGCCGTTCCGCGCGCATGCAGGAGAAAACTCCGGGCGCCGGTTTCCCCGGCATGGACCTCAACATCGAATCGGACACCTTCGATCCGGACAGCCATTTTCTGTTTTGGAAACCCGGCGCGACTCCCTGGGTCGAACCCGCCGGCATGGCTTGGCGCGCGGACCCCGGCGCAGATCTGGTCTTGAACGTCCACATGCAACCAACCGGCAAGCCCGAACTCGTGCAGCCATCCATCGGTTTGTATTTCACCGGCGAACCGGCCACCAGGTACCCCATGTTGCTGCAGCTCGAGCACGATGGCGCCCTGGACATTCCGCCTGGCGATGCGGACTTCCCCGTAAGCGACGACTTCGTGGCCCCTATGGACATGGACGTACTCGCCGTCTATCCTCACGCGCACTATCTCGGTCACGTCTTGGAAGCTTACGCCACATTGCCCGGCGGCACTCGCCAGTGGCTCATCCGCATTCCCGATTGGGATCCCAACTGGCAGTCCGTCTACCGCTACAAAGAGCCCGTATTCCTGCCCAAGGGGACCGTGGTTTCGATGCGCTACCACTACGACAATTCGGCGGCGAATCCGCGCAATCCAAACCAGCCTCCCCAGCGCGTGCGCGCCGGGAACAGGGCCACCGACGAGATGGCGCACCTCTGGCTGCAGGTTCTGCCGCGCGGCGCCGAGGACCGCCGCATGGAGCTGCAGGAAGCTATCATGCGCCATCGCCTGGGAAAATATCCCGGGGACTTCACGTCTCAGTTCAATCTGGGCGCGCTCATGCTGGCGCGTGGCGATCGTGCGGACGCCGTCCCCTACTTGCGCGGTGCAATCGCGGCGCGGCCGGATCATCCGGTAGCGCTGAACACGCTCGGCGCGGCGTTGCTCCAGGCCGGAAGTGTGGACGAAGCGGCTGGACTCTTCGAACGTGCGCTAAAAGCGAATCCACGATACACCAACGCGCGTTACAATCTGGCCAACGCGCTCGCCGAACAGCAGCTCTGGCAACAGGCGGCGGCCGAGTTCCGCCAGGTGCTCGCGGACGATCCGGAAGACGCGGGCGCACGCCAGCATTTGGGCGAAGTGTTGCGGCTGTGGGGCGACCAACGCACCAAACAGGGCAGTCTCGAAGAGGCGGCCGCCCACCTGCGCGAGTCGCTGGACTTCCGCCAAGACGACGCCGTGCTGCACAGCGATCTCGGCGCGGTACTTGCGCGCCTCGGCCGTTTTCGGGACGCCGTGCCCGAATTTGAAGCCGCGCTGCGTCTCGATCCGAATCTGGAGACGGCTAAACGCAACCTGCAGGCCGCGCGCGCCCACTTGGAGAAGGCGGAGCACTAAGCATGGGACCGCTGCTGCTTTTGTTCCTGCAGGCGAGTGCGTATCAATCTGGCGTCCAGGCGTACGGCGAACGCCGTTTCGCGGACGCCATTCCGTTCCTGGAAAGGGCCGCGGCGGGCGGTTCCCAGGCGTTGGCAGCCCAATACATGCTGGGGAACGCCTGCCTACAGGCGCACCAGGATGCGAAAGCCGTGCAGACGTTCGCGGCGCTTTTTCAGGTGGCGCCCGATTCCGCGGCGGCGCACTTATTGACGGCCGGGATGATGCTGCGGGCGAACCTGCCGACGGGCGCGGCAACCGAAGCCGGTCGCGCCCTCGAAATCGACCCGCATATCCCGCAGGCGCACTACACTCTGGGCGAGATCGCGTTGTCACGGGGCGACCACGTTACCGCCGTGGCCGAATTGCAAAAAGAGATCGCGGCCAATCCCAGCTTCTTCATGGCCTACTACCGGCTCGGCGATGCGTACGAGAGTCGCGGCGCTTGGGACGACGCGATCGCGGTCCTGCAGCGCTCTATCTGGCTGAATCCCAACCACAGCGGCCCCTACACGCTGATCGGCAAAGCCTATCTCAAGCGCGGCGACCTGGAAGACGCCGAGGGCGCCCTGCGCCATGCGCTCGACATGGACCCGCAAGATCAAGCCATCCGCCAACTGCTGGACCAGGCGCACCCCTCGGGGGGCGCGCCGCCGCAGTCCGCGCCCACACCCAGCCCCCAAATAATCGGGCGCGGCGAGTATCTGGCGGGGCACATCCAAGCAGCCATTCCCTGGCTGGAGAAGGCCCGCGCGGCCGGCGACCGCAACAATGAGCTGTTCTTCGTGCTGGGGAACAGTTATCTGCAAACGCATCAAGTCTCCAAGGGCCGCGCCGCGTTTGCCGATTTATACGGTGTGCCGGCCGAGTCCGGCGCGGCCCGCCTGGTCACGGCGCACCTGCTGATACGGCTGGAGCTGGAGGACGATGCCCAAGCCGTGTTGCAGGCAGCCCTGGCGCGCGAGCCGAAACTTCCTGAGGCACATCTCATGCTAGGCGAAATCGCCATCTACCGTGCCCAAATCGACGGTGCCGTCGCCGAACTCAAGCGCGAAATCGCGCTCAACCCCGCCTTTGCCATGGCTTACTACCGGCTGGGCGACGCCTACACGCGGCGCGAGGATTGGGAACACGCCGTTCCCCCGCTGCAGCGCGCCGTTTGGCTGGACCCCACTTACAGCGGACCGTACATCCTGTTGGGCAAAACATATCTGAAGCAGGGGGACTTACCCGAGGCCGAGCGCATGTTGCGGCGCGCCTTGCAGGTGGACCCCAAGAATGCCTCGGCGCACTACCTGTTAGGCCGTACGCTCATTCAGGCCGGCCACGAAGAGGAAGGGAAGAAACTGTTGCGGCGCTGGGAAGAATTGAAGAAGGAGTAAGACGAAGACAGAAGTCAGGAGACAGAAGTCAGGAGACAGAATGGCGGCCTTACCGCTTGCCGACATTCGGATCGATCTTCGCAGCCAGCGCCAATTCGGCCTCCGCTTCGGCCTTCTTGTTTACCTGTTCCAATGCCAGCCCCAGGCTGTAGTGCAGCGGGGCGAGTAGCGGGTTTACGCCGATCCCTTCGCGATAGATCTTAATAGCGCCTTCGTACTGGCCCTTCTCGTAAAGCGTAGCCCCCCAGTTCAGGTAGGCCAAAACATAATCGGGATCGATTTCTAGCGTGCGCCGGTATTCGGGGACTTCCTCCGCGTTACCCGTCGCGCCATAGGCAAGTGCCAGGTTAAAGTGGGCGCCGGCGTCCCGCGGATAGAGCCGCGACGCGATGGTCAGGATTCCGGCGCTAACGTCCGGTTTGCCGCCTTGCCCATACATTGCGCCGAGCCAGGTCAGCGCGCGCAGAAGCTGCGGATAGATCTTCAACGCCTCGATCAATTGGGCGACGGATTCCTGCTGCTTGCCCTGCTTCCGCAGGTCCATCGCCTGGTTGAATACCACTTCGGCATCCTCGCGGAAATTCCGCGGCATGCGCTGCAGCACCACGTACTTTCCGCTTGCTTCAACGACGCCGGATATCTCTCCGGGCTGCAGCTTCAGCGCCGCCGCGGACCAGGCCGGATCGAGCTTGCCTGCCTCCAAATCCCCCAGGTAGCCGCCATTAACTCCCGTGCCGCGGTCGGTCGAATTGGCCGCTGCAAGCTCGAAGAAAGATCCTCCCCCTAGAAGCTGCTGCCGGATTGCCTCGGCTTTTTCCCGCCCGTCGGAAACAATCGTGCGCAGAAACAGATGCTTGGGAGTAATCGTGGTGCGCCATGCCGGATTAGGCGCCGGCACTTCTACTTTCTGCTCGGGATGCACGCGAATCCAATGCTCCGCTATCGTAAAGGCGCCGCGTATCTCGTTCGCCATATGACACCCCACGCAGCCTGTGGCGCGATTCACCGGGCACAAAGCCGCATGCTTCGTAACGGTCGCGCCATGGCACCTCAAACACGTTCTTTCCGACCTGGCCTCCAGCACGGCGCGCGGCGCATCCTGGTGCGGGTTGTGACAGTTTGTGCAGGTGATCTCGCCCGCGCTCTGCCGCCAGCACTCGCTGTTTTTCAATGCGGTGACCTGGTCGGAAATCAGCACGTCGTCCGGAAGGGGGTCTTCGACTACGCTGGAGCCCGCATGGCATTGCGTGCAGGGCCGCATCCGCTCGGCCACGGGCAGCTTGCCCGGGTTCAATATGCGCAGGTCTCGCGCGTGGCCGTTGACCGCGGTCACATGGGCTTGACCCGGGCCGTGACAGTTCTCGCAAGACACGCCGGTCTCCACGCGTGTTCCGTAAGTTCGCGGCGCGCCGTGGCAGCCCAGGCACCTCTTTTCCAAATACGGAGTCAGCACCCGGCCCAAGGCCGTTTCATAATTCGAGGGCTTTTCCTCGGGAAAACCGAGCGAGAGCGCCAGCCGGTCCTGCTCCGCATAGTGGAAGTACCGGGCTTCGACTAGGCGCACCGGCGCAAGCGGCAAGCCCTCCAACTCCGGAATGCGGAACAGAAAACTAATTCCATGGCGGTCCCCGCCGACCATGGCTTCCACCGGATAATCGACCGCCGGCTGCCCTGGCATTTGCACCCGGTATTGCAGGTTCGGGCCGGTTCTTTTGAGCGCGTAGGCGATTTCGGGCGCCGGTCCCTCCGCATTCGTCTGGGAATAATTCGCCGGGAGCTGCCGGCTGGCAGCCAAGCTCCGCCAGGTCCGCGCCATGTTCGTGCGCACATGTGTTAGAGCGATGCTCTTATGGCAGCCCGCGCATGCGTCACGTCCCAGATAGCCGTTTCCAGCGGCGCTCGCGAGTGCGGCGGCCATCAGCAGGCAGACCGGGCTCGCGGCTCTATTTGCGTTCACGCCCACAATTCTATCTCGTGTCGGCTTAGCGCAGCGGCTAACCTCCTCCGCCCCCCGCCGTCTCACACCTGAGGGACTTAACCATGCGCGCCTTGCTCCAGGACTCCATTTTCTCTTTCCGGCAACTGCGCAAAAGCCCCGGCTTCGCCCTCACCGCCATTCTCTCGCTGGCGCTGGGCATCGGCGCAACCACCGCGGTATTCAGCGTGGTGCACGGCGTCCTGATGAATCCTTATCCGTACAAGGATACCGACCGCATGGTGCACTTGGTGCTCCGGGACAAAGCCGGCAACAAGCGCTGGCCGGGATTGACCGGTCCCCAGATTCGCCTGGTCCGCCAGGCGCGCAGCATCGAAAGCGTGGTGGGCGAGGACGACTGGAACCTCACCACCACGGATGAGGATCTTCCCGAGGACGCCGCCGCGGTCTATATGACGCCCAATGCGACGACGCACTTCGGCGTGCCGGCGCTGTTCGGCCGCGGCCTCATTCCCTCCGATGCGCCGGACGGCCAGGATCCGCAACCAGTGGCCGTACTCAGCCATAAATTCTGGCTGCGGCATTATGCCGCGCGCCCCGATGTGCTAGGGCGCACGCTGCGGCTGGTGCACAAGAGCTATACCATCGTGGGGGTCATGCCGCCGCGCTTTACGTGGGGCGATGCGGACGTCTATCTTCCGCTCAAGCTGACCGAAGATCCCAAGAGGGAGTATGCCGCGCCGTTGCGGCTCAAGCCTGGCGCCAGCCGCGCCGCGGCGAATTCCGAGCTGCAGGCGTTGCTCCAACAGTTCGCCAAGGATGCGCCGTCGCAATTTCCACCCAGCTTTCATGTAGCGTTGCAGGGGTTGAACGATCAATTCGTGGAACGGCTCGGCCCGACGCTGTTCCTGCTTTTCGGAGCCGTCGGGTTGCTGCTGGTCATCGGCTGCGCGAATGTCTCCATTTTGCTGCTGGCCCGCGGCTCCGCGCGCCGTCACGAATTGGCCGTGCGCGCCGCCATGGGCGCCGGCCGCGGCCGCATTCTGCGCCAATTGCTGACCGAGTCTCTGGAATTGTCCGTCGCCGGCGCATTGCTCGGCGTTCTGCTGGCTTATGAAGGCGTAGCGCTCATCGTGAAATGGTTGCCGGAGTATTCCTTTCCCCACGAAGCGGCCATCGGCATCAACCTGCCCGTGCTGATCTTCAGCGTCGCGCTAGCGCTGGGGACCGGTGTGCTCTTCGGTCTCTCGCCGGCGTTGCACCTCTCGCGTCCCGACCTGGCCGCCGTCATGCAGGCCAGCACGCGCAGAATGACGGCGGGCGTGCGCGGCAAGCGCCTGCATGGGGTGCTGGTGGCGGCCCAGGTGGCCCTCACGCTGCTGCTGCTCTCCGGCGCGGGCGCGGCCATTGGCGGATTCGCCCGCCTTATGCACGCGAATCTGGGCTACGATCCGCACAACGCCATGTCCGTGGGCATCCCCGTACACGACAATACTTACCCGGGCTGGGAAGCGCGATCCCAGTTCTTCGAACAAATCCGCGAAAGGATAGCCGCCATGCCGGAGGTGATCTCCGCCGGTATCTCCACCAACGCGACGCCCCCCGACAACGGCTGGAACACGCACTTCGAAATTCTGGGAAAGCCGGTGCCCGAAGAGCGGGAACTGCGCACCAACTTCGTCAGCCCCGAGTATTTCACGGTGCTGCGCATTCCTCTGCTGCAAGGCCGTTTGTTCGACCACGCGGAGACCATGCGCGGCGCGCGCTTGGCGCTGGTCAATCAGACCATGGCCAAACAGTATTGGCCCCAAGGCGGCGCCATTGGACAGCAAGTGCGCGTACCGCAGCTCAAGGGCGAACCGCCGTTTTCTCCGGCCGCCCCCGAGAGCGACGGCTGGCTGCAGATCGTGGGCATCGTGGCGGACGCGCTTGACGACGGCTTGCGCAAACCGGTGAAGCCGGCCATTTATGTGCCGTATACCATGCGGATGCCGATGTTCACGCAGATCCTGGTGCGCGCACGCGTCGAGCCACTGACCGTGCTGCGGGCCGTACGCGCGCAGGTGCGCGCCGTCAACCCGGACCAACAGGTGATGGGACAGGTGCGCAATCTGGAGCAATGGATCGCCGGTCAACAGGAGGTGGCGCAGGAGCGCCTGGTCGCCACGTTGTTCAGCGCCTTCGCCGTCCTGGCCCTGTTGCTGTCGATCCTCGGGCTGTATAGCGTGGTGTCCTACATCGTGGCGCAGCGCACCGGCGAATTCGGTATCCGGATGGCGCTCGGGGCCAGCCGGACGCACGTCCTCCGGCTGGTGTTTGCTTCCACCGCGCTCAGCGTGGGAGGCGGCATGGTCTCCGGGGTTGTCCTGAGCCTGGCGCTCAAAGGCGTGCTGGCCCGCTGGTCGGAAGGCAGTTCCATGGATGCGGGGATCGTGCTGGCGGTGGTAGCCCTGTTGATAGCGGCCGCCACGGCCGCCTGTATGCTTCCCGCGTACCGGGCCTCTTCGATCGACCCCCTAACTGCCCTACGGTATGAATGATCTCTGGTAGGGCGGCGCCATGCGCCGCCCCTGCAGGGCATGGCGCACACCTAATCGCGCTTCTCCGGCCACTTCTCCAACAGCGCCTTTGCCGCCGGATATCTCACCAGAGCGTATTCCAATTTGGTCTTGGCCTCGTCGCTCCACTTGCCCTCGCTAATCAGCACGCCCCCCAAGACCAGGTTGGCTTTGAACGAGTAGCTATGCAGTTTCATCGCCTGGCGCGCGACAGCTTCGGCATCGGCGTACCTCTTCTGGCCGCTCAGCAATGCAGCCAGGTTCGTAAACGCCAGCACATGCTCCGGGTTCGATTGCGTCAGCCGCCGGAACATTTGCTCCGCCTCATCCGTTTTGCCCGCGGCCTCCAACTCCAGCGCGAGATTGTTCCACGCCTCAAAGTACAAAGGATCGACGGCCACCGCCTCCCGGTATTCCGCTATGGCCTCGTCGTGTTGTTTCTTCTGGGCCACGCGGTCGGCCTTCTCAGCGGCCTTACGCGCCGCGCGCAACGGCTCGTGCCGGGCAACCGCATGCGCGGCAATCGTCGGATCGTCGGCTTGTTCAAACTTCAACGACTGGCTGTCGGGCCCAATGCTTGAATGGCCCATCTCGGTGACTGCAATCATCGCGCGCGTTTGTTCGGTCGTCATCCCGCGGTTCTGGGCAGGCAGCACGGCCGCCAGCAGCAGGCTTAAAGCGGTAACCGACAAAAGGCATCGCATCCGCAAGTCCCGGCCCTATTTTACCGTGTCCTTCCGCTGCAGCATGTTGCCGAGTTCGGTCTCTTTCGCCTCTCTCACCTTCGCGCCTTTGGCGAAAGCCTCCTTGCTGCCCTCCAGATCGCCTTTTTGCCGCAACAACTGGCCCAGCGTGTTGTAGGGTCCGGGATCGCCCGGATCCAACCGGATCGCCGTCCGCAATGCCGCCTCGGCGCCTTCCCGATCTCCCTTTTGCTTCAGCGCCGTTCCCAGCATGAAATAAGCCTGGCCGTAATCGGGCCGCAGCGCAATGGCCGCTTGCATCTCCTTGGCGGCTTCGTCGAAGGCGCCCGTCTGCCAATGCGCGATGCCCAGCGTATAGTGCGCTTCGGCCATGCTGGGGTCCAGATCCAAGGCCCGCTGCAATTCGGCCTTAGCGGGCTCGATATCGTCCTTGTTTTTCAGCGCGACGCCCAAATCGTAATGCGCGCCGGCCAGATCCGGTTCCCGGCGGATGGCCTCCCGCAACTGTTCCACCGCCTGGTCTAAATCGCCCTTCTGGATGCAGGCATACCCGAGGTTGACGCGCGCCATGTTGTAGGATGGGTCCGCATCCAGGATTTTTTTGAACTGCGCAATGCCTTCGTCCGCGCGGCGCGTCTTCACCAGCATGGTGCCCAGGTTGTTGCGTGCGTCCGGATCGGCGGGATTAAGATCCACGGCGTGCTGGTATGCGTCCACGGCGGCGCTTAGGTCACCCGTGTTCTGAAGGACCATCCCCAGCGCGTTCCACACCTCCCAGCGCTTGCCATCGGCGGCTACGGCGGCCCTCAGATGAGGCAGCGCATCCGCGTCTTCGCCCTGCGATTTCAACGCTTCTCCCAACTTGTATTGGTATTCGAAGTTGCCGGGATCGAGCGCCGCGGCGCTCTGCAGGTGAGGAATGCCGAGGGCGGGATTTTTCTCCAGCCAATACGCCACGCCCAGATGATACTGTGCCGTCGCGAACTTCGGGTCCAGATCGAGCGCTCGCTGGAAGCTTTGGATGGCTTCTTCGCGCCGGCCCAGAACCGCCAGCAGAAAACCCACCTCGTCTTGCAGGTGCGCCGACTTAGGTTCCAGGTCGGCCGCCTGCCGATAGACCGCCAGTGCGCCGGCGGCATCCCCTTTCGCCTTCAGCGCCGCGCCGCGATCCTCCAGATCCTGCACCGGATCGGCGGCGTGCGACAATATGCACAGCGCCAGGAGTACCGCGAGAAATCGCACTTGGCTCTATTATACTGAACGGTGGGGAACTGGTTCGGGAAAGCAGTGCCGATCCGCTGCGGGATCTTTCGCGCCGGACCGCGCAACTTGTTACTTGACTCCGCGTCCCGGTTTGCATAGACTTAGCGGTATTGTTAATCTTGCGTTAAATGAAGGATAACGGCGCCACTAGCGTTGAACGGGAGGCTTTGCACTCTCAAATCGAGAAGTTGAACCGCAGCAGCGTCCTGCATGGCTCGGAATCGCTCTGCAAACTTCTCAAGTATTTGGGGGAGCACTCGCTCGACGCGCCGGGAACCTCCTTGAAGGAGTACCAGATCGCCACCGAAGTGTTCGGCCGCCCCCCCGACTTCGATTCGCGAGTGGATTCCACGGTACGCGTACAGACCGGAAGGCTGCGGTCTAAACTGGCCGAATACTATGCCGGCGAGGGTGCGCCGGACCGCTTGGTGATCGAGATCACCAAAGGCGCATATTCGCTTACCTATCACATCCGGCCGCCGGTCGATACGCCGGCGCCGCCTGCCGCACACGAAGCTCCCAAGGTGTCCACGCAGCGGTCTTATCCGCTATCGTGGTTCTTTCTGTCCGTCGCCATCGGGGTGTTCGTGGTAGTAGTGGGCGCGATCGTGGCGATGCGCTTCATGGCGCCGCGGCCGGTCGTCAAGAACGAGCAGGTAGCGCCCGCGCTCAGGGCCTTCTGGGGCCCTTTTGCCAGCGGTCCGGAGGCGCCTTTGGTGGTTTACAGCAACGCCGAGTTCGTCGGCCGGCCGGAGACGGGTCTTCGCTACTTCAATCCGGCATTGGACTCCGGCAAGGCCATCCGCGATCACTATACGGGCGTGGGTGAAGTGATGGCCGTGCACGAGCTCGACCAGATCTTTGCCAGCCTGAAGCATGAAATTCATATCAAGCGCGGAAGGTTGCTGACTTGGGACGACGCCAAGAACAGCGATCTGATTTTCATCGGCTCGCCATCCGAGAATCTCTCTCTGCGAGACCTTCGCGGGACGCAGGATTTCGTGTTCAGCCGCAAACCCTCCGCCCCCCGCAAGGGCGACCTGATGATTTCCAACTTGCATCCCGCGGCTTCGGAGCAGGCCGCGTATCTCGCGTCCGACGGCCTCATCACCGAGGATTATGCGCTGGTGGCCCTCGCCTCCGGCCCGAACCCCAGCCGCCGCGTACTGATCCTGGCTGGGATCACCACCTTCGGCACACAGGCAGCCGTCGAGTTCGTGTGCCGGGCGCAACGCTTGGACGAACTGATCTCGAAAACCGGCCCCGCGCCCTTTGAAGCTCTGCTCCGGGTGAAGGTCAGCGGTGGCGTGCCCGTGCAATCGGATCTGCTGAGCTGGCACGTTCATACCTGGGGCGCCGCGGGCGCTAATTAGGGCGGAATATTCACGTGATTAAGCGGGCCGTATGGGGGTACTATTAAATTATGGAGCGCGCCCCAGAGCCGATCAGCCTTCAGGATGCAATCGAGTACTTCTCGAACCCCGTCAACTGCTTAAATTACCTCGCGCGAAAGCGTTGGCCTAACGGCGGCGTCACATGCCCAACGTGTGGATCGTCAGATGTGATCCTTCTCGCCAATCAGCGACGGTGGAAATGTAAAGGGAAACACGAGCGAAATCAGTTCTCTATTAACGTGGGACCGTGATGGAAGACTCCCCCATCGGCTTGGGCAAGTGGTTAGTGGCCATGTGGCAGATCGTGAATTGCAAGAACGGGGCTAGCTCTTACGAGATCCACCGAGCCATCGGCGTCACCCAAAAGACCGCGTGGTTTTTGGATCGTCGGATTCGTTTTGCGTTGGGCCTGGGACCGGGCAACAAATTCTCTGGGCAGATTGAGGCAGACGAAACCTTCATCGACGGCAAGGCCCGGAACATGCACAAGGACAAGCGGGCACGAGGCGTCACCGAGGGCCGGCGGCAAGAACAAGGCCGCGGTCATGGGATCCCTGAGCGCGGCGAAAAGGTCCGTACCAAAGCTATTGGGGATACCAAAAAGAAAACTCTACATGCTGAGATCCGGGCGCACGTGCTGGCCGGGTCCGCGATTTTACCGATGCCTCAAAGTCCTACGAAGGTTTGGACTATTTCCAGCATGAGGCCATCGATCATGCCGTCGAATATGTTCGTGGCGAAGTCCACACCAATGGCTTGGAGAAATTTCCTGGAGTTTGGTGGAGCCGGGGGCGGTAAGGGCACCCACATTAGCGTCGAGCCGTTCCACCCGTTCCGGTGCCTTGACGAACAGGTTTTCCGCTACAATACCTGGAGATGAACGACGGTGACCGCTTCAATATCGTGGCTCGGGGATTGTCGGGAAACGTTTGACGTGGGACCGGCACTGGCAAGGACCAGCCGGAGCGGAAATTAGGGTCAATCTGAGGCGTAGGCGAAGAGGCAAAAGACCATGAGCATCGCGGTTGTGGTGGGCGTCCACGATGGAGTTGTGCTAGCCGCCGATAGCGCCTCTACGCTTACGATAGCAATTCCTAGCGCCGTGGCGCCGGGCGCCATCCCCGGTGGCGTCGTAAATGTCTATGACAATGCGAATAAAATCGTCAACTTGCAGAAGAGGTGCCCACTCGGTTGCATCACATTCGGATCTGGCAGCATCGGGAACGCTTCGATTGCCACGCTTTTGAAGGATCTGCGCAAGCAAGTCGGCAGTTCGGAATGGCCGTTTAATCCAAACAGCTATACCATCCAGGGCGTGGCCGAAACGCTCGCTCGATTCCTTGATGGAGAGTGTTCGAAGATCAAAGACCCGATACTCATGAACAACACTAACATCGGCTTTCTGCTAGGCGGGTACTCTAGACCGGGAGACTTAGGGGGAAACGTGGTCCATAGAGATAGCTAAGGGTAAGTCCAAGACTCCTGTTGAGCTGCGAAAAAAGGAAGATGCGGCTATCAGTTGGGGAGGGCAGAGCGAACTGCTCCAGCGAATGGCGTTAGGGTATAGTCCGTCGATCTTTAATGTCCTGGCCGATGCTACCGGAAATCCGCAAGGCCCTGACACGGCCCAATACCTTCAAAACACTCTCGGGCCTCTGCTTACCGCGAGGCTGCAGGCGTCAATGGCTTTTGCTCCCATGCCCATTCAAGACGCAATAGATCTCGCTCGGTTTCTAGTACATTCAACGATAATGTTCAGTCGATTCTTGCCTGGACCGCAAGTCATTGGGGGACCAATCGAGATTGCCGCAATAACCAAGCACGAGGGATTCAAATGGATCTCTCGTAAACATTACTATAGCCGAGACCTAAACATAGAGGAGTAACCTATGCCGTTCGTAATTGACGAAACCAGGATACAGAGCCTACTGGACGATTGCCCGCCGCAGTCGTGCAGTATCAATATCTGCGATCTTCCGACTTCGGAAATCGGAGAATCTTCCGAAAGCCCCGTCTTGTCCTCGAACGTCGGCACGACGATTCCGCAAGTGGCCACAATCATCTCCGCGGAAGAATCGCGGAGGCGGTTATTGTTTCTTAGAAATAGGATTGTGCAGTCCGGCGGCCTAATGGACGAAGCGGCGCTTCAGCGTCAAATCGACCAAATCAAGGGCCGGGTTTAATGCTTTGTCCGTCCGAACGTACATAGACTCCTGCGTCTTGCTGTATGCCGCTCAGGGAACGAGCGGCCCAGCCGAGCGTGCTTTGCCGTTTTTGTTCGACCCGGAGCGCGAATACGTGACAAGCGACTATGTGCGATTGGACTTGATTCCGCATGCAACCTTTAACAAGCGGTTGGACGAAGTTGCCTTTTACGAAACATTCTTCAGTACTGCCATCAGGCACATTCCTACCAGCCCAAGCCTTCTTAGCCTGGCGATGGAGCTCGGCTGCAAGACTGGCGTAACCGGCATAGACGCGATACACGTCGCATGTGCTATATTCGCCGGAGCTGAAGAATTGATTACCGCTGAGCGTCGTACCAAACCAATATACAGAACGACGGCGGTTAAGATCGTGTCAATAAATCCACCGGAAAGCACGGAATAATGAAACCTCCGCCCCCAACGGCTCCAGGCAATACCGAATGGGAACGTTTCGACAACGCTGTCGGGATGCTCCTGAATGCGCCGAAGGTTGCCTTTGTCAAGCAAGAGAAAAAGATGAGGAAGCGGCGCGAAGAGAAGTGGGCCGCAAAACAGCCGGACTGAAGGCGTGCGGCCCGGCCCGTCACGCCGATACCAGCATAGTCTTTCCGTCTGGTTAGGCAAGTAAGTTATTTGCCCTAATTAATTAGCCTGCGCAGGCGCCTACCGCACGCCGATCCGGATGCGCATCGCTCCGGTATATCGATCCGCGCCGCCGTAGTATCCCGTCAAATCCAGCGGGTCGCCTGTCCGCGCCGTCGCGCCTTCAAGGAAGATTACGTTCGGCACCGTGCCCACTCGTTCCCATGGCAGGCTGGGCAGCATGAACGCCTTTTCGCAACGCGCCAGCACGCGCCGCGGATCGGCCTTGTCGAACAGTATCCAGCCAGGGCCGTACACCAGGTTGTCGTCTGCGCCGTTGTAAAGCAGCAGAATGCCCGCGCTGGTGACCACGGGCGGCGGCCCCGGCTCCATGACGCGCGAATCGAATCCGCCGGGCCGACGGTCGAGTACCGGCTGCTTGGTCGCATCGATCCAATGCAGCAAATCGTCCGAACTGGCCAGCCCCATATAGTCGCGATCCTTGCCATCGGGATCTTTGCGCGTGCCCAAGTAGTACATCCACCATTTTCCGTTGATACGCTCCGGCACGATGGCGCCCGACTTCGTCCATCCCGTGGTCCACGCGCCCTTATACGCCGGCAGAATCACCCCGCGGCGGCGCCAGTGCCGCAGGTCCGGCGACGTCGCCAGGCACAATTGCGCGTCGTGCAGGTTGTAGCCGGTGTAGGTCATGTAATAAACCGCACCGATGCGGAGTACGCGCGGATCTTCCACGCCGCCACCGCGTTCGTATGGCGGGGAGGGTTCGAGCACAGGCCGGGAATCGATCTTGAAGTGCAGGCCATCCCCGGATTCCGCGTAGCCGATGCGCGACATGCCGTGCGCATCGCGTGCGCGGAACAATAGGACGGTCTTACCGTCTACCAGTATCGCCGCCGGGTTGAACGCGCCGGCTTCCATCCAAGGCGGCGCGGCGGGTCTGAGCACCGGCTGATCGCTCAGGCGCTCGGCTTGGACGCCGACGGACGGTTGCACCGCCAGCGCGCCAAAAAGTCCAAAAATCGCTGCGATATACATGGCTTAAAGTAATATACTGTTTCTTGCGCCATCGCACGCGGATTTTTTTCTCGGGCTTCGTCGCCGCCCTGCTCGTGGCGGCTCTCGCCGGGCAAACCGCGCCCAAGAAGCCGCCCGAGCCAATTCAGGATTACATCCGCAAGATGTGGGGCGTGTTGACCCGGTCGAACCGAAACCTGGCGATAGCCGCCGTCGATCCCAAGTTCAAACCGTTGCCCAATGGCCGCTGGCCTGTTTACGTCCCCGCCAACGGAGATACCCGGCAGGTCGAAGGCGAGTTGCGGCGCGATATGGCGCCGGGCGATTTCGAAAAGATCGAACTCCGCAAGCTGCCGCCCGATCTTGCGCAAATCAAGGATCAGGGCCTGCTATATCTGCCGCGGCCCTACGTGGTGCCCGGCGGCCGCTTCAATGAAATGTACGGCTGGGACAGCTATTTCATCCAGCTTGGCTTGCTGCGCGATAGCGACGTGGCGCTGGCCAAAGACATGGCCGATAATTTCCTGTACGAGATTCGCAACTATGGCAAGGTCCTGAACGCCAATCGCACGTATTACCTGACGCGCTCGCAGCCGCCCTTTCTGACTCAGATGTTGCTGGGTGTCTACCAGCGGACTAAGGATCGTAAGTGGCTGGTGGACGCCATGCCAGCCGTCGAATCTTATTACCGCTTCTGGACCACTGAGCCGCATCTTACGCCGAGTACCGGATTGTCCCGATATTATGACTTAGGCGACGGGCCGGCGCCCGAGTCGGTTTCCGCCGAGCGCGACGCCCAGGGACTGACTCACTACGACCGTGTGGCGGAATATTATCGCGCGAATAAGGTCGCCGACTACGAAGTAGGCGAATTCTTCGACTCGAAGAGAAACATACTTACCGATCTCTTCTATAAGGGAGACCGCTCCATGCGCGAGTCCGGCTTCGACCCTTCCAACCGCTTCGGCCCCTTCAGCGTGGACGTCATTCATTATGATGCCGTATGCCTGAACTCGCTGCTGTACCTGATGGAGCAACAGACGGCTGAGATCCTGGCGATCTTAGGAAGAGATGCGGAAGCCGGCGCCTGGCGCAAACGCGCGGCGGATCGCGCGGCAGCCATCAATCGGCTGATGTGGGACGCGCAGGATGGTCTCTACTACGACTACAACTTCGCGCATAAGACCGTGCGGCATTACCCGTTCCTGACCACGTTTTATCCGCTGTGGGCGGGCATAGCGTCCAATGAGCAGGCGGCCGCCGTGGAGAAGAACTTAGCGCGGTTCGAGAAGCCGGGCGGCCTCGCCGACAGCACCTTCGAAAGCGGCAATCAATGGGATCTGCCATTCGGATGGGCGCCATTGGAGATGATCGCTGTGGAAGGACTGCGGCGTTACGGATTCAACGCCGATGCGGATCGGATTTCGGAAAAGTTCCTGTCGCTGGTGCGCAACGAGTATCTGAAGGTCGGCTTCATCGTGGAGAAGTACGATGTGGTGCGCCGCGGCACCGACAGCAGCAGCATCCGCTTCGGCTACCAATCGAACCAGGCGGGGTTTGGGTGGACCAATGCGGTGTATACGCGGCTGTTGGACGAATTACCGGCGGAGAAGCAGCGGGCGCTTGTGCAATGAGGTTCGGCTCGCTTGTTGGGGCGGCCAATCTTGGCCGCAGGCCGCCTTTAAGGCGGCCGCTCTACCTTACGCTCGGGCTGTCGTCGGCTTTCAAGTCCCCGATAGCGTATTGGATTCCCGCCAGCATGTGCGCCACAAAGGGCCGCGAGTAATACACCTTCTCGTCGTGGCCGTGCGCCTCGTAGAACACGCGGCCATTGCCCACGCGCTGAATGTAGCTCAACGCGTAGTCGCCGTCGATGCGCTTGGTGGCTGCCGGCTCTTTGGCCTTGTCTTCCGCGCTCATCCTGGCGTAGTTGATGCTGGTGAGAACATGCACCCGCTTGCGGCTGAATGAGTCCTGCGCAAACGTATAGGTCTCGTCGACGATCTCGAACCCGCGGGCCGGGAACATGGCAGTCAGGGGACTGTTTGGATCGTCCACCTTGACCGGGATCAGGGTCGGGTAGATCCAGTGGAACTTGAAGAACCCGCCGATCGTTTCGTTGAACTCGGGCCAAGTGCCGGTCAGCGTAGGAGCATTGGTATGGTAGCTATCGGTGGCGGCGTGGATACCGGCCAAGCCCTTGCCGCCTTTCACAAAGTCAAGGAGCGCCTGCCTGCGAAGGTCGGTGGCGCCCTTGTCGTTCGGGTCGTCCAGGAATTCGCCGGTGGTGCTGGCCAGGAAGATGGCGTCGTATTGCTTCAGGTTTTCAGGCGTGATCGCGCCCGCGTCGTAGGTGATGGTGGTCATCCAGGCGCCGGTCTTGTCTCCCAGATATTCAACCATTTTCGCCGCCAGCGGGATGGAAGTGTGCACCCAGCCCACGGCCCGACCGAGGACCAGCACGCTGCGCAGGCTCTGGGGCGTTGCGTAGGGCTTGTCCGGCAGCGCGGCCATCATGGACGAGATGTCTGCCGGATTCGCAAATTGCTTTTGCGGACACCCCTTGCTGAAGCCCCCGCTAAATCCGTCCGCCGGGCAGGCCGCGGGCTTCGCGGGAGCCGCCGCCTGCTGCGCGAAACCAACGGCGCCGGTCAATATCAGGGCGGCTAACGCCGCACCGATTCCAAATGCCTTCACTTTCATCATCGTATGTTCTCCGGATCGTAGCCTGGATCGAAGACGAATTATATCCCGTATCCCGCTACCGCACCGCGGACTTGCCACTTTGCTCCGTTAAGGACCGCATCGTCGTTGCTCCTCGCGCGGCGGGCGTGTCGATCGTCGTCGCCGCCTCGGGCAGAAGAGGAGACCTCGCCGCAACACCACAATTCTGCGGCACGACATCGACTCTGCAAATTCGGAAAAAAATCATTGACAATAAAAGTTGTCAATGCTACCATCTTCTCGTGCTCGACATCCAAGTCATCGACGATCCTGCAGCGGCGGCGATGGCTTTGGATCCCATGCGGAGTCGACTCCTCTCCGAGCTGGCCGTGCCCGCCTCGGCGGCGACGTTGGCCACGCGGGTTGGCCTGGCTCGGCAGAAAGTCAACTACCATCTGCACGGGCTGGAGGCGCACGGGCTGGTGCGGCTGGCCCAGGAACGCAAGTGGGGCGGGCTCACGGAACGGCTGCTCGTGGCGACGGCCGCTTCCTACGTCGTTTCGCCGAGCGCCCTGGGTCCGGTCGCCGCGGATCCGAATCGGGAAATCGATAGGCTGTCCGCGAGCTATCTCATCGCCCTGGGCGCACGGATCGTCCGCGAGGTGGGCGATCTTGTTCGTCGTGCGAAAGAGGCGGGCAAACGCCTGGCGACCCTGGCGGTGGATACCGAGATTCGCTTCCGGTCGGCGGCGGACCGGGCGGCTTTCAGCAACGAACTCACCGCGGCCATCGCGAAACTGGTTTCGAAGTACCACGATGAATCCGCCCCCGGCGGCCGCGCGCATCGCCTGGTAGTCGTAGCGCACCCTCTGCCGCAGAAATCCGATCCCAAGGAGCCATTATGAGCGTGAAGAAAGAAGCCTCTGGACGCCGTTCAGTCCAGGTCGAAGTCGAGGTCCCCGGCACGCCGGAGGAAGTCTGGCAGGCCATCGCCACCGGGCCGGGTATTTCCTCCTGGTTCGTGCCGGCTGAGTTCGAGGAGCGCGACGGGAAGCCCGTTGCGGTGAAGTTGAACTTCGGCCCGGGCATGGAGTCCAGTTCCGCCGTGACGGCCTGGGATCCGCCGCGGATGTTTGCCGCCGAGTCCCCCGGCTGGGCCCCTGGCTCGCCGCCCATCGCGGACCAGTGGAGCGTAGAAGCGCGCGGGGGAGGCATCTGCGTGGTCCGCGTGGTGCATAGCCTCTTCGCCAGCACGGACGACTGGGACAACCAGTTGGAAGGCACCGAATCCGGCTGGCCAGGCTACTTCCGCATCCTGCGGATCTATCTCACGCACTTCCGCGGCCAAGGCTCCGCGATGATGCAGTGGATTGCCCCCGCCGCGGGTACCGAAGCGGAGGCATGGGAAACGCTGACCGCGGCATTGAGGCTGAAAGGCGTGAGCGCTGGGCAGCGTTGGTCCGCCCCGGAGGGCGTCCCGGCGCTCAGTGGCGTGGTGGAGCACGTCAGCCAGAGTCCGTGCAACGCCCTGCTGCGGCTCGACAAGCCGGGGCCGGGCGCCGCCACCCTTGGCGCCGTCAACTTCGGCGGCCAGAGCATGGTCACGCTGAGCTTCTACCTTTACGGCGATCGGGCGGCCGGGACCGTCGCCCGCGAGACACCGCTCTGGCAAGCGTGGATTCAAGAACGCTTCCCGACGCCGTCGGAGACAAGCAAGAGTGAATGATCGCGTGGTCATGGGAGTGCACTCCCGTCGTTGCGTCGGGTTTTCGTTTTATCCAGCCCACGAGCGATTATACATCCAACCGCCTCGATTGTAGCTTCTCTCGGTTCAGCTCCCCGGAACCACCGAAGCCGGCGGCGCGTACAATTAAGATAGAGGTATGAAGAGTGATGCGCGCGCAGATTCGGGGACGGCGCTGGATGGCGCGGATCGCGAGTTGTCTGGTCTTGAGCGCGATCGTTCCCCTAAGGGCAGCACCCCTTACGCGCATGTACACGGTGGAGAATTACGATGTAAGTATCCAGCCGGATTTGGCGAAGCAGCGTTTGTACGGAGAAGTCTCTATCCGGTTTCACAGCCGGGCGGACACCGACATTTCCGCCTTGGAGCTGGATGCGGGTGAACTGGTAATCACTAGCGTGCTGGAAGGGCAAACTCCCCAGTCGTTTGAGCGAAATCACGGCTTGCTGTTTGTGGTGCTGACGAGACCCCTCCGCCTGGATGAGCCGCGTACCATCACCGTGCGTTATCAGGCCGGGCCGGCGGCGGGGCTTAAATTCTTCCCCGATCAAGTCTACACATCCATCCCGAGCGATTGGATGCCGTGCAACGATGGCCCTGGCGAGCGGGCCACGCTGCATCTGACCATTGTCGCTCCGCCGGATACGAAGGCGGCCGGCAGCGGCCAATTGACCGCCACGCGCGCCAGCGAGGGACGCAGCATCACGGAATGGCGGCTCGATACGCCCACCGGACCCTCCTGGTTTGGATTCGCGGTTGGCGGCTTTGCCGAGAATACATCCGACGCCGAAGGCGTGAAGCTGCGGGTCTTGGGTGCGGGCGACCAAATCTTCGAGCCTACCGCCGCCGCCATGCATTACCTGGCCGAACGCACTGGCAAGCACTATCCGGGCCAAACCTATACGCAAGTCTTCACCCACGGCGACGTGAGCCGTCCGATGGCGGCAGGCCTGACGCTGCTGCCGGAATCGTATGCGCAAGGTTTGGCGAAGCAGCCGGACAATCTCTGGGTTCTGACCAGCGAGCTGGCGCATCAGTGGTATGGAGTTGGGATCGCGACGAAGGACTGGTCGGATCTTTGGCTGAGCGAAGGCGTCTCCGCGTTTCTGGCGAACGCGTTTCTGGGGCAGCGCTTGGGCAGGGAAACGTATGAACGGGAGGTCCAGCGCTCCCGGCTGATCTACAATCAACTCCGCGCCGAGGGCAAGGATCGGTCGCTTTCGGACACCGGGTGGACCACGCGGCAGGAAGCCGATGGCGAAATTCCCGAGTACAAGGGAGCAAGCTTTCTCTACCTGGTGAGCGTGCTGGTGGGAGACAGCGCTTTTTGGAACGGGTTGCGCTTGTACACCAGCGAGCAGTGGGGCCGCGCGGCGGCCAGCGAAGATCTTCAGAAGGCGTTCGACGCCGTAAGCCCGAGCAACGCAAGCGCAGGCAAAAAAGCCGGCGCGGCAAGAAGCAAGAAAAATCGGAAAGATACTTCGAACCCTTTGGACAACCTGTTCGATCTGTGGGTTTACGGAGTCCCCAATACGAAGTCCACGAAGTCTAGGTAGGCTGGGCGGGCCATCCTGGCGGCTCGGCAACTCGCCGCGGCGGGGAGCCACTTGTCTCGGCCTTTCGGATCTATCGCACGACTGCATCGGCAAGTGCTTTCGCTGGGTCAGATGATACAGTCAGCCCCATCTCTGCCAGAAAACGGGAGGGTTCCTTCCGCCAGCCTCGGTACTGACTGGCCCGCGAAAGGACGAGCGTCTGCCGAGTCCGAGTTATGGCAACGAAACAATTCCGACGTTCCTCTTCGAGTTCCTGCGGACGTGCTTTCGGCTGTAAACTTTGCCAGGAAGGCAGCACAGTTTCGGCCATACCCACTAGCCATACATGGTCGAATTCGAGCCCTTTGGCGGCATGGATCGTATAAAGGCTCACCGCATCGGGGTCGGGCGGAGGTTCTTTTGGGCGAAGCGCCAAACCCTGCAACAACTCCGCCAGATCGATCTCGCCGCCCTTCTCAGCTCTTATAGCTCGGGCGGCTGTCTCCCACGCCGCCTTATCGTCCGCTGCGTCGGTTACGACGCCTTCCCCTCCTCCCGCGGTATCCGGCAGCCATGCGAGGGCCTCGGCCGTAACGGCGCGCCACGCCGCCCTTGACTGCACGATGCGGAGCGCGAAACCCGCGAGCCGCGACGCGGTCGGGTTTCCAGACTCGCTAGCCGCAAGCGCCCAGTACTCCAGGAAACTGTTTCCGGAAGCTTCCGCCTCGACCGCAAGCAGCGGAACGACGAACTCGGTGCCGGCAATCCGGTTCGCAGCGTCGGCCATGGCGGTAAAGACCTGTCTATCCGCTGGACGCAGCGACTGATCAAGACAGGATTGCAACCAAACGAACTGCGGAGAGATGAAACGATCGCGACGGGTGACGATGAACGCCTTAACGGATTTAGCTACGAGAGCGTTCAGGACGGGTTGCAAAGTCGCTCTGGTGCGACCGAGGACAGCGGTCTCACCCCAATGCGCTGGGTCCGTCTTGGCGATTTCCTCAGCAATGCCGTAGGCTTCTCCAGCGTCCGTCGCAAATGCGCGCTGACTGATCGCCGGGCCCAGATCGGACCGCGTCGCAATTAAGGCAGCTTTTCCTGGCGTCCGTTCGGCATTGTGAGTGACGAGATTATTCGCAATCCGCACGACGTCCGGAGGGCAACGGCGATTTTCTACAAGCTGGAACACCTCTGGGCCGAAGCGTTCCCGAAAAGCCGCGATTTGGCGGTAGCTGGCTCCTGCCCATTGATAAATGATCTGATCATCGTCGGCGA
>Ga0302326_10003476_pt1 | contig 37039 bp, 48 predicted proteins | sample Palsa_T0_3_FD_202264 | JGI IMG/M metagenome (GOLD analysis project Ga0302326, IMG submission 202264) | Peat permafrost microbial communities from Stordalen Mire near Abisko, Sweden - Palsa_T0_3 | ecosystem: Environmental > Terrestrial > Soil > Palsa > Peat permafrost | place: Sweden: Abisko... | reverse complement strand
GAGCTTGATCGTCTCGTCCGTGATACGGTTTTTCGAGTAGTCGAGAAAGATTCCCTCGGCCTCGGCCGTCAATCGAGTGCCACGTTCGGTGTCGGCGGCGAACAGCTCCCGAAGATGCAACTCACGAACCTTTTGAAAGTGATCTTTTAGACTCTTCCATGCGGGCCGCCCGGTGAGCGGGCGTTCGGCGCCCGTGTCAACTACTGTTTCCATTTCGATGCTCCTTCTTGTCCGGTCGCGAAATTGTCTGGAACGCGCCGGTGGGCCGCTGGAACGCCGCTCCAAGCAGCTTTCTCCCACAGGCGAAATCCTCCGATAAATGCGTTGGCGTTGTCGCCAGCGCGGCAACCCGGCGGCAATTTCTCAAGGTGCTTCACGTTCCCGCCGCCCAGGACAACGTCCTCGGGTTCCAGCGCGGCGATCAAGCGCGCCACGACGTCCTCGACATGGCGCCGCCACTTGTGCTTGCCGCGGGCCATCAGCCCTCGCTCGCCGACGTAATCCTCGTAGGTGGCTTTCTTGTAGGGCAAATGGGCCAGCTCCATCGGCTCGACAATACCGTCCACGATCATCGCGGACCCGAGTCCCGTTCCCAGGCCCAGGAACAGCATTTTGCCGCCTTTGTAGCTCCCCAACGCCTGCATGGCGGCGTCGTTGAGCAGCTTCACGGGATGTCCAAAAGCAGCCTTAAAATTGAAACCGACCCATCCGCATCCCAGGTTGTGCGGCTCCGCCACCGGCCGATTGTGGAGCACCGGTCCCGGATAGCCTATAGAGACGGCGTCGTAATGCCAGTCGCCGGCGATTTTGTGGATCCCGTCCAGCATGCTTTTAGGAGCCAGATCCGGTCCAGAATCGAACTTGCGAGACTCGCTGTGCCCGCTGACGAGAATCTTGACGTGAGTGCCACCCACATCGACCGCCAAAACACTCATAAAGGCTCCCTTTGTTTAACTGGCCTTCTTGAGAGCGGCGCTCTTGGATTCGATGACCGCCATCAGCTCGTTCCAGGAATTGACGAACGATTCCGCCCCTTCCTTTTGAAGCTGGGCTGCGAGAGCATCCACGTCGACGCCCGCCTTGGCGAAACGACCCAAAACTTCCTCGCAATCGCCGCCGTCCGCCGCCAGGATCGGACCGGCCTCGCCATGATCGGCGAGCGCTTTCAAGGTGCCGTCGGGCATGGTGTTCACCGTCAGCGGCGCGGCGAGCGCTTTCACGTAAAGCGTGTCGGCCGCCTTGGGATCCTTGGTTCCGGTGCTGGCCCACAGCAGCCGCTGCGGACGGGCTCCGAAGTTCTGAGCGCGCTGCCAGCGCGGAGAAGCGAGCAGTTCGCAATACGCCCTGTAGGCGCGTTTGGCGATGGCGATTCCGAGTTGGCCGCGCAACGCCTCAGGCACTTTGCCTATCACCGCCACGTCCCACCGGCTAATGAATAAAGAAGCAACCGAGCCGACGACGGGCGGAAGCCCTTTCTCGATGCGCCGTTCGACGCCGCGCAGGAACGCCTCGGCGGCGGCCAGATAGTGCTCGCGCGAGAACAAGAGAGTGACGTTGATCGGGATGCCGGCGAAGATGGCTTCCTCGATGGCCGGCAGCCCTTCCTTGGTGCCGGGAATTTTGATGAACAGGTTCGGCTGCGCGGCGCGCGAGTGCAGACTCTTGGCTGCCGCAAGACTGCTGGCCGTGTCGTACGCCAGGAGGGGCGAGACTTCCAGCGATACCCAGCCGTCGACGCCGTCCGATTGGTCGTGGGTCGGCCGAAACAGCTGAGCGGCGCGCGTAATGTCCTCGAGCGCCAGCTCGAAGAAAAGGCCTTCGCCCGATTTGCCGGCGCTCAGTTTCTCTCGGATGGCGGGGTCATAGGCCGTGCTGTTCTTGATCGCATGGTCGAAGATGGTCGGATTCGACGTCAGACCGGTGACCGACCACTCGTCGATATAGCGTTTAAGCGTCCCGCTGTTGAGCAGGTCGCGCGTGATGTTGTCGAGCCAGATGCTTTGGCCCACATTATGAAGAGCTTCTGTTGCTTTCATGTTGAAACCACCTCCAGAGCCTTTCTTGTGTTTGGACTTTCAATCGCGCCCAAACGGTTCGAAGATTTTGTCAAGCCGCGCAGCCATTCGAAAGCTGGACCGCCGAGCATGTCTTCGGTGCAGCGCCAGCGCCAGCGCCAATTGCCGTCCGGGCGGCCGGGAACGTTCATGCGCGCTTCTTTTCCGAGATTCAGCAAATCCTGGAGCGGAGCTATCGCCAGCGCAGCCTGGGAGGACCAAGCCAACTCCATCAATGCCGGCGCGGCATCCTGGGGCGTGCCCGCGGGCCGCTTCAGGTACTTCCACAGATTCGGACGTTGCCCTTCCGGCAGATCTTCAAACCAGCCGCGGGTGGTTGGATTGTCGTGCGTGCCCGTGTACACCACGGTGTTGCTCACATAGTTCCGAGGCAGATGCGGGTTGTCGGAGTGGCCGTCGAAGGCGAACTGCAATATCCGCATTCCGGGTAAATGGAACTGGTCGCGAAGCGCATACACGTCCGACGTGATCTGTCCTAAGTCCTCGGCGATAAACGGCAGAGCTCCCAACTCTCTCTGAACGGCGCTGAAGAATTCAGTTCCCGGACCCGCGACCCATTTCCCCGTTTGCGCGGTCTGTGCTCCGGCGGGAACGTGCCAAGCCGCGACGAAGCCGCGGAAATGATCCAGCCGAATCGCATCTACGTGGGTCAGCAGCGCGCGCAGCCGGCCGATCCACCAGCGATATCCAGTCTCGCGAAGGGCATCCCAGTCATAAACCGGATTGCCCCAGAGCTGTCCTTGCGCGCTGAAATAATCGGGAGGCACGCCGGCAACGAAGCGCGGGCGACGCTGCTCGTCCAAGAGAAAAAGCCCCGGGTTGGCCCATACGTCGCTCGAGTCCCCCGAGACGAAGAAGGGCAGGTCGCCGATCAACTTCACGCCCTTGTCATGCGCGTGCGCCTTCAGGCGGTCGGCTTGGCGAGCTAGGAGAAACTGCGCAAAGCACGCATAGCCGACTTGATCCGCTAGCTCGCGCCGTGCGCGGTCGAGCGCGGCGGGTTCTCGCTGGACCAGCTCTTTCGGCCATTCGACGAAATATGCGCCGCCGAACTTGGCCTTTAGCGCTCGGAAAAGAGCGTAGTCATTCAACCAGTGCGCCTGGTCATTGCAGAACCGCTCATAGTCGGTCCGCAAATCGGTGCGCGCGCCCGCTTGGAAGTTGGCCCAGGCTTTCTCGAGGAGTTGGCGCTTGAAAGGAATGACGGCGTCGTAGTCGACGTCGGCCTCGGAGAACGAATGCGGCTGCAAGTCGCCTGAGCGGAGCAGCCCATCCTCGATCAGCCAGTCGGGACTGACGAGGATCGCATTGCCGGCGAGAGAAGACAAGGGTTGATAAGGCGAGTTGCCATAACCGGTCGGGCCCATGGGTAGAGACTGCCACCAGCTTTGGCTGGCCGCGGACAGTCGGTCGATCCAAGACAAGGAGGCTGGTCCGACATCGCCGATACCATAGGCCGAAGGCAGCGAGGTGACGTGCAGCAACAAACCGGATCCACGATATCCCGGAGGAAACGGCGGCAGCTTCACCTCGTCCGGGATCATGCACGGCCTTTCGAGGAATTCAGCGCATCGTTCACGATTCCCTCCGCCTCGGACAGAATGGCGTTCAGGTGCGCTTGGTCGCGGAAGCTTTCCGCGTAGATCTTGTAGATGTTCTCGGTGCCCGACGGCCGGGCCGCGAACCAACCGCTGTCGGTCACCACTTTCAAACCGCCGATCGGCGCGTTATCGCCCGGAGCGCGCGTCAGCTTGGCCATAATCGGTTCGCCCGCCAACTCCGAAGCGGTAACCGCCTCGGGCGACAACTCGCGCAGCTTGGCTTTCTGTTCGGGCGTAGCGGGCGCATCCACGCGCGTGTAAATCGGCGCGCCGAAATGCGCGGTCAGTTCCCGATAATGCTGGCCCGGATCTTTGCCGGTTCGCGCGGTGATCTCGCATGCCAGCAGACCCATGATCAGGCCGTCCTTGTCCGTCGTCCATACCGAGCCGTCGTGCCGTAGAAAACTTGCGCCGGCGCTTTCCTCGCCGCCAAAACAGCACGAGCCATCTACCAGGCCTGTAACGAACCACTTGAATCCCACCGGAACTTCATACAGCCGCCGGCCCAGACTCCGCACCACTCTGTCGATCATGCTGCTGCTCACCAGCGTCTTGCCCACCGTGACGCGCTCCGGCCAAAGAGACCGGTGCGTAAGCAGATATTGGATTGCCACCGCGAGGTAGTGATTGGGATTCAGCAATCCCGCCGAGGGCGTGACGATGCCATGCCGGTCGGAGTCCGGGTCGTTACCGAATGCGACATCGTATTTGTCTTTCAGCCCGACCAGCCGCACCATCGCATAGGGGCTGGAGCAATCCATACGGATCACACCGTCGTGATCCACCGTCATGAACGAGAAGGTCGGGTCGATAGTCTTGTTCACCACCGCGATGTCCAGTTTGTACTCGGCGTTGACCGGCTCCCAATACGGTTCGGCGGCGCCTCCAAGTGGATCAACCGCCAACTTGAGGCCGGCAGAGCGAACAACATCCATGTCAACCACGTTCCGCAGATCGCGGACGTAAGGCAGCACGAAGTCGTCCTGGTGCGTCGTCGACGCCGCAATGGCCGAAGCAAATGTTACGCGCTTTACTTCGGCGTTCTTGGCTCGCAGCAGTTCGTTGGCCCGGTTCTGCACCCATTCCGTCACGTCGGTATCGGCGGGACCACCGTTCGGCGGATTGTACTTGAAGCCTCCGTCCTTCGGAGGATTGTGCGACGGCGTGATCACGATCCCGTCCGCGAAATGCGACGCGCGGCCCCGATTGTACGCCAGGATGGCGCGCGAGACCACCGGCGTCGGCGTCACACCGTTGTTTCGTTGAATGATGGTGTCGACATCGTTCGCCGCCAACACTTCGAGCGCGGTCTTTTGGGCCGGATCGGAAACTGCGTGCGTATCCTTGCCCATGTACAGCGGACCATCCGTGCCTTTCGCGCGCCGGTAATCGCAGATCGCCTGGGTGATGGCTAGGATGTGCGCTTCGGTGAACGTGCCGTCGAGCGAGCTGCCCCGGTGGCCGCTGGTGCCGAAGCTGACCATCTGGTTGGGATCGCTCATGTCGGGCCAGCGGTCGAAATATTCGCGTTCGACCTTGGCCACATCGATCAGCATCTCCTTAGGGGCGGGTTTACCGGCCAAGGGCGAGACGCCGGGAACGGAAGGCGTTTCCACTGCAGGGTGCATAGATCTAGCCTCGATTATGGAACATAAGTCGGATTGACATCGACCCCCTTAAAGGGCATTCGGCGATACCTCGATTATGGGATTCGAATTGTGAGCCCGTTTGTTTGATTGGTGGTGAAGATTTGATTCCGGTCGGCTGTAGATCGTTTCGGAATACGGTGGATGTTTCGGGCATCACAGAGCCATCGCCGGAGCGCTCGCGCGCGTCGAATCGAGCCACGACGGCCGTGCGCCGGCGCGTGTAAGCACATCGATGACGCGGCTAGGGCTTCCTAAATCCGTCCAACCTGACGCGGCATCCCGCATAACGACCAGCCGTCCAGGCATTCGCGCCAGCACAGCTTTGGAGAAATCGATCGGCTCGATACTGTCATAGATCTGGTCGAGCCGACTATAAGCCGAGCGGACTCCCAAGGATCGAGTGAGGTGGGGAACAGTGGCTTGAAGCAGTTCCAGAAATGCCGCAGCCAATCCAATTGTGACGAACGTGTTCCAAAGACACCCCCGCCGATGCAGCGCTTCGGCACGCCTTGCCGTCGGTTTTTCAAAGAAGCGAGACACGCGCAGCAGAGGATTGGCCAATGCGTCGACCAGCGTCCGGCCCGGTTGGATCCAGCCGTATTCGACTTCCGGGTATCGCGCCTCGGCGCCCACAATCAATACGTTTTGCGGATATTCCGCCATCAGGCACAGACCGGCTCAACGCTTTCGCGGAACGCGGCACAGTTCGAATAATAATGATCGGAGGGGAAAGGCCACCAGGGCGTTTTCGTCCTCTTGGGCGATGAATTGTAAGCATAGCGCCATCGCCACGGCGGTGCCGCGGTTTGCCGGCTGCACGACTTTGCTCCGATCCGGAACTTCCCCCAGCTCCTTGCGGTAGAAATTCTCGTGGGCGCGCGCCAGGACGAACAGAGTTCGATCCTGGTGGAATAGGGGAGCGATTCGCTCGCGTGTGTGGGTGAGAAGAGTCTTCCCGCCGAAGAACTGACAGAGCTGTTTCGGGCGCGAATCGCCGGAGATCCGGTGGGACAGTTCCTGTAGTCGAGTGCCGTCTCCGCCTGCGAGCACCATGGCCCAAGCGTGGTTGTCGATTGAAGTTGAGAACATGAATCAACGCCCCACGAGGATTGCGAGGCACCCCAAGTGCCAGACCACTTCTCTCTAAAATGAGCCGTTTGGCGCTTTTCGAGATCGGAAGCCGACATAAGTGTCCACCTTTCGACGCGAGTCGCGGACCCTTGTAGTTTTCCGAGTACCGCGAACGGGTTAACGCCGGCGTCCCCTCTTGATGCTCGATCGCTTTCTTTTCAGTCGAGTTAAACACAGCCGCGCGTTTGGGTTTGCAACTGCACAATCAGTCGCATGAATACGCCTTTCACATCAACAACCACCCCACTCACGATGGCTGTGATCTCAGGAAACCTGAGCAGAATCATGCGGCGCGGCAGATTTATGGTGCACCCTCATGCATGACTCTTGGATGTGGCCGATTCATGGCCAGTACCAGTGCCGGCGATGCGGTCGCCGCCAACTCGTTCCGTGGGCTCAGCCCTACCAATCTCGGGCGCCCGGCGAATTGAAAGCGTTTTCCCCTGCGCACTATGCTCTTGGAAAGCGATCGTAGGGTTCGATGGAAACAACAACGCTCGTCGGCAACCGAGAGCTGCTCTGGGATCGAGCCGCGTCGGAGCGCTTTGCTTGGATAATCTGACCAAACGGGAGAGGAACGTGCTGGAGGAGGATCGAGATTTGCAACGCCGGTCATCCGCTTCCACTGGTGGTCCGCGATGGTGGCGTTACGGCGGTCGAGGAGTCCGGGCTTCCGGTCGGAATGTTCGCCGATGAAGAGTTATCGGTGTCCGAGGTTAGTCTCGAGGGAGGAACACAGCCCGGTGCTTTACTCTGACGGCGTTTCTGAGGCTGGGGCGTCCTTCCGCGTTGGTGGCTGCATATCGCGACGACGTAGTCGCGTTCCGTGGCGGTGCGGAAAAGACCGGCGACTTGACGATCTTCGTGCTGGGCCGCGTGCTGCATCCGGGTACCACTAATGTGGTATCAGGCGGGTCGCCTAAACTGTTAGTTGAAAGATCCTCGATGTCGTAATGGCCTTGAAACGATCAGTCGCGCATAGTTGAAGCTGGAGCGAATAACTCACGGGACCTATGAGCAGCCTGCAATATACGAATCTGTCTTCGGATGCGTCGAGCGAAGATATCCTGGTTCAACTGGCTTTGGACGTGGATTTGACCTTGAGCCACGCCGCTGAACAGCTCTGGCGCCAACTCAATCCGGAACTTTGGGAGCGAACGCACAACCCCTGGGCGGTGCTGCAGACGGTCTCCGGTCAAAATCTGAAAAGAATCACCTCCGCTCCCGCGTTTCGCGCGATCCTGGACGAGATCGTGCGCGCCCGCTCGGCGGAGAACGAAACGCAGCGCTGGTTCCAGCAGGCTCATCCGAATTCGCCGCTGACGTCGGTCGCCTACTTCAGCATGGAGTACATGTTGAGCGAAGCGTTGCCAATCTATTCGGGCGGACTGGGAAACGTCGCCGGGGATCAACTGAAGGCGGCGAACGATCTGGGAGTGCCGGTGGTCGGAGTGGGCTTGCTCTACTCGCAAGGCTACTTTCGCCAGGAGCTGGATCGAGACGGCGCGCAGCGCGCCCTGTACCCGTTCAACGATCCCGGCCAGCTCCCGGTGCGGCCCGTCCGAGACGGGAACGGGGACTGGCTGCGGCTGACCGTACCGTTTCCGGGCATCGATCTCTGGGTCCGCGTATGGGAAGTGCAGGTGGGCCGGACCAAGCTGTTCCTCTTGGACACCAACGATCCCGCGAATGTTCCGGAATATCGGGGCATCACGAGCGAACTCTACGGGGGAGGACTGGAACTGCGGCTGAGGCAGGAGCACGTGCTTGGAATAGGCGGATGGCGTTTGCTGAGGGCGCTGGGGATTCACCCCCAAGTGTGCCATCTCAACGAGGGACACGCGGCGTTCGCAGTGTTGGAGCGCGCGGCGAGTTATAGGGATGATGCGGGCAGAGTTTTCCCCGTGGCGCTGGCGGTCACGCGAGCGGGAAACCTGTTCACCACGCACACGCCTGTTGAGGCGGGCTTCGACCGATTCCCAGTGGACCTCATGCGGACTCACTTCGAGCGGTATTGCGCCGAGCGGCTGGGAATCGATTTCGAGGATTTGATGGCGCTAGGACGCCGTAATCCCGCCGACCAAGCAGAGCCGTTCAACATGGCCTATCTCGCCATCCGCGGAAGCGGCGCCGTCAATGGCGTGAGCCGCCTGCATGGCGTTGTTAGCCGCGCTCTCTTCGAACCTCTGTTTCCGCGCTGGCCGACCGAGGAAGTGCCGGTTGGCCACGTCACTAACGGAATACACGTCCCCACCTGGGATTCCAATGAGGCCCGGCAAATGTGGAAGGATGTGTGCGGGCACGACTGTTGGCAAGGGAATCAGGAAGGCATGGAGGGGCAAGTCCGCGGGACCGCCGACGCAACCATCTGGAACATGCGGACGGCGGCGCGACAATCGCTGATCACGTATATTCGGTCTCGCTATTCGCGGCAGATTGCGATCCAAGGCGGATCGGCGTCCGAGATCGCCGAAGCGGCCGGTATTTTCGATCCCAACGCTCTCACGCTTGGATTTGCCCGGCGTTTCGCCACCTACAAACGCCCCAACCTGTTGCTTCACGATCCGGACCGGCTGACCCGGATTCTCGGGAACCGGCAGCGGCCCGTACAAATCGTCCTGGCCGGCAAGGCGCACCCAAAAGATGCAGACGGGCAGGCGATGATTCGACAGTGGAGCGACTTCATTCATCGATCGGGAGTGCACTCTTCGGTCGTGTTTCTGAGCGATTACGACATGCTTCTGACATCGCAAATGGTTGGAGGCGTGGACGTGTGGATCAACACGCCGCGCAGACCTTGGGAAGCCAGCGGCACCAGCGGAATGAAGATATTGGTAAACGGCGGTTTGAACCTCTCGGAGACCGACGGATGGTGGGCGGAGGCGTATACGCCCGACGTGGGTTGGGCTATTGGCGATGGACGCGAGCACGGCGACGATCCGGCATGGGACGCCGCGGAAGCAGAGGCCGTTTACGGTCTTCTAGAAGAGCACGTTATCCCGGAATTCTATGAGCGCAACGAGGCGGGGATTCCGGCCAAGTGGGTGGCTCGCATCCGCGAGAGCATGGCCCGACTCACCCCGGAGTATTCCGCCAATCGCGCCGTCCGCCAGTACACCGAAGAGCACTATATTCCAGCGGCGGTCGCGTATGGCGCGCGGGCCGACCAGAAAGGCAAACTCGGTAGCGAGGTGCTGGCATGGCAGCAAAAGCTGGCCGGAGATTGGCATCGCGTTGCCTTCGGTGCTCTCAAGGTGGAATCGAAAAACGGCGCCGCGCACTTAGAGGTCCCGGTTTATCTGGGAGGGTTGGATCCGGACGTTCTCCGCGTGGAGCTGTTCGCGAATGGGCTGAATGGCGAAGCGCCCATGCGGAAGGAGATGGATCGTGGCGCCCCGTTGCCGGCCGACGGATTTCTATATACCGCGAGCGTTGAGGGCAATCGTCCCCCCAGCGACTTTACGCCTCGTGTGATCCCGCATCATCCAACCGCGGGGGTGCCGCTGGAAGCGAATCAAATTCTTTGGTTGAAATAGGAGATTCAATGTCACTACGTCCCGTGAGCCGTGTCGTCAAATCGAAGCCCACCATCGAAGGCGCAGGCGTGCATCTGCGCCGCGCATTCGGCTTCGGCAACACCAAGGACTTCGATCCATTCCTGCTGCTCGACGATTTCCGCAACGATGTTCCAGACGATTATCTGGCGGGCTTTCCATGGCACCCCCACCGCGGGATTGAGACGATCACTTACGTCTTGGCGGGCACCGTCGATCACGGCGACAGCATGGGAAACCGGGGAACCATCGGCGCGGGCGACATCCAGTGGATGACGGCGGGGAGCGGCATCATTCATCAGGAGATGCCCAAGGGCGATGACGCGGGCCGTATGCACGGGTTTCAGCTGTGGGCTAATCTTCCTTCGGCGCTCAAGATGACTCCTCCGCGCTACCAGGAGGTCAAGTCGCCTGACATCCCCGATATAACCGACGATGACGGCACACATGTCCGCGTCGTGTGCGGGAGTTTCTGGGGTAAAAAGGGGCCGGTGGACGGCATCGCGGCAGATCCGATTTACCTGGACGTTTCGGTGCCGGCGGGCCGCAGAAAGGTGTTGCCGATTGAAACGACTCGCCACGCCTTCGCCTACGTGTTCGGCGGAAAGGGAAAGTTCTGCAACGCTTCCGGACCACTGGCCGTACCCACCGAAGGCGTCAAATGGTTGGACACCACGCCGCCGGCGGACGCGGACAATCGTTCACTCGTGCTTTTTGACCGCGGGGACGAATTGGAAGTGCAGGCCGGGGAGGATGGGATTCGATTCCTTCTGGTCTCCGGCAAGCCCCTTCAGGAGCCGGTGGCCTGGTACGGTCCGATCGTGATGAACACGCAGCAGGAGCTTCGCGCGGCCTTCGAGGATCTGGAGAAGGGGACGTTCCTAAACAAGACGGGCAACTAGGACACGCTGGTCTCCCGCGGTTCGATTGGAACCCATTTATGCAGTCGCGCCGATTTCAACACGGCGTCCACGACAAGAATGTCCGCCAGCCCTTCCTCGCCGGACGGCTCTGGTTTCGAGCCTTTGAGTATGCATCGGGAGAAGTAATCGAGCTCCGCGGCGAACTGATCCCGCGTACGGAACTTTTTATGACGGGGTGGTTTGTCGCCGACCACCAGTTCGTAAGCCAGCGGTTTCTTATAGTCGTAAGCCGGAGACAATCGTAACCGCCCGTTAGTTCCGATCAGAGAATACTCTGAAGTGGGCTGCGCGCCCAGGCTCGATACAAACGTGGCCAGCCGATCGCCGGGAAAACGCAGAGTCACGGAAGTCATTTCGGGGACTTTGCGAAAACGAGGATCGCCATCGTTGAGAGAAGTCGCTATCACTTCGATGGGCTCGTCGCGGAATAGGGAACGCGCCGTGTTTATGCAATAGATGCCGATGTCATAAATGCCGCCGCCGCCGCGCGATTCCGGCTCAGTGATGCGCGTGTTGCCAGGGGCCACTTGTAGGGAGAAGACCGACGCAAAGATTCGAAGATCCCCGAGTTGGTGTTCGGAAGCAATGCGAATGGCCTCAAGATTGGCTTCGGCAAAGTGGAGTCGGTAAGCGACCATGAGATTCGTGCCCGCTTTTTCGCACGCGTCGATCATCTTACGGCATTCCTTTACGGTGACAGCCATGGGTTTCTCGCAGAGCACGTGAACGCCGGCGCGCGCTGCCCGAAGCGTGTATTCGCAATGCAAATAATTTGGAACGCCGAGGTAGACGGCATCCACATTTCCGCTCCTCAGGCATTCCTCAAAGCCCTCGTAAGAATAAGTGGACTTCGGATCGAGTCCATACAGGCGGGCAATCTTCGTGCGCTTAACGGCGTCACCGGAAACGATGGCGGTCAACTGACTGTTCTTCGCATTTTTGAAGGCGGGAAGCAGGGCTTTCTGACTGATATGACCCAGCCCGACCACCGCATAACGGATTTTTTTCACGGCCACCTCCTTTAACCAACGTACCAACGGGTGCGGCTGTTAATGCGACTGAGTATCAATAAATGATGCCCACGGCGATAGCGAGCCAGGTGGACCAACTGTCACGGAGCTTCCGCGAGGAGGCCCGTGATGCGTCGCCCGCAAAATACCAGACTAGCCAAGCCCACAAGCAAACGAGCCTTGAATACACGAGGAGCTTACCTGTAACCAGAAACGGTCAGGGGATGGACGAGTCCACGTCGCCCCTCCGCAAGGTTCTTCACGGCGTATTCACAATAATGTAATCTATTTGTAGCAGACGCGTGATAGTCTCGGCGAACACGGACCCATCCATGGAAGAACTGAAGATAGAAGTAACCAAAGGCGCCTCCGGAGTGCGCGTCTTTCGATTGCTCGGCCCGCTCACTCTAAGTTCACTTTTTGAATTTCAGGACTTGGTGCGCGCCGAAAACGATTCCCCGACTGTCATCGACTTGGCGGAAGTGCCATACATGGATTCGGCCGGTCTAGGGGCGTTGCTGGGCGTCTACGCATCCTGCCAGCGTAACGGCCGCGGGTTCGCGATCGCGGGATCGCAGGATCGAATCCGTACATTATTTAGAGTCACGCACGTGGATGGCTTGGTTCCGAGCTTTGAAAGTGTCGAGAAAGCGGAGGAGCAGCTATCCAAGAAAGGCGGAGCGTAAGGCCGGTTACCAGCCAGTAGCGGCTCAAGTTGAGCTCGCCCGAGCATTTGACAACCCAAACCCTGTTCCTGTATTCTTGAAAAGGTTCAGCGAGTTGTGTCTTCTGCTCCCGGTTACCCCTCTCTTTGGTAGAGAGTCCGTCCGGGGGTCGGCCCCGAGGTTCTGAACGGAGTTTGAGCCGTTCGGGATATGGGCTAGTCCACAGTAAGTACCCTCGCAGATTTGCGGATTTAGTTTTTTCGCGGTTTGGCTTTTAGCCTGCCGTTGTGCAACAAACCAAGAAAACGTGTTGAGAGGAGACTCGTGCCGACGTTTAATCAACTCGTGCGAAACGGGCGACGGCCACCCCGGTATAAGACGGCCAGTCCAGCGCTGCAAGCGTGTCCGCAGAAACGCGGCGTTTGCACGCGCGTGTACACCACCACGCCCAAGAAGCCGAATTCCGCGTTGCGCAAGGTGGCTCGCGTGCGATTAACGAACGGAATCGAAGTCACCACCTATATTCCCGGCGTCGGCCACAATCTTCAAGAGCACTCCATCGTGCTGATCCGCGGCGGACGTGTGAAGGATCTGCCGGGCGTTCGCTATCACATTGTGCGCGGCACGTTGGACGCCGCCGGTGTCGCGGACCGCAAACAGGGAAGGTCGAAATACGGAGCCAAACGGCCGAAAGGACCGGCGAAATAGAGTATGCCACGCAGACGCAGACCAGAACCGCGCGAGATTTTGCCGGACCCGGTTTACAACTCGACACTGGCCGAGAAGTTCATTAACTCGATGATGTGGGATGGCAAGAAGAATACTTCCCAGGGGATCTTTTACGGCGCGATGGACAAGATCAAGGAGCGCACGGCGGACGATCCATTAAAGCTTTTCAAGAAAGCGGTGGAAAACGCCAAACCGCTGCTGGAAGTGAAGACCCGGCGCGTGGGTGGCGCGAACTATCAGGTTCCGGTGGAGGTTTCGCAGAACCGGCGCACCAGCCTGGCGATCCGGTGGATTTTGCAGAACGCCCGGTCGCGGCCCGAGAAGGGCATGCCGGAGAAACTGGCGAACGAATTGAACGACGCTGCCAACCTGCGCGGCGGAGCGATTAAGAAAAAGGATGATGTGCATCGAATGGCGGAGGCGAATAAAGCCTTCGCGCACTACCGGTGGTAGTGGCTCTGGTTTAGTTTTAGGTGTTCTATGGCTCGTACCGTACCGATCAATAAGATGAGAAATATCGGCATCATGGCCCATATTGATGCCGGTAAGACCACCACCACGGAACGCATCCTTTACTACACCGGGCGGACCCACAAGATCGGCGAAGTGCACGAAGGCACGGCCATCATGGATTGGATGGAGCAGGAGCAGGAGCGCGGCATCACCATCACTTCGGCCGCCACCGCCTGCCAATGGCGCGACTTCACCATCAACATCATCGACACTCCGGGCCACGTCGACTTCACGGCCGAAGTGGAGCGCAGCCTGCGCGTGCTGGACGGCGCGGTGGCAGTGTTCGACGCCGTGGCGGGCGTGCAGCCGCAATCGGAGACGGTATGGCGCCAAGCCGATAAATATGGCGTGCCGCGCATTTGCTTCATCAACAAAATGGATCGCGTGGGCGCCGACTTCCAGCACTCCATCGATACCATCGTCGATCGCTTGAAGTGCCGGCCGGTGGCCATCCAGATCCCCATCGGAGCCGAGGACCAGTTCAAGGGAATCATCGACCTGGTCTCGATGAAAGCGCGCGTGTGGCGCGATGAAACGCTGGGCGCCGAGTTCGATGAAGGCGAGATCAGTCCCGATTTGCTGGAGCAGGCCAAATCGTATCGCGAGCAGATGATCGAGGCGGTAGCCGAGTCCGACGATCACCTGTTCGCCAAGTTCGTGGAAGGCACTCCGATTTCGGAGGCCGAGCTGATGGAAGGTATTCGGAAGGCGACCATCACGCAAAAGATTTTCCCGGTCATTTGCGGATCTTCGTTTAAGAACAAGGGCGTGCAAAATCTGTTGGACGCGGTGGTGGACTATTTGCCGTCGCCGGTGGACATTCCGCCGGTTCAGGGCCTGTTGCCCGACAATCCGGAAGTCACCGAGACTCGCCCGACCACCGACGATGCGCCGTTTTCCGCGCTCGTTTTCAAGATCATGACCGACCCGTTCGTCGGGCAACTGGCCTACATCCGGGTCTATTCGGGCCGTTTGGGCGCGGGCGAATCCGTGTTCAACGTCGCGAAAAATCGTAAGGAACGCGTCGGGCGGCTGGTGAAGATGCACGCCAACAAGCGCGAGGATATTCAGGAGATTCTGGCTGGCGACATTTGTGCGGCGGTATTGAAAAACGTTTCCACAGGCGACACCATTTGCGACGAGAAGCACCCCATACTGCTCGAGTCGATCGATTTCCCCGAGCCCGTTATCCAGCTGGCCATCGAACCGAAGACGAAGGTCGATCAGGAAAAGCTAGGGATGGCGATCCAGAAACTGGTCCAGGAAGATCCGACTTTGCGGGTTTCCACCGACCCCGATACCGGACAGACCATTTTGGCCGGCATGGGCGAGTTGCATCTGGAGATCATCGTGGATCGGATGCAGCGCGAGTTTAACGTGGGCGCCAACGTCGGAAAGCCGCAGGTGGCTTACCGCGAGACAATTCGGTCGACGGCCGAGTACGACTACACACACAAGAAGCAGACCGGCGGCTCGGGACAGTACGCCCGCACCAAGCTGCGCGTCTCGCCCGACCCCGGCAAGGGATTTGTGTTCGAAAACGAAGTTCACGGCGGTTCGATTCCCAGAGAGTTCATCAGCGCCGTGGAAAAGGGCGTCCGCGAAGCACTGGAGGGCGGAGTGCTGGCCGGTTATCCGATGGTGGACGTGACGGTGGCCGTGTTCGACGGCGCCTATCACGAAGTGGATTCGTCGGAAATGGCGTTCAAGATTTGCGCTTCCATCTGCCTGAAGGAAGCCGTGAAGCGCGCCAGGCCGGTGCTGCTCGAGCCGGTGATGAAGATCGAAGTGGTGGTGCCGGAGGAGTACATGGGCACCGTCAACGGCGATCTCAATTCCAGGCGGGGGCGCCTCGAAGGCACCGAGGTTCGTGGCACTACGCAGGTGATCAAGGCCATGGTGCCGCTGTCGGAAATGTTCGGTTACGCAACCGAGCTTCGTTCCCGAACGCAGGGCCGCGGCAGTTTCACCATGCATTTCGGGCAGTACGAGGAAGTTCCCAAGAACCTGGCCGAGGACATCGTAGCCAAGGTGCAGGGGAGAGTGACCAGGTAACCGGCGCAAGCCAAAGAAGCGGACTGAGAAGAAGCGACTTATAGGAGAGTTGGAGACCCCATGGCGAAGGAAAAATTTGACCGCAGCAAGCCGCATGTGAACATCGGGACGATCGGGCACATCGATCACGGCAAGACGACGCTCACGGCGGCCATCACCAAGGTATTGGCCAAGCACAATCCCAAGGTGAAGTTCCGCTCTTTCGATTCGATCGACAACGCGCCGGAAGAAAAAGCGCGCGGAATCACGATCGCGGTGGCGCACGTCGAGTACGAGACCGCCAACCGGCACTATGCGCACGTGGATTGCCCGGGCCACGCCGACTACATCAAGAACATGATCACCGGAGCGGCGCAGATGGATGGCGCGATCCTGGTGGTGGCGGCCACCGACGGTCCCATGCCGCAGACGCGCGAGCACATCCTGCTGGCGCGGCAGGTAGGGGTGCCGTGCATCGTGGTGGCGCTGAACAAAGTGGACATGGTTGACGATCCGGAGCTGCTGGAACTGGTTGAGCTGGAGGTTCGCGAACTCCTGTCGAAGTACGAGTTTCCGGGCGACGATCTGCCGGTGGTGAAGGTGAGCGCGCTGGGAGCGCTGAACGGCGAAGAGAAGTGGGAAAAGACGGTGGACGAGCTGATGGAGAAGGTCGACTCCTACGTGCCGCTGCCGGCGCGCGACATCGATAAGCCGTTCCTGATGCCGATTGAAGATATTTTCTCGATCCAGGGCCGCGGCACGGTGGTGACCGGGCGCATCGAGAAGGGCATCTGCAAGGTGGGCGAGGAAATGGAGATCGTGGGCTTCAAGGACACGCGCAAGACGGTCGTGACGGGCGTGGAAATGTTCAAGAAGCTGCTGGACGAAGGGCGCGCCGGAGACAACGTGGGATTGCTGCTGCGCGGCATCGAAAAGGACGACGTGGAGCGCGGTCAGGTGATCGCCAAGCCGGGATCGATCAAGCCGCACAAGAAGTTCAAGGGCGAGATCGTCGTGCTGACCAAGGAAGAGGGCGGGCGGCACACGCCGTTCTTTAAGGGCTACCGGCCGCAGTTTTACTTTCGGACCACGGACGTGACGGGTGTGGCGGAACTGCCGGAAGGCACCGAGATGGTGATGCCGGGCGACAACGTGGGATTGGTGATCGATCTGATTACGCCGGTGGCCATGGACAAGGGTTTGCGGTTCGCCATCCGCGAGGGCGGCCGCACGGTGGGCGCGGGTACCGTGACCGAGATTTTGGAATAGGAATTCATGAGTCTACGAGAACGCATTCGCATACGCCTCAAGGCGTACGATCATCGCATTTTGGATCAATCGACGACCGAGATCGTCGACACGGCCAAGAGGACGGGAGCGCAAGTGGCCGGGCCTATTCCGCTGCCCACTATCAAGAATCGCTACACGGTGCTGCGGTCGCCGCATGTGGATAAGAAGTCGCGCGAGCAGTTCGAGATTCGAACCCATAAGCGCCTGCTCGACATCCTCGAACCTACGCAGGACACCGTGGATGCGTTAATGAAACTCGATTTGCCGGCGGGCGTGGACGTGGAGATCAAGGCGTTTGGAAAGGGAAAGTGAGAATCTCGGATTCTAAATCCCCGATCTCGCAGAGGTGGTCATGACCCCAGGAATCTTAGGAAAGAAGATCGGCATGAGTCAGGTTTTCCGGCCGGACGGACAAGTAGTGCCCGTCACGCTGCTGAAGGCCGGGCCCTGCGTGGTGGTGCAGCGCAAGACGCCGACCACGGACGGTTACGACGCGGTTCAGCTCGGCTTGGTCGAGTTCGCGAAGGCGTCGCGCACCACCAAACCGGCGGCCGGGCATTTGAAGAAAGCGAACGCCGACGGCGTGAAATTCCTGCGCGAACTGCGCATGCGGCCGGGCGACGACGATCTGAAGCAGGGCGATCGCGTGCTGGTGGATCAGTTCAAGCCGCAGGACAAAGTGGATGTGATCGGCACCAGCAAGGGGCGCGGGTTCACGGGGATCATCAAGCGGCATCATTTTCGCGGCGGCCCCGAATCGCATGGCTCCATGTTTCACCGCGCTCCCGGATCGATCGGAGCTTCCAGCTTTCCTTCGCGCGTGTTCCCAGGCACTCGCATGGCCGGGCATACGGGCACGCAGCAGGTCACGGTGCGGAATCTGGAAATCGTGGATGTGGTGGCCGAGGACAACGTGCTTGTCGTCAAGGGCGCGGTTCCGGGTCCGAACGGCGGCTACGTGCTGGTGAAAAGAGCCAAGAGGTAACCAACCATGCCGAGTGTAGACGTTGTCGATTTGAATAACGCGGTGGTCGGTTCGCTGGAATTGGCCGACGAGGTTTTCGCCGTGCCGGTGAACGAGGACCTGTTGTACGAAGCGGTGCGGCACTCCCAAGCGGCCCGCCGCAGCGGAACCGCCAAGACCAAAACGCGGCACGAAGTATCGGGCTCCGGCAAAAAGTTGTGGCGGCAAAAGGGTACCGGACGAGCCCGCATGGGATCCATCCGGTCGCCGCTGTGGCGGCATGGCGGCACCGTCCATGGTCCCCAGCCGAAGGATTACAGCTACAAACTGCCGCGCAAAATGCTGTTGGGAGCGCTGCGGTCGGCTTTGTCCGCCAAGCTGAGAGACGGCGAGTTGCGAGTGGTGCAAGCGTTCGCGCTCCAGGATCACAAGACCAAGGCCATGCGATCCGCTCTGAATGTCTTGGGCGCGCCTAAGACCGTGCTGCTGGTGGATAACGAAGAGAATCGAAACCTGGCGCTCAGCGCTCGGAATCTCGCGGGCGTGACGCTGGTGTCCACCAAGGAAGTCAGCGTGTACAATTTGCTCGGGCACGCGGGCGTGCTGCTTTCGGAAAGCGCCGCCAGGAAGCTGTCGGAGGCGCTCGCGAAATGACTATCTACGACGTAATCAAGCGGCCGATCGTCACCGAAAAAGGCGTGGCCAAGAAGGATGCCGAGCGTACGCTTTGCTTCCAAGTGGCTCCCGACGCCAACAAAGTGATGGTGAAGGCCGCGGTGGAGCAATTGTTCAAGGTGAAAGTGGCCGGCGTTCGAACCGCGAATCAGGTCGGCAAACTGCGGCGGCGCGGGCGATTTACCGGTTACCGTTCGGATTGGAAGAAGGCCTACGTAACGCTGAAGGCCGGCGAGAAGATGCCCGAATACGCGGAGATCTGATAGGGGAGACCAACCAGCATGCCGATGAAAAAGTACAATCCGACCACGCCGTCGCGCCGGTTTATGAGCGTGGTTTCCCGCGAGGAGGTCACTAAAGACCATCCCGAGAAATCGCTGGTGGAGGGGAAGAACCGGTCTGGCGGCCGCAATAGCCTGGGACAAATCTCCTCGAGATTCCGCGGCGGCGGCGCTAAAAAAGCGTATCGAGTTATCGATTTCAAGCGCGATAAACCGGGCGTCCCGGCCAAGGTCGCGGCCGTCGAATACGATCCCAACCGCTCGGCCCGGATCGCGTTGCTCAATTATGCCGACGGCGAGAAGCGCTACATCATTTGCCCGGTTGGATTGAGCGTCGGGCGAACCGTGAGCTCCGGCCCCGCAGCGGACATTCTGGTGGGCAACGCGCTTCCGCTCCTGAACATTCCGGCGGGCACCGTGGTCCACAACATCGAATTGCGGCCGGGCAAGGGCGCTCAGATGGCGCGTTCGGCGGGCGCGCAGGCGCAATTGGTTTCGCGCGAAGGCGGGATCGCGCTTTTGAAATTGCCCTCGGGAGAAATTCGCAGGGTGCAAGTGGAATGCATGGCGACCATCGGACAGGTGGGCAACGTCGAGCACGAGAATGAATCGCACGGCAAGGCCGGCAAGAGCCGCTGGCTCGGTAAAAAACCGCACAATCGCGGCGTTTCGATGAACCCGGTGGATCATCCGCACGGCGGCGGCGAGGGAAAGACCTCGGGCGGCCGGCATCCGGTGACCCCCTGGGGTCAGCCCACGCGCGGATTCAAAACCCGCAACAACAAGCGCACGGACAAATGGATCGTGAGCCGAAAGGCGAAGAAGTAAGGTCGATAGATGAGCAGATCACTCAAGAAAGGCCCGTTCACGGACGACCACCTGGCGAAAAAAGTGGCCGACCTGAACGCGAAGAGCGAAAAGAAAGTGGTGCGCACCTGGTCGCGCCGATCGACGATTCTTCCGGAATTCGTGGGACACACGCTGGCGGTTCACAACGGCAAGAAATTCATTCCGGTGTACATCACCGAGAACATGGTGGGACACAAGCTCGGCGAGTTTTCGCCGACGCGCCAGTTCCGCGGGCATTCGGTGAAGGCCGCCGCGGCGCCGGCCGGAGCGACGGAGAAGACGGCGAAGCCGGCGTAGGGATGGTATAGACATGCTAGTCAAAGCAGAAGCCAGATACGTTCGAACGTCACCGCAGAAGGCGCGGCTGGTGGTGGACTTGATCCGCGGCCGGTCGGCGAACGATGCGCGCATCATCCTGCGCCAAACCAATAAACGCATGGCGCCGGTGGTGCTCAGGGTTTTGGATTCCGCCATCGCCAACGCGGAGAATCGGTCCAACGACGTCGACGTCGATCAGTTGATCGTGAGCGAAGCCTACGTCAACGAAGGGCCGCGCATGAAGCGCATCCGGCCGGCGCCCATGGGCCGCGCCTACAGGTATCAGCGCCGCATGGCGCACATCGTCGTGAAGGTGAGCGAGAAGAAGATCGAGGAGAACGCATAGGTGGGACAGAAAGTACATCCGTACGGATTCAGGCTGGGGGTTACCAAGACCTGGCGTTCGCGCTGGTTCGCCAAGGCCGACTACGCCAAACTTCTGCGCGAGGATCTGGATCTGAAGGATTCCCTGCGCGACCGTTTGAAGGCGGCGGGCGTCAGCTCGGTGGAAGTGGACCGCCCCGGCAACAAGCTGCGCGTCACCATCCGCACCTCCCGCCCCGGCATCATTATCGGGCGCAAGGGCGCCGAAATCGAAAAGCTGAAGGGCGACCTCGCAAAGAAAACCAAGCGCGAAGTCTTCATCGACATTCAGGAAGTTCACAAGCCCGAATTGGACGCGCAATTGGTGGCCGAATCGATCGCGCTCCAGCTGGAAAAGCGCGTTGCGTTTCGCCGAGCCATGCGCAAGGCCGTGGATTCGGCGCTCCGATTCGGTTGCAAGGGCATCAAGGTGCGCGTCTCCGGCCGGCTGAACGGCGCGGAAATCGCGCGCAGCGAGTGGTACCTGCAAGGCCAACTTCCGCTCCACACCTTGCGCGCGGACGTGGACTACGGCTTCGCCCAGGCTTACACCACGTACGGCGTGATCGGCGTCAAGTGCTGGACCTATAAAGGCGAAATTTTGGAGGGCGGTCCGCGGCGCGATTCATTGCGCAACGATCCGGAACCCAGGCGTCCTCCGCTGCGTGATCGCGATCGCCGGGAAAGGCGTCCGCCCATGCAGGGCCCCATTACGCAGGCCGAACCGCCCGCGCAGGCGCCGCATACTTTCACGGGCGACATGCCGGCTACCGGTCGTAACGCGCCCATCCTTCCGCCGCTCAGCCCGCCGCAACCGAGCTGGAAGCAGGAATTTAAGCACGACGCTCCGCCCGCTGCCGCTCCGCCCGCTCCGCCCGCAGCCGCGCCGGAAAGCGCGCCACCGGTGCCCGAAAAGAAGGAAGAATAGGAAACCCAACGCCATGTTGATGCCCAAGAAAGTGAAATACCGGAAGCAACAGCGCGGGCGCATGACCGGCAAAGCCTGGCGCGGCTCCGACCTCGCGTTCGGCGAGTTCGGCCTCAAGGCAATGCGTTGCGGCTGGATCACCGACCGTCAGATTGAAGCCGCCCGCATCGCGATGACGCGTTTTATCAAGCGCGGCGGCAAGGTTTGGATTCGCTTGTTTCCCGACAAGCCCATTACCAAGAAGCCCGCGGAAACGCGCATGGGAAAAGGGAAGGGCGCTCCCGAACAATGGGTGGCTGTGATTCGGCCCGGAAAGATTCTGTTCGAAATGGAAGGCGTGCCCAAGGCCACCGCCCAAGAGGCTTTCCGGCTCGCGGCGGGAAAATTACCGCTGCCCACTAAGGTAGTGAGCCGGGAACAGGCGGGAGTCTAAGCATGCGTGCGGACAAAGTGCGCGAACTGGATAGTACGGAGCTCAAAAAGCAGAGCGGCGAAATACGGGAACAGATGTTCCGGTTGCGCTTTCAGATGGAGATGGGACAAACGGACGGCCTGAAAAAGCTGCGTGTCATCCGCAAGGATCGGGCGCGCATGCTGACCACCCTGCGCGATCGCGAGCTGCATCCGGAAACGGCCCCGGAGCCGGTGGCGAAAAAGAAGAAGAAGGGGAAGTAAGACATGGCTACGGCGGAAACAGCGGAGCAAAAGAAAATCGGCAATAAGAACGAAAAGGTCGGGCAGGTGGTTTCCGCCAAAATGCAGAAGACCATCGTGGTGGAAGTGACGCGGCGCGTTTCGCATCCCGTCTACAAGCGCATCATCAATAAGCGCAGCAAGTTTTATGCCCACGATGAGGAGCGGGCCGCCAAGGTGGGCGACGTGGTGCGCATCATCGAGTGCCGTCCGATGAGCAAACTGAAGCGCTGGAGGCTGGGCGAAGTGTTGCGCAAGGCCGTGCAGGTGGCGGTCGAGCCGGGCGCGGTCGATCTGGACATGGTGCAATCGACTTCCGGATCCAAGTCGCCCAAAGCCAAAGCGTCGAGGAGAAAATAGTCATGATCGGCATGCGGACCATGCTCGAAGTCGCCGACAATAGCGGCGCGCGAAAGCTGCAGTGCATTCTGCCTCGCGGCGGCGATTTGGGATTGCGCGCCGGGTTGGGCGACATAGTTACTGCCAGCGTCAAAGAGGCCACTCCGGAATCGCCCATCAAGAAGGGCAAGGTGGTTCGCTGCGTCATCGTTAGGATGCGCAAGGAATCACGGCGCAAGGACGGCACCTATATCCGGTTCGATTCCAATGCCGCGGTGCTGATCAATGAAGTGGGCGAACCCGTGGGCACGCGCGTGTTTGGACCGGTGGCGCGCGAGTTGAGAGACAAGAAATTCATGAAAATCGTTTCGCTCGCTCCGGAGGTCATCTGATGCCGGCGAAGAAACCGCTACCCACGGAGCGACTCAAGGTTAGGCTGAAGAAGGATGACCAAGTCAAGGTCATCGCCGGACGAGACCGGGGCAAGACCGGCCGGGTGCTGTCGGTGGATCGCGTTCGCGGTAAGGTGCTGGTGGAAGGCGTTTCGATGATTAAGCGTCACACGCGCCCCAACCCTTCCAAACAGATCAAAGGCGGAATCGCGGAGAAGGAAAGCCCGGTGGCTATTTCCAACGTCATGATTCTGACTTCGGGCGGCGTCCCGTCGCGCATCGGATACAGAGTGGAAGGCACCGGAACTTCGGCGCGGCGCGTTCGCATCGCCAAGAAGAGCGGCGAAACGTTGGAGAAGCGCGCCTAGGTACGAGGGAATCGAAAATGGCCAAGGATACGCAAAAGAAGCCCGAGGGTTCGAAAAAGCCCGAGGGAGCCAAAAAACCGAAGGAAGCCAAGAGCGCCGAGCCAGTCTCGGTCGCGGCGGAAACGCCCAAATCGTCCAAGCCTTCCAAAAAGCCTGACGCCCGGCTGCGCCATGTTTATATCGAGCGTGTGGTGCCTGCGTTGGTCAAGGAGTTCGGTTACAAGAACGTCATGGCGGTGCCGCGGATCGACAAGGTATCGGTGAATATCGGCCTGGGCGAAGCGACCCAAAACTCCAAGCTCATGGACGGCGCGGTCAACGAGCTGGGACAGATCGCCGGGCAGAAACCGGTAATCACCAAAGCCAAGAAATCGATTGCCGCGTTCAAGCTGCGCGAAGGCATGGCGATCGGCACCATGGTGACATTGCGCGGCGACCGGATGTACGAGTTTCTCGATCGTCTGATGAACGTGGCCCTGCCGCGCGTACGCGACTTCCGCGGCGTGTCCAGCAAGTCTTTCGACGGCCGCGGAAATTACACGCTGGGAATTAAAGATCAGTTGATTTTCCCGGAGATCGATTACAACAAGGTGGAAAAGGTCAAGGGGATGAATATTTCGATTACAACCACGGCGAAGACCGATGCCGAAGGCCTCGCGCTGTTGAAACAAATGGGAATGCCGTTCCGGCAGTGAAGCCCGGACGATCGCTCATAGGAGACTAGAACAGATTCAATATGGCAACCACAGCCAAGATCGCGAAAGAAGAAAAAACGAGGGTCCAGCGGGAGTCGAAGGATTGTCCCGGCAGGATAAAGATCCGGCACCGCAATCGATGTTTCCGCTGCGGGCGGCCGCGGGGTTATCTTCGCAAGTTTAATCTCTGCCGTATCTGTTTTCGGAAGCTCGCCCTGGCGGGTGAAGTTCCGGGCGTGATCAAGGCTAGCTGGTAAAAGAAAGGGTTCCAGGGGAAAGAAATAATGGATACATCCGATCCCATCGGCGACATGCTGACGCGTATTCGCAACGCGCAAATGGCGCGCCACCCCAAGGTCGACGTCCCGTCCTCCAAGCTCAAAATGGAGATCTCGCGCATTCTCAAGGAAGAAGGCTTCATCACCAATTTCAAGCTGGCCGAGGATGGCGCTCGAAGGAGCATTCGTATTTACCTCAAATACACGCCCGGCAACGTGCCCGTGATCTCTCGGATCGAACGCGTGTCGCGACCCGGTTGCCGCGTCTACGTCGGCAGCCGCGAGGTCCCCAAGGTTTTGGGGGGCTTGGGCATCAACATTCTCACTACCCCGCGCGGCGTGATGACCGGCAGTTCCGCTCGTAAGGAACGCGTCGGCGGAGAGGTCCTGTGCCAGCTTTGGTAGTGGACTAACGAAAGGTAAATTATGTCGCGAGTTGGAAACAAACCCATTCCGGTGCCGAAAGGCGTAAAAATCACGATCGGTCCCGAGCTTTACGTCGAAGGGCCGAAAGGCAAACTGGCGGTTCCGGTTCCCGACGGCATTGAAGTCCGCCAGGCGGACGGCCGGCTGGAACTATCGCGCGCCTCCGATCAGCACGCCGCGCTGCACGGTCTTACTCGGGCTTTGCTCGCTTCCGCGGTCGAGGGCGTTTCCACCGGCTTCATCCGCGAGATGGATATTACCGGCGTCGGCTATCGCGGCGACGTAAAGGGCAAGGTCGCCACGTTTACGCTGGGGTATTCTCATCCCATCGAAGTTCTCCTGCCGGACGGCGTCGAGCTCAAAATCGACAAGCAGACGCATCTGACGTTGTCGGGCTATGACAAACAAATGGTCGGGCAGGTGGCCGCGAATATCCGCGCGCTGCGGCCGCCCGATCCTTACAAGCACAAAGGCATCCGCTATACCGGCGAAGCGTTGCGCAAGAAGGTCGGCAAGACCGGGGCCGGGGCGACGGGAGCTAAGTAAATGGCGAGATCATCCAAAAATGACGTGCGCGTTCGAATTCACACCCGGATTCGTCACCGGGTGCGCGGCAGCGAGGAACGGCCGCGACTCGCGGTTTTCCGCAGTTTGAAGCATATTTATGCGCAGGTGATCGACGACCGCCGAGGCCACACCGTGGCTGCGGCTTCGTCGGGCGAAAAAAAGGGCGAAGCGGGCAACGGCGGCAACCTGGCCGGCGCCAAGGAAGTCGGTAAGTTGATCGCCGAGCGCGCCAAGTCGCAGGGCATTACCAAGGTTGTGTTCGATCGCGGAGGGTACCTCTACCACGGGCGCATCAAGGCCCTGGCGGACGCCGCCCGCCAAGCTGGATTGGAGTTCTAACGAATGGCTGCAACACCGTCGGCAAAACGAATCGACGCCGGGTCTCTGAATCTCAAAGAGCAGGTTGTATCGATTAACCGCGTCACCAAAGTGGTGAAGGGCGGCAAGAATCTCAGCTTTTCGGCGCTGATCGTGGTGGGGGACCCGGGCGCCAAAATCGTCGGCTTTGGCACGGGCAAAGCCAAGGAAGTTCCCGCCGCGATCAAGAAAGGCATCGAAGCCGCGAAAAAGAATCTTCGCAAAGTCAACGTGCTCGAGACGACGATTCTGCACGCCGTGCTCGGCCGCTTCGGAAGCGGGCTGGTGCTGCTGAAGCCCGCCCCGGAGGGAACCGGAGTTATCGCCGGAGGTCCGGTGCGCGCCGTAATCCAGGCGGTGGGGATCGCCAACGTGCTTACCAAGTCCATCGGTTCGCACAATCCCCACAACGTCGTGAAGGCCACCATCAACGCGCTCGAGCAGCTTCGCGACAAGGCGCAAGTGGCCGAGATGCGGGGAATAGCTCTGGAGAAGATCGGATAATATGGCGGGCGCAACCATCAAAATTAAACTGATCGGCAGTCCGATTTGCTGCCCGGAAAAGCACAAATCCATTGTCCGCTCGCTGGGTTTGAAGAAGATCAATCGCGTAGTGGTCCGGCCGGACGACGCTTGCTTTCGCGGCATGGTCGCGAAGATTCCGCATCTGCTCGCGATCGTGAAGGACTAATATGAATCTCAGCAATCTCAGGCCTCCCAAGGGGCAGAAGCAGAAGAGGCAGCGCATCGGCCAGGGAATGGGCACGGGGCGCGGCAAGTATTCCGGCCGAGGCGCGAAAGGCGCCCGGTCGATTTCCGGCTACAGCATTATGCGCGGATTCGAAGGCGGCCAGATGCCGCTCCACCGGCGGCTTCCGAAGCGCGGATTCACCAACGTTTTCCGCAAAGAGTACGCCATCGTGAACATCGGCCGGCTGGAACAGCTCGAAGGCGACAGCTTCGATCCAGGCCGTCTGCTCGAACTCGGCGTGATTCGAAAGCTCGGCTCCGGCCTCAAGATACTGGGATCGGGCGAGTTGAATCGCAAGATTTCCGTGAAAGCGAACGTGTTCTCGAAATCGGCTCTGGAAAAAATCCAGAAGGCCGGGGGCAGTGGAGAAGTGATTGAGGGATAGGTTCTGGAGACGTTTGAGGTAGCGAGATGAAGTTCTTCGAGGCCTTCGCCAATATTTTCCGGATTCCGGATCTGCGCAAGCGTATTCTGTTCACGCTCGCCATGCTGGCTATCTACCGTTTGGGCGGGCATATTCCGACGCCCGGAATCGACGCCAACCGGCTCCAGCAGTTCTTCCAGCAGAATCAGGGCACGTTGTTCGGGTTCATCGATCTGTTCAGCGGCGGGATGTTTCGCCGGCTGACCATCTTCGCGCTGGGCATCATGCCCTACATCACCGCGTCCATCATCCTGCAATTGCTTACCGTGGTCGTTCCGACGCTCGAAAAATTGCAGAAGGAAGGCGAGTTGGGCCGCCGCAAGATCACCCAATGGACTCGCTACCTGACCGTGATCCTCGCCCTGGTGCAGTCCTTTGGGATCGCCATGGCTCTGATGCGCTCGGAAGGCGGTTTCGTCCTGAATCCCGGCGTCGGATTCATGCTGATGACCATTCTCAGCCTCACCACCGGCACGGCGTTCATCATGTGGCTGGGCGAGCAGATCACCGAGCGCGGTATCGGCAACGGCATGTCGCTGCTCATTTTCACCGGAATCGTGGTCGGACTGCCGCGCGCCATCGACAACATTTACCAGCACGTGGCGGTCGTGCGGGATTGGACGCCCATCCATCTCATCATCATTCTGGCCGTCATGATCGCGGTGGTTGCGTTCATCGTCTTGGTGGAACGCGGCGAGCGCCGCATTCCGGTGCAGTATGCCAAGCGCGTGGTCGGACGCCGCATGATGGGAGGCCAATCCACCCACCTGCCGCTCAAAGTCAATGCGGGCGGCGTCATTCCGGTCATCTTCGCCTCCTCCCTGCTGGCCTTTCCAACCACACTGACGAACATGCAGTTTGTACGGAACAGCCCGTTCCTAAGCGGGATGCTCAGTTCCATCAGCGGAGCCCAGCCGCTTTATTACCTGTTGTTTTGCGTGCTGATCATTTTCTTCTGCTTCTTTTACGTTTCCATCATCTTCAACCCCAATGAAGCGGCGGACAACATGCGCAAGTACGGCGGATTCATTCCCGGCATCCGCCCCGGCAAGAACACCGCCGACTACATGAACAAGATTCTCACCAAGATCACGGTGGTGGGCGGTCTCTATCTGTCCATTCTCTCTTTGATTCCGCAGATCATGATCCAGGGCATCAAGTTGCAGCGCTTGCCGCTGATCGGCAATTGGATCGACTCGTATTTCCCGCGCTGGCTTTTGGACGGGTTGAACGTCAACTTTTATTTCGGCGGAACGTCGCTGCTGATCGTAGTCGGCGTCGCGATGGATACCGTCAATCAGGTCGAGGCGCAATTAATTATGCGGCATTACGAAGGCTTCACGCCGCGCGCCGGGCGCATCCGGGGCCGACGAAGTGGTTTCTAAAGCATGACTTACGCCGCTGTGTTACACTGTGAGTATCAATTTGCCACCGTGCGGCCCCCGGTGTGTTTGACGACCCGTGTTCGGCGATGATTATCCGAAAAAACAAGAAAGAGCTGGAACAGATGCGCCGCAGCGGATTGCTGGTCTGGGAGATCCTGCAGAAGCTGGAGCAAATGGTCCAGGAGGGCGTAACTACCCAGGACCTGGAAGCGGCCGCCGAAAAGATGATGCAGGATGCCGGCGCCAAGCCCGCTTTCAAAGGCTATTACACGCCCGCGGCCGGCAGCAAATATCCGTACGTGCTGTGCACGTCGGTAAACGAACAAATCGTTCACGGGATGCCGTCGTCCAAAATCAAATTGAAAAAGGGCGACGTGGTTTCCATCGACACCGGCGTCGAGTTGAACGGCTATTTCGGCGATTCGGCCATCACGGTTCCGGTGGGCGAAATCAGCCAGCCGATCCGGAAGCTGCTGGATGTCACCAAGGAATCCCTCGAGATGGCCATCGACAAGGCGCGCGAGGGCAATCGGCTGTTCGATATCTGCGGTACCGTGGAGCAGCATGTCGTCGAGAACGGATTTTCGGTGGTGAGGGAGATGGTAGGACACGGCATCGGGACCAAATTGCACGAAGATCCCCAGGTCCCCAATTACGTGGACCGCAGGAACGAAAATCCGCGGTTGAAGGAAGGCATGGTGCTGGCCATCGAGCCCATGGTGAACGCCGGCGCTTCGGATATGCGCGTTTTGTCCGACAAGTGGACCGCGGTTACCAAGGACGGTTCGGTGTCGGCTCATTTTGAGCATTGCGTCGCGGTAACCGAGAGCGGCCCGTGGGTTTTGACTCGGCCGTGACGTCGGTCGAAGCGGTGGTGGTGGATTTGCTGCCGAACGCCGTGGTTCGGGTGAAGCTGGAGAATCAGGATCTGGTTCTGGCTCACTCGGGCGCGGGCAGCAAGACCAACTTTATGCGGGTTCGGCCGGGCGATCGGGTGCAAGTGGAATTGTCGCCCCACGATCCGGGCCGCGGGAGAATTGTTCGGCTTTTGAAGTAGGCGCAGGGCAAGAACTGGTGGGAGTGAATATATGAAAGTTAGAGCGTCGGTCAAAAAGATGTGCGATAAATGCAAGGTGATCCACCGCGAGGGCGTGGTGCGCGTCATCTGCGTGAATCCGAAGCATAAGCAGCGGCAGGGATAAGGAAACCATATGGCGCGTATTGCGGGCGTGGATTTACCAGCGAAGAAACGGGCCGAGATCGGCCTGACCTATATCTACGGCATCGGGCGGACCCGTTCGCTGTCGCTTCTGCATAGGGCCGGCGTGGACGCGAATAAGAAGGTCGCGGACATGACCGAGGACGAGGTAAACAGGATCCGTACTTTAATCGAGAACGAAGGCTCCGTCGAAGGCGACCTTCGCAAGGAACTCTCGATGAACGTCAAGCGGTTGATCGAAATGGGTTCCTACCGCGGGCAGCGGCACCGCCGCGGACTCCCGGTACGAGGCCAGCGAACCCATACCAACGCCCGCACGCGCAAGGGCCCGCGCCGCGGAACGGTCGCCAACAAGAAGAAAGCGGCCGCCAAGACATAAGGATTCAGAATGGCTAAAGCTCCGGCAAAAACGGGTAAGAAAAAGACATTTAAGAAGAAGGAGAAGAAGGTTGTCTCCAGCGGCCTGGTGCACATCCAAGCCTCCTTCAACAATACGATCGTCACTTTCACCGACCTGGTGGGGAATGTGCTCGCCTGGTCCAGTTCCGGCTCGCTCGGTTTCCGGGGATCCCGCAAGGGCACTCCGTTCGCCGCCCAGCAGGCATCGCTGACGGCCGCCAACAAAGCCAAGGAATATGGATTGCGGACGGTGGAGGTTCGAGTGAGCGGTCCCGGCGCCGGCCGCGAGTCGGCGGTGCGCGCCCTGGCTACGGTCGGTATCGAGGTCAAGTCGATCAAAGATCGCACGCCGATCCCGCACAACGGCTGCAGGCCTCCGAAACGCCGTCGAGTTTAGTTGCAATGGACGCGCGATAAACGCGTTAAGCAGGATGAAGACCTCCGGGTTGTAAACTGCACCTTTTGATAGAGGAAGGTATGAAGAGGAATGGCTAGATATATCGGCCCCGTTTGTCGGCTTTGCCGGCGCGAGGGCATGAAGTTGTTCTTGAAGGGTGAGCGCTGCCACACCGAAAAGTGCGCTATCGAGAAGCGCAATTTCGCGCCCGGACAGCACGGCAAGGACCGCAAGCCGAAACTGGTCGGTTATGGCCTCCAATTGCGCGAGAAACAGAAAGCGCGCCGCTATTACGGCCTCCTTGAAGGTCAGTTCCGGAATCTGTTCGAACGCGCCTTCGCCACCAAGGGCGTCACCGGCGAACATCTGCTGAATTCGCTCGAACGCCGATTAGACAGCGTCGTCTACCGCATGGGATGGGGAACCAGCCGCAAGCAGGCTCGTCAACTGGTTCGCCACGGACACCTCATGGTGAACGGCCGCAAGGTAGACATCCCGTCCTTTGAAGTCCGGCCCAACGATGTGGTGGAAGTGCGCGAGAAGAGCAAGAATAATCCCACCATTCTGGCTGCGCGCGACGCCACCGCACACGCACCCTCGCCTAATTGGCTCGAGGTTGACCGCGAAAACTTAAAGGGCCGCGTCCTCGCGCAGCCCAAACGCGAAGAACTCGTACAGATTCAGCTAAACGAACAGCTGATTGTCGAGTTGTATTCGAAATAAAGAACCGGTGGCCGGGAATCTACGTCTCCGGCAACCAGGAACGAAGGAACGATTCTATGTTTAAAGGTTTTCAGAAGCCGAAAAGATTAGTCGCCAATACCGAAACGCTGACCGAGCGTTACGGAATGTTCACCGCGCAGCCGTTCGAGCGCGGGTTCGGATCCACCATCGGCACCGGCCTGCGCCGCGTCTTGCTTAGCTCCATCGAGGGCGCCGCCATCACTTCGGTCCGTATCGAAGGCGTCGCTCACGAATTCAGCCCCATCCCGGGCGTGGTGGAAGACGCCACCGACATCATTCTGAATTTGAAGCAGGTGCCGTTCAAGATGATCGGCGAAGGCACCCGCATCGCCAAGCTCCGTGTCGATCGTCCCGGTCAGGTGCTTAGCGGCCAGATCGAGACCGATCAGGACGTCGAGGTTCTGGACCGTAACATGCCCATCGCCACGGTGGGCGAGGGCGGCAAGCTCAACATCGAAATGCGGCTGAAATCCGGGCGCGGCTACGTTGCCGCCGACCGCAATTACGACGAGGATCTGCCCTTGGGCTACATCCCCATCGACTCCGTTCACTCACCCGTGCGCAAGGTGAACTTCAGCGTCGAAGCCGCGCGCCTGGGCCAGATGACCGACTACGACAAGCTCACGCTCGAAGTCTGGACCAACGGCGCAATCTCTCCGCAGGACGCCATCGGCCAGGCAGCCAAGCTGCTCAAAGATCACATGACGATCTTCATCAATTTCGAGGAGCTTCCGGAGACAGCCGAAGAGCCCGCCGATCGCGGCGTCGCCCAGATGAACGAAGTGCTCAACCGCTCCGTCGAAGAACTCGAGCTCAGCGTTCGATCCTACAATTGCTTGAAGAACGCCAACATTCAGACTATCGGCGACCTGGTGCAGCGCACCGAAGCCGAAATGCTGCGCACCAAGAATTTCGGCCGCAAATCGCTCAACGAGATCAAGGAGATTCTCGGCAATCTCGGGCTCGGCTTCGGAATGAAGTTCGACGCCCAGGGGCGCTTGGTCGCTCCTCCGCCCACGCTCCATTACGGCGGCGCGCCGGAGACGGACGAGACCTCCGAACTGGACGAGGCGCCGGAGTAGGCCATGCGGCACCGCAAAGACGGATACAAGTTAAAGCGCAATGTGGCCGCGCGCAATTCGCTGTTGCGCGGCCTGGTGACCAGCGTAATCGAAAACGATTTCGCGATTACCACGGTTCCCAAGGCCAAGGCAATTCGCCCGCTGGTCGACAAGATGATCACTCTCGCCAAGGAAGACACTCTGCATTCTCGCCGCCAGGCGGCCGCCTTCCTGCGGACTCCTGCTTCGGTGAAGAAGCTGTTCGATAAGCTAGGAACCAAGTTCGGACAGCGCAACGGAGGCTACACGCGCATTGTCCGCCTCGGCTGGCGCAAGGGCGACGGCGCGGAACTCGCCAAGATCGAGTTGATGGGCACCGAACTGGTGAAGCGCGCCGCCGAACGCGCAAAGCGCCGCGAGGAACGCCTCAAGGCCATCAAGGAAGGCCGCGAGGGCGACGAGGGCGAGGAATCACCAGAATCGTAATCCCGGCCGCCGTCAAGCTGATCAGGAATCCAGCCGCGGCGTCCGCCGCATAGTGGTATCGCCCGTAGACCGTCGCCACCGAAACGCTCGCTGCGTACGCCAACATTCCTAGGCGAGCCGCCTTTTCGTCGGCAGAAATAAAAAAAACGCCCAGGCCGCTGAAAACGCCGACGACACGTGCGCGCTCGGAAACGCAGCGGCGTCGTTAGGTTGGGCATGTCGCTTCCCCCGAATACGATGCGCGGCGGATCGCTCGGAAAATAAGGGAACAGCGCGTACGCCGGCAGCGTCCCCAGCAAATACAGGAAAATCGCGTTATTCACCAGCTCGCGCCGGTGCTCGATGTAAAGAATCGCCACCAGGGAGGGTCCCACCGCGTACACCAGCGCATAGCAAAGCTCCAGATAAAATGGAAACGCCGCGCCCGCGGATTCGATCGCGCGCTCGAATCCCGCGCCGTAAAGAATGCTCCGGTCCCATTCCACCCAGCGCAGTTCGAGCTGGAAACTGTGCGCGAGCGGCGAGAACCAGTCCATTTCCCGATACGCGACCAGCGCCAGCGCCCCCGCCAGCCAATCTCGCGCCATGCTGAAAAGCTTCCGATACTCGTTCGCCTCACCCGTAACTCATCGCCGCCAGGAGCGCCGCGATCAATAGGGCCACCTTGGCTGGCCGCCACCGCATGTGCGATTGCAACGGGAACTGCGGGGCGATCGCGGCCACGTACGCGAAGTACGCGATCAGCAGCCACTCGGAGGAACGCAGTGAGCCGAACTGTCTCACTCACGACCTCACGCCCGGCCCAGCCGGATCAATTGCTCGGCGTGTTTCAGCGCTTCCGGCGTTACGCGTTGGCCCGATAACATGCGTCCGATCTCGCGGGTGCGCTCTTCCCCCGTCAGCTCCTCGATCTCGGCCACCGTTCTTCCCTTCACTTCGCGCTTCTCCACGAAATAGTGATGGTCGGCGAACCCGGCCACTTGGGCCAGATGCGTAACGCACAGCACTTGGCTCGATCCGGACAGCTTCTTCAACCGGCGTCCCACCGCTTCCGCCACTCCCCCGCCGATCCCGCTGTCGATCTCGTCAAACACCAGCGTGCGCTCGACGGCGGTTTTTCCGCGAGCTCCGGCCGAGGTCTTCAATGCCAGCGCGATGCGGGACAACTCGCCGCCCGATGCCACCTTATCGAGCGAGCGCGGCTCTTCGCCGACATTCGCGGAAATCAGAAACTCCACCCTATCGGCGCCCAGTTCCGACCAAGTGGCCGGCTGAATTTCGATCCGGAAAACCGCATTCTCGAGCGCGAGGGAATCCAGCTCCGTCTCCACTTTCCGGGCCAGCTTTTCGGCAGCCGCTTGCCGAAGCTTGGTCAAAGCCGCCGCGGCGTCTCGATAGGCGTCGCTCGCTTGCGCCGCTTCCCGTTCCAGCTGCGCCTTCCGCTCGCCCGCCGTTTCCACCGCCTCGAGTTGCTCCCGGACGCGATCGAGAAACGCTAGTACCTCGTCGAGCGTGTTGCCGTACTTGCGTTTCAACTTATCGATCAGCGCCAAACGCGATTCCACGTCTTCCAGCCGGTTGGGATCGGCTTCCAAGCGGTCCAGATAATGGCGAACGCTGTCGGAAGCTTCATCCACGCCGATCATCGCGGAGCGAATCGTTTCCGCCGCCGGTTGCAAGCTGCCATCAATCCGGCAAAGGTCCTCCAGTTTCTTCAGCGCGATTCGTATCTGCGTCGCTACGCTCTCCGGCGAATCGTATAACGCCAGGTAGGCGCCGCTCGCGTGCTCCTGCAATTTCCCGACGTTCTTCAGCACTAACCGCTCTTTCTCGAGCTGCGGGTCTTCGCCCGGCTTCAAGCCCGCCGCTTCGATTTCCTTTCGTTGGAACGCCCACATATCGGCCAGCCGCAGTTTCTCCTGCTCGGATCGATTCAGATCCTCCAGTTCGCCTCGAACCTTCTTCCACGCGGCAAACAATTCCGACACCAGCCCGCGCTTCTCCTCCAATCCAGCCGACTCATCCAGCAACTCCAACTGCGCCGCCGGCGAAAAGAGCTGCTGCTGCTCGTGCTGCCCGTGAATGTCTCCCAGATACGGCGCCAGGCCGCGCAGCCAAGCGACCGTCACCGGCCGGTTCCCGGCGAACGCGCGCGATTTGCCTTCCGCCGATACCTCCCGCTCGATTAACAATTCCCCATCCTCCACCGGGATGCCGGCTTCCTCCAGAAGCGCCCGCGAGGCCGGGTTCTGGGGAGCCTCGAAAATCGCCGATACGCGCGCCCGCACTGTATCCGACCGCACCATGTCGGCCGAAGCCCGGCCTCCCAAAACCAACCCCAGCGCATCCACTACGATCGACTTTCCGCTGCCCGTCTCTCCCGTCAACAGGTTGAGTCCTTTGTGGAACTTGACGCGAACCCGTTCCACCACGGCGTAGTTCTCCACCATCAGTTCCAGCAACACTCGATGAAATTATACGAGGTTTTGATCCGTCTAATTCAGCGCAAGGAGTGTGTTTTCGCCCGGTTTGAGGCATACTGTAAAACAGAACGGAACGATTCTGTTTTGAGACGAAGGAGAGGGGAGAGCGCCGCGATATGATGAAGGTGTCGGAGCGATTGCCCCCATTTCCGACGCGGCCGGGCGCCCCGTGCGCCGGTTAGTGGAAAGGAGCCTGGTTGATACTGCACCATGCTGGCGGGCTTTTCCTGCAATTGAGTCTATGGGATCTGGTCCAAAGCTCGGGACCTTTGCCCAAGGCCGTAATGGTGATTCTCTTATTTTTCTCGCTGCTCTCTTGGGCGGTAATACTCTCGAAGTGGGCCGTGTTTCGGCGCGCCCGGTCCGCCAACCGAGCGTTTCTGCGGGCCTTTCGCAAGGCTCCCGGGTTGGATGCGATCGCCGCGGTGAGCGAGCAGTTCCGGAGGTCGCCTCTGGTAGTGGTGTTTGATTTCGGTTACGGCGAAGTGAAACGTCAGATGAAATCGCGCGGCAGCGTCACCAATCCGCTGGCGCTGGAGCGAACGCTCCAGCTGGGGATGAGCGAAGAGATCACCAGGCTGGAGCGTAACATGAGCCTGCTCGCCACCACGGCAACCGTGTCGCCGTTCATCGGGCTGTTCGGAACGGTGTGGGGCATCATCGACGCGTTTCAGCAGCTCGGAACCGCCGGCGCCGCAAGCCTGCGAGCCGTCGCGCCCGGTATCTCGGAAGCCCTCATCACCACGGCCATGGGTCTGTTCGCCGCCATTCCCGCCGCCATCTTCTACAACCTGTTCGGCAGCTCCATCAAGGAATTTGGCGCGCGCATGGAGGACTTCCTGCTCGAGTTCCTGAACATGCTGGATAGAAGCTTCGAGGGATAGCATGGCGTTCTCCATGGGCAGCACTTCCAACGCCGGGCGCCGCAGTCGCTTCCGTGGCACCAGCTCGCTGGCCGAAATCAATATCGTTCCCCTGGTCGATGTCGTGCTGGTGTTGCTGATCATCTTCATGCTCACCGCGCACGTGATGGAGTTCGGGCTCCAGGTGGAAGTTCCCAAGGTCAAGCCGGTGAAGGAGAATGTGCAGGACCTTCCGGTGGTCCAGATTACCCGCGAAGGCGCCACCTATCTCAACGACAAGCCGGTGAACATCAATTTGCTCGCGAGCGAAATCCACCGCCGCTTTCAGAACGCGTCGTCCGTGTATTTGCGGGCCGATCGAAGAACGCCCTGGGACCCCATTGCGCAAGTGGTCGCGACGCTGGGCGACTCGAAACTCGCGATCAACATAGTCACGCAGCCGGAAGATCAGGCCGAAAAGCGCCGCTGACATGTCCCAACACACAGACATCCTCGACGAGCGCGAATCCATAGGCGGACCTTTCCTGCAGTCGGTCATGCTCCACGCCGCCATCGCCGGACTCCTGGTGGTGTCCACGATCAACTACACGCGTTCCCGCGAGGTTTGGGGATCGGCCACCACTCAGATGGGTGACGCCGTCGCGGTCAACGCAGTGAAGAGCATCCCGCTGCCGTCCCGCGCCGGTATCGTAAACCCTGTCGCTAACGATACCGAGTCGCAGGTGCCGCAAGCGCCCAAGCCGCAGCCCAAACAAAAGGCCAAGCCGCCGGAACCGAAGGCTATTCCACTCAAAAGCCGGCATGTGGACACGCGCTCACTCGAACAGATGTCTCCGCAGCGTTATCAGCCGCGGACGCCGTCTCCCAATCAGGTGTTCAGCCACGACCCTCCGGCCGCAGTGTCTCCGATGTATGAAAAACCGGGCGCGGGCGGCGTCGGAGTGGGACCGAACAGCACTTTCGGAAATCGCTTCGGCGCGTATGCCGACCTGGTTATCAAGCGAGTGACTGAAAAATGGCAGACCGGCGGCCTGGCGGGGATGCACACGGCGCCGGAAGTGATCGTCACCTTCGATATACTGCGCGACGGATCGGTCCGAAATTCGCGGGTTGCCCAGAGCAGCGGGAATAGCAACCTCGATTATTCCGCCGTTCGCGCC
>Ga0302326_10003475_pt1 | contig 37042 bp, 38 predicted proteins | sample Palsa_T0_3_FD_202264 | JGI IMG/M metagenome (GOLD analysis project Ga0302326, IMG submission 202264) | Peat permafrost microbial communities from Stordalen Mire near Abisko, Sweden - Palsa_T0_3 | ecosystem: Environmental > Terrestrial > Soil > Palsa > Peat permafrost | place: Sweden: Abisko... | reverse complement strand
TTCCACGTAATTCTCCGGGTCCGACGAGTCGATGACGGTGACGCTGACCCGCGGGTCGCGGAGCATGTTGCGATGCTTCACGCGTCCCTCCACGGTCGAGAACAGCAGGTCGCCACCGTCGCGGCCCGCCCAGATCACGGAGGTCTGCGGGCTTCCGTCGGGATTCACCGTGGCCAGAACCGCGTAGTTCCTGCCGTCGAGCAGCTTAAGCGTCGCGTCGCTGAGAGGGCGTGCCATGACGGCACGGTAACAGCGGGAAAGCTCCGCCCCCGTCAGGCCGGCTGTTCCGCCTGAAGCTGCCGGACGACCTCCAGCGCGTCCCCGACGTGCTGGTTGATGTTGGTCATCGAGTTGAAGACATGCCGGACTGTGCCCTGACGATCGATCACGTACGTCACCCGGCCCGGGAGCAGACCCAGCACCGCCGGGACCCCGTACTGCTTACGGACCCGCCCGCCCTGGTCACTGAGCAGCGTGAAGGGCAGGTTGTGCTTGCCGGCGAAGGCCGCGTGCCGCTCGGCTGAGTCGGAGCTGACGCCGATCACCTCCGCACCGGCCTCGGTGAAGACCTCGTGGCTGTCGCGGAACGCGCAGGCCTCGGCGGTGCAGCCGGACGTGTTGTCCTTGGGATAGAAGTACAGCACCACGATCCGTTCGCCGAGCCGGTCCTGCAGCCGGACCTGCTCACCGGACTGCGAGGGCAGGGTGAAGTCGGGGGCTGTGTCGCCGACCTGAACGCCACGTGCCATGGTCTGCCTTCCTCCCGCACCCGCCAGACTGCGGGCCGTCTCGACCAGCGTAACCAGTCCGCACCTGGCGCGGACCGTCCCCCGCCGGACGCGGCTGCGCCCCGGCCGTCACCGCGTCTACTGCTGGCACTTCCCGGCGGCGCTGGAGAACGCGCTGATAGCACTGTCGCCCGCTTCGAGCTGCGGCACGGCACCGCTGGCATCACCTTTCGCGATGGCCGTGCCGGCCGCCGCGTAGTCGGCGGTCAGCACTTTCCACGAGCCGGGATCGATGGGAGGCGGGGGCAGCGTCGCGGCGGCGATGGCGTCGGAGGTGAGCTTGCGGCCCGCGGCCGTGACCCCAGCCGAGTTGTTGGCGCTGGCGTCGGCCGACAGCGCCCCGGTGTCCGCGTAGAGCGCCCGCACCGATGCCTCGCCGCGCTGGTTCCAGGCCGCCTGCTGCGAGCAGGCGGCCTGCAGCTGATCCTGAGCCGCCGCGGAAGCGGACCGGCTGGCGGCCGGACTCGCGGCGTGCTGGAACGGACTGCCGCAGCCCGCCAGCGCGGCCACGGTAAAGGCTGCTCCCGCCAGGGTGACAACGACCGGGCGCTTCATTGCATCCTTTCCGGACCCAGGCTGGGGAGTGAATTGAGCGGGCATCCTGCCGCCATAACAGGGAGTACTTAGCCGATTACTTTGAGTACTATAACCGCGCAGCCCTGCCGTTGACGCCAGCGCGGTGCGCTGGTTACATTCCGTCTTGGCAATCATCCAGAGGATCTGAGGGACCTGGCCCGGTGACGGTCCGGCAACCTGCGCTCGGCGCAAGGTGCCAACGCCAGGATCGATGAGGAGCACCCATGTCGTTTCTGGCTGACGTTCCGGTCCTGCGCGGGTCCCTGGCCCGGCTGGAGCCGCTCTCGGTGAGCCACGGTGCGGACCTGGCGGTCTCCGCCGAGGAAGACCGCGGTGCGTACGGCTTCACCGTCGTCCCGCGCGCGTGGGAAGTGGCGGACTATCTCCGCGCCCACGCCGAGCGGGCCCAGGCCGGCCTGCTGGCGCCGTTTGCCCAGATCCGCCAGGGTGACGGGCGGGCCGTCGGGGTCACGGCCTACTGGGATCCCCGGTTCTGGCCGGCCGGCTCTGAGCCACCTGCCGGGCTGTGCGCGATTGATATCGGCTGGACCTGGCTGGCCGCCTCGGCTCAGCGGACGGGCCTCAACACCGAGGCCAAGCTGCTGATGATGGAGTACGCGTTCGAGAAGCTGGGCGTGGCTAGGGTCGGCTTTTCGACCGATGCCCGCAACAAGCGGTCACGGCAGGCCATCGCCCGCCTGGGGGCACAGTTCGAGGGGGTGCTGCGGCACTGGTCGCCGTCCCGTGCGCCGGGCGAGGAGGGCCGGCTTCGCGACTCGGCGCTGTTCTCGGTCATTGCCGCCGAGTGGCCGGCCACCCGGGCGGCCCTGCGCCGCCGGCTGGCGGCCCTGGCGGGACCAGGCGGAGCCGGGGCGCCCAGGCCTGCGTTACAGCGTGCCGCTGCGCTGCAGGCCCAGGTAGGCGAGCCAGCCGGCCGGGATCGGCAGCCAGAACGTCGCCACGCGGAAGACCAGCACCGCCGGGATGGCCTCGTGCGCCGGAATGCCGAGGCCGGTGAGCCCGGCGGCCAGCACGGCCTCCACTCCCCCCAGGCCACCAGGCGTCGGGGCCGCCGAGCCGACCGCGTTACCGGCCAGGTAGACGACCGCGGCGGGCAGGATCGCGGGGTGCGCGCCGACCGCGTACAGCGCCGCGAAGAACGCCAGCAGGTACGACGCGGTCAGCAGCAGGTTCGCGGCCGCGCTGAGCGCGAGCCGCGCGGGGTGAGACAGCGCGTCCAGGAACCGCGGCCAGACGCCTCGCAGGAGCGGCCAGACGGTCCGGCCGATCTGTTCACGGGTCTTCGGGATGGCCAGCAGGATGCCCGCCGCGGCGGCGATCACCGCCAGGCCGACGAGCACGTCGGTGCCGGGTACAAGATGGAACTTGCTCAGACCGGACCCGGTCAGCAGGCCGAGCACCACGAACAGCAGCACGGTGGTGACCACGTTCACCAGCTGCGACAACGTCACCGCGGCGGTGATCGTGCTCTCGTCCACGTCCTGACGGCGCAGGTAGCGGGCGTTGACCGCCACGTGCCCGACGGTCGGTGGCAACGCGACGCCGACGAAAGCGGTCGAGAGCTGGACGAGGAACCCGCGGATCGGGGACAGCCGCTTCGGTACGAACGCGGCCAGGTTCATCGCGGCCGCGAAGTAGGTGACCGCAGAGGCGGCGAGGGCGACGGCGAACCAGCCCAGGTTGGTGTGGCTCAGCGTGCCGAGCAGGTTCACCTTGGAGAGCTCGCCGATGAGCAGGTACGCGGCGATGGTCAGGGCCACCGCGCTGAGGACGGTCCGCCAGCGGAACCGCTCCAGCCGGGCCACGGGAACTTCGTCGGTGTCCGGTCCCAGCAGCGCGTGCCGGACCTCGGTCAGGCACCCTTCCGAGCTGCGCATCGCCGACCAGCCCCAGGGGGCCAGCGCGAGCGGCTGCATGACCGCGGCGATGGCCTGCTCATCCACCGGCCCGTACCCCGCCCGCAGCGCCTGCACGGCCCGGTCCGGGCCAGCGAGCCGGCCGAGGGTGGCCAGCATCTGGGCCAGGTCGAGCCGCCGGACCAGCACACTGGCGCCGGGCAGCGCCGCGTCCAGCGAGCTGAACCCGGCGGACGACTCAGTCACCAGCAGGTTCTCCGACCGCAGGTCACGGTGGGCGAGGCCGGCGTTGTGCACGGACCGCAGCGAGGCGAACAGCGCGGTGGCGGTCTCGAGGCTGACCAGGCCGTCGAGCGGTTTACCGCGCGGCCTGGCCATCACAAGCGCCAGCGTCTCGTTCGGCATCTCCTCCAGCAGCCGTACCGACGGGCAGGGCACCCCGGTCCGCTCCGCCAGCGCGCTGGCCAGCGCCAGCTGCTGCAGCTGAGCCCGGGAACTGACCAGGCCGTGCCCGGCCACCACCGGCCGCAGCCGGATCAGGGACCACAGCTGCCGGGCGAGGCCAGACCCGCGCGTGTCCCGGTCCGCGAGATCTACGTCGACCGGGGTGCCATCGCGCAGCGCGCCTTCCAGCCGCCCCTGGTCCTTGGGGTCGGCGGCCGACAGGTCAGCGATGTCGACGCCGCGGCGGGTCAGCCAGGCCTTGAGGTCGCCGGTCGCGGGCCGGACCGACCCAGCGCGCAGCAGCCAGCGCACCAGCCAGCCGACCATCAGCCCGCCGAACAGCACGATCACGACGGCGAACGGGGTCAGCGTGTTGACGGCCAGCCCGGTGAGCAGCAGGGCGGCGGCGGAGACTACGCACCATCGCGACCAGCGCGAACGCCGCCTCATGTCGCTTCCGACCAGGAACGCCACGTAGGCGGCGTCGACCACGAACAGGGTGGGGTTCTTGCCGTGGGTCACTGCGCGCGCCACGGCGCCGTTCTCTGCCTCCCAGATGATCCACGTCACGATCGCGGTAGCGGCGGCGGCGGCCGCGGCGGCCGCGGCGTTGCGGGCGTCTCGCCACTGGCTGCGCACCAGGACGAACAGGATCAGGACAGCGAACAGGAAGCAGCCGACCCCGGCGATCACCGATGCGATGGACGACAGCCAGCGCGGGATGTGCTCGAGCCAGTGCGAGACGTCGTCGGCCACCTCGGTGCTGCCCAGCGGCAACGCCCGGATCGAGCCGATCACGACCGCCTCGACGGCCAGCGACAGGACCGCGAACAGCAGGTCCAAGGGACGGCGCACGCGTACCTGGGCCGTTGGCTCCTCTGGCGGGGAGGTCACATCGGCGGTCTGCTCCGCCTTGACGGCATCAGGACCCGGCAGTTCCGCCCCTCCCTCCGGCCATTTTCTATTCCGGTGAGTTACCCGGCATAACACTCGGCATTCCCGGTATCGGGCGGGATAAGATCTCTTCCTCGTAACGTACAGGGCGATCAAGTCTCTTCCTGGTCAGGCCCACTGTCGCGCTAGGGATCGCAAGAACGACCCGGATACGGCGTGGCAATGCAGATGAGATCAGTGAGGCTGCCCGAGCGCGGAACATTCCGCGTCCGTTCAGCTCGACCCCGGTCTGGCTCGCGTTCCGCGACTACTTCTGCGGCCCAGTTATTCCTGAGACACTTTGAGCCGGTCCCGCGCGCTTGACGACTCCGACGCGGGCACGAGCCGGCCTGCCTTGCCCAGCCCGAACGGCGGCATGTTTCCGTAGACCGCTTCGTACTCGCCCGCCCGTACCAGGTACGTTTCGTGCCAGATCCCGGTCCGGTCGCTCCGGCCGACCCGGCGCCAGTACCTCCGCCAGACCGCAAGATGCGGGTCGTCGGCGTCCCTGGCAAACGCCTCCAGATGGTCGAACGAGCGCCAGTACTGCACGATGGTGGGCAAGCCCATCTGATAGCCGAGCAGCCCCTTATCCGGATGCGCGACCAGATAGTCGAGCATGTGCTTCATGCCTAGGCGGCCGCCGAGGTCTGCGAAACTGCGCAGCGGGTGGGACTTGCTGAACCGCGCCCCGATCAGGAAGACAACGAAGTCACCCTCGATTTCAGCCACCATCCGCCGGCCAGCGATCTGAGTCATGACCCCTCCCCCGAGTGTGGCCTTAGCGTAGATCGATCGCGGGCAGAGAACCAGGCGGGCAGAGACGGTAAATGAGAGCTGTTCGTTTTCGAGGGGCAGGCCGATGGATGTGCTGATCGAGGACGCCACCTTCGTCACGATGGCGAGCCCGGAACGGGCCCGGAGCATGCTGGTGCGGGACGGGCGGATCGCCGCCGTCGGCTCCGCCGAGGCGGTCCGGGCCCAGGCGGGACCGGGCGCCCGGGTGGCCCGGCTGGACGGGGCCACGGTCATCCCGGGCTTGATCGACGCGCACTGCCACGTCTCGGACGTCGGCTATCTCGCGGCGGCCGCCGACTGCGGCCAGCCGTCCGCGCCCGACATCCCCGCTATCCAGGCCCGGCTACGCGAAGCAGCCGCCCGGGCACCCGCGGGCGCCTGGGTGACCGGCAGCGGGTACGTGGAGTACAAGCTGCGCGAACGGCGGCATCCAGCCCGGGCCGATCTGGACGCGGCGGTGCCGGACCGGCCCGCCGTGCTCTACCACACGTCCCTGCACGCCTGCGTGCTGAACACGGCCGCGCTGCGGGAGGCCGGTTTCGCCGATGATCAGCCGGACCCGCCGGGCGGCGCGTTCGGCCGCGACGCGCAGGGCCGGCTCGACGGCGTCGTGTACGAGGGCCCCATGTTCGCGCTGTTCGAGCGGAACCTCCGCGAGGACCTCGCCCGCATGGGCGCCGCGCAGCGCGCGAAGGTCGCCGAGACGGCGGGACAGCACCTGGCCGCGCTCGGCCTGACCGCCGCCTGTGACGCGGATCTGCGCCGCGACACGTTCGCCGCGTTCGCCGAGGCGGACGCTCAGGGCCTGCTCAGCCAGCGCATCTACGGGCTCGTGGTGCACGACCAGGTGGACTGGCTGCTGGCGTCCGGCCTGCAGGGGCGCCATTCCGGCCGGCTCGCCACGGAAGCCGTGAAGATATGGGCCGACGGCGGGATGAGCAGCCGGACCGCGGCGATCCACGGGACCTACCCGGTCCCGCCGTACGGCTCCGGCATCCTGTACTTCGGCCGCGACGAGCTGACCGCCATGGTCCGCGAGTTCGACGCGCGCGGCTTCCAGGTCTGCGTCCACGCCCAGGGCGACCGGGCGATCGAAACGGTCCTCGACGCGTACGCGGCCACGCTGGCCCCGGCTGTCACCCCGGGCAACCCGCGGCGGCACCGTATCGAGCACGGGGGCGCGATGTACCCGGCGCTGGCCGCCCGGGCGGCGGATCTCGGGGTGCTGGTGGCCAGCCAGCCCGGGTTCCTGTCCGCTCTGGGCGACGGGTTCGCCGCGGCCTTTCCCGGCCAGCGCGACCAGCTGTACTCCTTCGCGAGCTGGCAGCGGGCCGGCATCACGGTGGCCGGTTCATCCGATGCCCCGGTCATCACGCCCGATCCGCTGGTCGGAATCCGGGATGCCATGCTGCGGCGCACCGGCGAAGGGCACGTGCTCGGCCCGGGCGAACGGCTTTCGGCGCGGGCGGCGCTGGCCCTGTACACCCGGCACGCCGCGTTCGCCATGCACCGCGAGACCGAGATCGGCTCCCTGGAGCCGGGCAAGCTCGCGGACTTCGCCGTCCTCGACCGGAACCCGCTCGACGTCGACCCGGAACGGATCACCGATATCCGGGTGCTGGCCACGGCCGTGGACGGAAAGCCGGTCTACCAGTCCGGAGCCATCCTCCCCGAAGACTGAGGGCGCCCGCCCTGAAGATTGCGGCCGGGGAACACTGCGGCCGGGGAACACTTCAGCGGGGGAACAGTGCAGCCGGGGGACACTGCAGCCGGGCTCAGCGGCGACGGAGGCGGCCAACGCGGCGCCACGGCCGACGCCGCGCCGGAGCCGTATCCGGGGCCTCCTGATCCGCGGCCACGGGGCCGGTCCCCCCGGCCAGGTCCGCGGACCGCGCCTGTTCCCACCGGCTGACCATGGTTTCCTCGTCTACCAGGGGCACGAAGATGGGCGGCCCAATTGAGTTGCGCCGCCAGTCCATAATCCGCCGGTTGAGCTGTTCGACCGTGTCCCGCACCGCCCGCTCGGAGGGCAGCCCCGGCAGAGCCGCGGTCAGCCGTTCGCTTTCCTTGCGCAGCTTGAGCGGAGTCGGCAGCAGCTCCTCGGTCGATACGCCCTCGCGGCGCAGGTAGTCCCGCAGCCAGGCCTGGGTGTAGTCCGTTTGCTCCGTGGCCGGGATCGGCTTGCCCGTGCCGGGCAGGTTGTCGAACACGCCTCGCTTGTCGGCCTCGATGATCTGCTGGTCGATCCACGAGGGAAAGCTCTTCTCCGGCGGCTTACGCTCTGTCATCCCCTTGCACCCTCATCGGCACCCGCGGTCACTCGCGGCCCCTTTCGGTCCTCCTCTGTCCAACACTCCGGCAACGGAGAGAATGCCTGGATGGGTCCCACTACTGTCGTTAACCTCAAGGGCCATCGCGATGATCCCGGGTACGCCGATGTGATCTACGTGGGGCGGGCGATGCACCGGGGCGGCTGGCAGCTGAAGGCCTCGGCGCTGGCCAATCCCTTCCGCCCCGGCCCCGACGGCAGCCGCAAGGAGGTCGTGGGCAAGTACCGCGACTACCTCCTGGCACGTCCTGACCTGCTGGCCCTGCTGCCCGGGCTTCGCGGGCACCGGCTCGGCTGCTGGTGCGTGCCCGAGCGATGCCATGCCGAAGTTCTCGCCGAGCTCGCCGACACCGGGGCGTGAGCGGCGGACAGCGGCCCGGCCTGAGCGCTATTACGGGCGTCGAGCCCCTGGGCGCCATTCATTACCGCGCACCGGGCGATCAGCGTGCCCTTCTGCATTAAAGGTCTACTAATTGGCGCGGGCCTGCACGGTGCAATTAACGCGCGGATTGACGCCCACGTAGTTGAGCGGCCCGGCGGCCACGGTCGCCGCGATGGTGCCGGCCTTGGTGCAGCTGCCGATGGACCCGTTGTAATAACCTCGCTGCCCGGCGGCGATACCGCCGATGACCAGCCAGATGATAAGAAGTACCGACCCGATGTGCATGGGGCCCTCCCTCAGAAGATCTGTTACACATAAACAGACGGCCAGTTATGCTGGCCTGCTTTTGGTGTTATCCTCGCGCTAGAAAAGAGCGTACCCGGGCGCGGCGATGCTTTACCCCGGACGCGTTACCCCGGCACCTTTTTCCAGGAATCTGGAATATGGCCGGCCGCGTCGGCCTAGGCCACGGCCCCAGGAAACGATCACGGCGGGGAGGTAACTCCGGACCGCCGGGATACCGCGCTGGCCGCCCTATCGCTCATCCCTCCTCGGGCCTTCTAGCTGAGACGACCCAGGCCCGCGTGGCGGCCGTCAGCCGGCGCCGGGGTGGCCCAATTTTTTTCGGGTTTCTACCCGGTCCCTGATCCAGGCGGCGCCGCCAGGCGAGCGCGGCAGCGGCGGAACCGGCCCGCCAGCCGGTGCTGGCCCGCCGCATCCAGTCGCACGATGTGGTCGTCGAGGTAGTGCCGGTACAGCGGGAGCAGGTCCCGGTTCAGCAGCACGGCCGCCGCACTGGCGGCCGGCGGTTCATGACGCCAGGCCAGGGCCGCACGGACCAGCCCGGTGCCGGGGACCCCAGGGCTGGCCAGGTACCGTTCGGCGGCCGCGGCGTTGGTCCCCACCCGGCCGGTCTGGGCGGTGAACAGGAAGCGGATCGGGAACAGCACGACCTTGGTGATCCGCCGGGGCCCGCGGGTGGCCAGCCGCGCCGGGTCACGGATGTCGGCCAGCGCGCCATCGTTCCCGGGACGCGGCCGGGCCCAGGCCACGGCACGCTCCGGCAGCGCGCGGGGCCCGCCCAGGTAGCGGAGCGCGAACTCGGCGCCGGCCACGAGCAGTTCGGTCTGCCCGGGACGGGCCAGCCCGTGCCGGGCGTCCCGCCCGGTGAGCAGGCGCCCGTGCTCGAGCAGATCCAGCCGGTCCAGTGGGGGGAACCGGCCGCCGCGGGCCTGGCCCCGAAGGGCCGATGGCGTGGCCCAGAACACCGACAGCCGCTCGTGCAGCGCCGATCCCCCGGCCCGTACGCCCCGGGCCACCGTACGGACCGTGAGCCGGTCCGACATCCGTGCTGGATCTTCCATAATGAGCCCGAGATCGACATCACTGACCAGCGGGCTGAAACCGCCGTGGGCCAGGCTGCCCAGCGCATAGGCGGCGGCGAGACGGGCGCCGAGCGCGGCCCGGTAGGCGGCCACGGCGTCCGCCAGCACCGCCTCACGGGAGCCTGGGCCGACGGCCCCTCGTGTCTTTTCCACTGGTCACCAAGCTATCGGAGGGCTACCAGATGCGGGCCCGGGTAGGCGTCACCCGGATCACGTGCGGGTAGTCGGCGGCGAAGCTCTTCGGCGTCCAGCCGTAGGAGTCGATGAACGACTGGTACTTGCTGACAAAGGCCGGTACCTCGTCGGCGGACGGCCCGCCCTGGTCGATCAGGGCGTCGCCTTCGAAGATGACGTTACCGCTGCCCCGCCCGTCACCCTCCAGGTGCAGGGACACGTGCGGGTTGGCCGTGATGTTGCGGTTCTTCGGCCCCCTGGCGGCCCCGTAGATCAGCAATTCGCCGTCCTGCCACAAGAACCAGACCGGGGTCGACTGCGGCTGCCCGGACGGGGTGACCGTGGTCAGCCAGATCATCGGCTCTGATTTCAGGCGGCCGTCGGCGGCAGCGTGCTTGGGCTTGTCCGGATCGAGGATTGTCATGCCGGCTCCAAATCTGTTGGCTGCCGACGATTATGGCGGGCGATGATTATTGCGGGCCGGTGGGTGCGGCGGAAAAGAACCAGTTACTTAGCTGCTGCGGTGTCCGGCCGGTGTCGTTCGCGGCAGCGAGAATGTCCAGGCTGGTGCTGGTCCAGACCATCTGGCTGGTGCGGTTGATGTCCTCGTAGCAGGCCCACATCCCGCCGATCGGTCCGGTGGCGAAGGCGTAGGTCCCGCGCCGGCCGCCCTGATCGCAGCTTCCGCTCTCGCTGATCCCGCCGGCGTAGTGGCCGAACGCGGCGTTCAGGTCGGTGGCGCTGTTGTACCGGTAGTACTCCACGTGCGCGGGAGCCCCGCTGCCGCTCGGGACGCAGGTGATCGCCGTGACCAGCCCGGTCATCGGGGCCGCGGTGAAGGAGGTACAGGTGCCGGCGAAGGCGGGCGGCACATACGCCGCCAGAGCCGCTCCGGCGGCGCTGAGCGTCCCGGTGGACGCCGACGGTGCGGGAGTGGCGGATGAAGAGGCCACGGACGGCTGGGCTGACGCCCGGCTGTGAGCCGGCGCGGGCGGGCCGGCCAGCAGGTGCGGGACGATTGGAGTGAATATCCCCGCCGCCGCGATGCCGAGCAGGACCACGCCCCCGACGGCGAGCAGGGCACCGAGCCCGCGCCGGCTGCGGCCGCTCGGGGCGGGCTGGGCGACAGGCCGGGCCGGCTGGGCGGCGGGTCGGGCGACGGGCTGGGCGGGCTGGGCGGCGGGTCGGGCGACGGGCTGGGCGGGCTGGGCGGCCCGGGCGACGGGCTGGGCGGGCTGGGCGGCCCGGGCGACGGGCTGGGCGGCCCGGGCGACGGGCGCTACCCTGGACCCGGCGACGGGCCGAATGGCCGCGATGGGCTGGGTTTCCGTCTCGTCGATCAGGCTCAGCCGGGGCGGTTCAGGCATGGCGGTCGTCTCCCTGGCGGTCGCGCGCGTCCGGAATAGATCCGTTACTAGGCAGAGCGCGCCAGCCCAGCCGTGATACAGCCCAGCCGTGATAAACGGCCCTGGCCACGTTAGAACGACGACGGCGAGGCGACTTCCTCCTGGTACTGGCCGGACAGTCCGTATCCACCCTGTCCTGGGTGCACGGTGCCGCTAATGAGTGGAATACGCCGTCTCGTGCAAGGCCTGGTGTGGTGAGGGGGGTGCGGTGGCTTCGGTGAAAGCCCCCTCCTAAAATCGGCTACGTCCTGCGATCAGACGGTCACGCGCGGCTAGGGCGTCCGTGGAGGCCACCGTTACCGGGCGCCCGTTGGGTTGCAACGTGATCCCGCACGACAGCCCGTCGCCCACCGCCCGGATCGCCAGGCCGGCCAGTTCAGCCAGGAACTCATGGATGGTCTCGGTGCCCAGCAGCGCTTGCATCTCCGCGATGCTCGCCCCGGCATCGCCGGGCGTACCCGCATCGGCCACGATCCACGACCCGTCCCAGGAACCCGCCTCCGGCGGACAGCCGACTACACGTCACACCCTGGGACGGCCCGTCCGCTGCGGACGGGCGCGGAGTGCCTCAAAGCAGTACTCTCACCATCCTCCCGATCTGGCACCCGCGCGACTCCGGCCGTCGCGGCCACCTGCGCCGGGCGGACCGGCCGCTACCTAGCCCGCATCCGGTTGTTGCGCGCGTTATGCTCCACTTCGGCGAGGCCGAGTGCCTCCAGCACCGGGGGCACGTAGTTCCCGAACCGGCCCCGCAGGCCCCTCTTCAGCCCATACCAGCCGCCCACCGGGTTGCCCGGAGAGCGGCCCCATGCTTCCACAGTGCCCTCGGCGGCCGGCTTCTGCTCGTCGGCGTTGCCGAGCGGAATCCAGCCGCCGTGCTCCTTCAGCATCGCGTGCAGGTCCTCGATGCAGCGCAGCTGGTACCGCAGTTGCGTGCCCCCGACCTGGACGACGAGCGCGGCCGGATCGCCCTCCTCGTCACGCCAGGCCTCGAAGTCAGACCTGCCCGGCGGCGTGCTCAGGATCCATGGGTCGGCGGCCGTGCCCGACCCGGCGACATTGCTACTCATCGTGTGCGCCCCCTTTGATCGCGGTCGCTGGCCAGTATGTCAGCCAATACCTGACATCTTGTGTCGTGATTTCGGCCTATCTTTGGTTCCATGCGCGCGAGCCGGCTCGTCACGCTGCTGGGCCTGCTGCAGGCCCGGGGGCGGATGAGCACCAGCCAGCTAGCGGCCGAACTGGAGGTCTGCGAGCGCACCGTCCTGCGAGACATCGAGGCGCTCGGCAGCGCCGGGATCCCGGTCTACGCCATCCGGGGACGGCACGGCGGATTCGAGCTCCTGGCCGGGTACTCCGGTGAGCTGGCCAGCATCCAGCACCGGAGTGAACCCGCGCCTCCGGGGCCGGACGGCGTCCAGCGAGCGCTTATCCGGCTGTCGCCACGGGGCCGGCGGCTCGCGGCGCTGCTCGGGCGGCCGGGCGGCCTGCACCTCCGCCGCCAGGCCTCGCCACCGGCCAGCCGGCCGGACTGGACCGAGGCCTGGGTAAGGATCGGCGCACCGGAGGTTGCGGTGCTCGACATGCTCGCGCTGGGCGCCGAGGTCGAGGTGATAGAGCCGCCCGAGCTCCGCACCGAGCTGGCCCGGGTCGCCCGCCAGATCGCGGACCGGCACGCCGGGTGCACGGGGGACGGCCGCGAAAGGCAGGCCCGTTTCCCCGGCGAAGCCTAGAGCGGCTGCCAGTCGCCTTCCAGGCGGTAGGAGATCTGGGCCGCGCCCCAGTTCTTGCGGCCGAAGTCCTCCAGCGGGGCGTGCTCGTTGTCGCCAGTGGGATCGTAGAGCCGGCCCATCGCGAGCCCGGCCCCGCCGTCCCCCACCAGGCGGAAGAAGCGGCCCGAAGTCAGCGCCTCGTGCACGTCCGAAGGCTCGGCCTGGTCCGGCCCGGATTTGCCGACGGCGGACGGCTCAGGCCCGTCGTAACCGGCCAGCAGATCCTCGGTGATCACCCAGCAGTAGGGGGTCGTGAGGGAGGAAAACTCCTCGACGAACGCGTCGGGCACGGTGCCGGATTCCAGTTCCGGGTCACCGGGCGTGTTCGCCAGGCGGCTGTTGTCAGGAGCCATCCCTACGCCACCGGGGTCCTCGCCCGCCGGGCTGTCCAGCTGATCATTCACAGGCTCTCCGTCCCGCCCAGTCAGGGGCTGACCTGTACCGCCAGGTGCCCGGATCTGCGGAGGATATGCGCCGGGCCAACAAAGCCCGAGCCCGGTTAGCGGATGCCGTCCCAGCGGGCCCGTTCGTCACCAGCGGGGTCGTCGGCCACGGTGAGGCGCTCGGCGAGCAGGCCCGTGGTGCGGCGGCCGGTGTCGTAGGCGGCCCAGCCGGGATTGCCCCGCGTGATGAAGTCCACCCAGACCCGGTGCGCCTGGTCCGCGACGGCCTGGGACGGTGTGTCGCCGATGCGGGGGCGCGTCTCCGCCAGGCCCACGTTGCCGAACACGAACGGGATCTCCACCCCGTGACAGGCCCCGAGCCCCTGGTTATCCGCCGGTGCGGGGTAGTCGAAACGGTACATCCAGGTGTGGTCGGCTCCCCCGGTCTCGCGGGCCTCGGCGACCCGGATGGGCGGGACGCGGAAGAACCAATCGGTGATCACCGCAGCCAGGATGTCCCCGGGGCTGGCGCCCGGCCGGTTGGCCCGGTACAGCGCGAGGCCGTCTGCGGGCAGCCCGTAGGCCCCCGCGACCATATCGAGGGCCGTGTCGTCGATCAGGTCGATGGTCGACGCCGCGACCAGGAACAGCCGGGCCTCGTCGCGGTTCGATCCGGTCAGCAGCGGGACGCCGCTCCCCTGGCCGTCAGCGAACGCGGTGAGCGGGGCGGCCGGGAGGACGTCCCCGTCCACAGTGGGAGCGAACGGCAGCAGGCTGAGCGCCAGGGGCCCCCACTTGGCCGGGTCGGGGGTCGTCTGTAGCTCCACCACCAGGTCCGAGGCGGCCCGGATGAACTCCTGCTGGGGGACGGCTTTGAGTGCCTCCCGTTCGGGCACGGTATTGAGCGCCTCGGCCAGATAGCCTGCCACTTTTCGGGCCACATCCGGGGTGATCGTGTGCGCGCCGGCCCCGCTCTCGGCGATCGCCTGGGCGAACAGGCCCTCGGCGAGCGGCATCGAGAGCAGCGTCGTCACGCTCATCGCGCCCGCCGACTCGCCGGCCACGGTGACGCGGGCCGGGTCGCCGCCGAACGCCGCGATGTTAGCCTGCACCCAGCGCAGGGCGGCCAGCTGGTCGAGCAGGCCCAGGTTGGCCGGGCCGTCGCCCAGGTACAGGAAGCCCTCGGCGGACAGCCGGTAGTTGATCGTCACGCACACCACGCCGTCGCGGGCGAACGCCGCGCCGTTGTACTCGGGCACCGAGCCCGAGCCGTTCATGAACGAGCCGCCGTGGATCCAGACCAGCACGGGCAGGCCTTCGCCGTTCGGGTCCGGGGTCCACACGTTAAGGTTCAGGCAATCCTCGCCCGGGATCACCACCTCCGGGAACAGCCGCTGGTACTGCGGCGGGTAGTCGCCTTTAGGCACGGTCGGCCCGTAGGAGGTCGCGTCGCGCTCACCATCCCAGGCCGGGACGGGCTGCGGTGGCTGCATCCGGTTGGCGCCGAAGGGCGGCGCCGCGTAGGGGATACCGAGAAACGCGTACACGCCGGATTCGGTTTTCCCGCGCACGGCGCCGTGCTTGAGCTGGACCACCGGGTGCTGCGTCATCTCACTCATGCGTCTCTCCGTTGCGATGCTTGTCTGATCTGTTGCAAACTTTCTCTCGGGGCCCCGCCCCTGTCAAGGTCACCGTGTCCGCCAGCAGAACAGGAGCGCGCCCGGATGGCAAGCCACAGCCCGCGCACCGCGGGCACGCCCCTGCAACGTCAGCTCGCCGGGACGTCCCCGATCCGGCCGACGGCGCTCGACGCATTCCGGCTGGCCCGCCGCACCTTCCTGGCCGGCGAGCGGATCGACATGCAGACCCTGGCCCGGTCCCTCGGCGTGGACCGGGCCACGCTGTACCGCTGGGTCGGCTCGCGGGAGCGGCTGCTCACCGAGATCCTGTGGTCGCTGATCGAGCCCACCCTCACCGCGCTGCGCAAGGCCGAGACCCCGGGGGCCGCCGGGGCTTCGGCTGCGGCGGCCGTCATTATCGGCACCGTGCGCGGCGTGATGACCAATGCCGGCATGCAGCGGTTCCTCGACCGTGAGGGCGAGCTGGCCCTGCGGCTGCTGACGACCAAGGCGTCGGACTTCGAGACCCGGCTGATCGCGCTGGTCGGCGAGCTGGTCCGGGAGGAGGCGTCGGCCGGGCGGCTGGACGCCGCCGTGCCGCTGGACGACCTGCCCTACGTGCTGGTGCGCATCATGGAGTCCTACATCTATCTCGGGCTGATCACCGGCGAGCACCCGGACCCGGACCGGGCGGCGCGGGTCATCAGCGCCCTGCTGCCGCGGGGCGCCGCGACCTGACCAGCACCGCTCGCAGGGCGGTGACCAGCGGCGTCGGCGACCCGGCCGACGGCAGAAAGGTAACCTCACCGGGTGGAAGAATTCGACGTGGTGGTCCGGGGCCGGCTCGGCGGGTGAGTGGGTCGCGGGCGCGACGCTGATCTGCGGCCGGGGCCGCGTCACCGGCCCGGGCGTCATCGACGTGAACGTGAGCGGCGGGGACGGCCGCCAGCTCGGTTACCGCGGCGCCACCCTGGCCCACCTGGACGGCGGCGAGACCATCGAGGCGGAACGGCTCATCGTCGCCGCGGGCCGCGCGCACCGACCTGTCCGGCCTGGCCCGGGTGAACACCGACGGCACCCCGGGCGGCGTGCTGGTGCTGGTCGCGGACCGGACCCGGGAGGTGCTGGCCAGCGCGGCGGCGGTCGGGCCGGGCGCGGACGAGTGGATCTCCGAAGCCAGCGTGGCCATCCGGGCCAGCGTCCCGCTGCGGATGCTCGCCGACGTCGTGCACCCGTTCCCGACGTTCGCCCAGAGCTACGAGGTCCCGCTGCGCGACCTAGTCTCGCAGCTCAACCCGGCGTAGTCCCCGGACCGCACCCGCCACGAGGGTCAGCGGGGTGGCAGCAGGATGGCGCCGACGCCGGGAACCGCATTCGCCCGCGCCTCGGCGAGCAGGGCCGCCGCCGCCTCCTGGCCGGTCTCGCCCGTGCGGGACATCCGCGCGGCGACGAGCCCGGTCACGACCGGGGTGGAGAACGACGTGCCGCTCCAGCGCGCCATGCCGTAGAAGTTCCGGATCTGGCCCTTGTAGGGGTACTCGTGGCATTCGTACGGGCCGGTCGCGTAGGCGTTGACGAGATCCCGGCCCGGCGCGTAGACGTCTACCCAGCCGCCGTAGTTGCTGAACCGGGCCCGGCCGCGCCAGTCGGCGCCCAGCGCGCCGACGGAGAGCATTTCTGGGTACGCGGCCGGATAGACCGGTACCGGGGACCCGTCGTTGCCCGCGGCCACGATGCAGACGGCCCCCTTGTACTGCTGAAGGCGCCGCCGGAAATTGTCGAAGCTGAGCATGGAAAGGTTCAGCCTGGTCGCCGCGGTAATCGACAAGTTGAATACGTCGGCGCCCCAGGCCAGCGCCCGGTCCAGCTCGGCCACCAGGTCCGATTCCAGCACACTGCCGGCCACCTGGAAGATGTTAGAGACCATGACGTCCGCGTGCGGCGCCAGGCACCGGATGACGCCCGCGACGAACGTGCCGTGCCCAGCGTAGGGGGGAATCGTCGTCACACCGTCCAGGTCTATCCCGGCCGGATCCCAGGCCTGCTCGGTTCCGTCGGGATTAGGCGCCCGCTGGACGCCTTTCAGCCACGGGTGACCGGCCTCGGCGTCCTTGAGCAGCCCGGTGTCCGCCACGTACACCCGGATGCCGGCCCCGCTGTTGTCCGTGCGCACTGAGGGGTACGGCTCGGTTTCGTAGTACACCTCCTGGGGCTCCGTGGCGGGGCAAGGTCCGCCCGGGGCGACGGTCAGCACATGATCCGGCGTGGCGATTCCGGTGCCCAGAAGCTGGTCGATCTGGTCAAGTGCCGCTGGGACCGTAGGGCGTGTCCCGCCGTTGGCGCTCGTCACGAGCGAAACGCCCGGGGTAATCCGCCGGACCTGGTCAGCAGAGAATTCCACGCCGGGATTGAGGAGCTCGTGGACGGCGGGCACGTGCTCGTCCCGGACCAGAAGCTGGCCCTCGGCGTGCATGTGGTCGACTCCGCCGTCGCCGGCCGGGACGACATTGATAGGAACTGATTGTTCGGCGAAGGCGGACACGATGTGGTTGACCTGATCCCGGATCCTGACGTGCAGGTCACGGTCCCAGCTGTGTTCTTCGGGCACGATTTCCTCGCAAACGGTGGACGCCAGAGTCTGGCCGGGCATGGACGTGGCGGCGGGCAGCAACTGTGCGCCCTGGGGCGGCCCACGGCACCGGCACTTCTAAAGAGCGCGGGAAAGCAAATTTGATACACGCCAAGAGACAATATCCGCCGGCCATAATGTCACTTTCCGTGCAAAGCTGATTACACTGGCCCGCGTCGGTCGGGCGGTAGCGTTGAAGACTAACCATCTGGGCCGATAACGGATAGGCGACGTCAATGGCGGCCTCTACACTCAGCCTTGTGTTAAGGGAGACCCCCGGCGGCGAAGGCGGCCCGGCAGATATTGAGGATCTGCTGTTGCTTTCGTTGTCACGTCCCCGCGAGGCGCTGGCCCGGGCACGCATGATCCTGGCGGGACAGCCAGGCCCTTATGAGGCTTCGGTGGCCCATCAGGCGGCGGGCATCGTGCTGCGCGAGTTCGGGGATGTGCGCGCCGGGATCAGTGAATTCCGGGCTGCGCTACGCGCCGCCCACCAGACGGGGGCAACAGAACGCGAGGCCGATGTACTCGCCGGCCTGGCCGTCGCCCTAATCTACGTCGGCCGCACCACGGCCGGGATGGCCACCTTTGAGCGGGCCCTGCACCTGTCCGCGGGAATACAGACCGGGAAGGTCCTACAGCGGCGGAGTCTCGCCCTGCTGGCTCTTGGCCGCCATGCGGCAGCCCTGGATGATGCTCGCCGCGCGGTCGCGGTGCTGCAGCGCACCGGGGAGAAACTCTGGACCGCACGCGCGGTGAACGCGCGAGGGCTGGCCAACCACGCGATGGGATTCCCCGGCCGCGCGGACGCGGATTTCGCCACGGCGGAACGTTTGTTCGCCGAGACCAGCCAGGTACTGGAATCCATTTACATGGTGCACAACCGTGCGCTGGTCGCCTTTTCGCTGAATGACATTCCGGCGGCCCTCGCCTATTTCGACGAGGCGGCCGCCCGTTACGAACCGCTCAAGGTGCTGGTGCCGGACTTCGCCGTCGACCGCTGCGTCACGCTGCTGGCGGCCGGCCTGGCCCGCGATGCGCTGGCCGAGGCGGACACGGCGGTCGCCGAAATCGACCGGCAGCGCGGCCAGTCGACGAAGAAGGCCGAGCTGCTGCTGATCGCGGCCAATGCCGCGCTGGCCGCGGCGCAGCCGCAGACCGCCGTGGACCGGGCCCAGGCCGCGTACCGACTGTTCCGGGCGCAGCGGAGCAGCGAGTATCTGGCCCGGACCCGGCTCGTGCTGGCCCGCGCCAAGTACCAGACGGAATCGGCATCGCCCCGGTTGCTACGGGAGGTCACCCGGGTCGCCGCGCAGCTGCAGAGACTGAACTCCGGCGACGCGGCGCAGGCGCACCTGCTGGCCGGGCGGGTGGCGCTGAACCTGGGCCGCCCGCACGACGCCGAAGCCCATCTGCTGGCCACGGGCCGTAACAGACGGCACGGCCCACCGCTGTCGCGGGCCAGTGGCTGGCTCAGTGAGGCGCTGCAGGCCGAAGCGGCCGGCCAGCAGCGCCGCCTCTGGGCCGCCTGCCGCCGCGGGCTGGAGGTGCTGGACGAGTACCGGTTCACCCTCGGTGCCTCCGAACTGCGGGCTCAGGCCACCGCGCACGGCGCCGAGCTCGCCGTCCTGGCCCAGCGTCAGGCCGTGCGCACGGACCAGCCGCGGCTGCTGCTCGCCTGGAGCGAACGCTGGCGGGCCACCACGCTGGCGGTGCCGGCCGTGCGCCCCTCCACCGACGAAGGCCTCAACGCCAACCTGGTCGCGTTCCGGAACACGACAAGCCAGCTGGAGGAGGCCCGGCACCGGGGGGCCGCGACCGCGAAGCTGGAACGGGACCAGCAGCGGCTGGAGAGCGCCGTGCGCGCCTGCGCGCTACGGGCACGTGGCGACGCCCGTCCTGCGCCGGGCGCCATCAGCGCCGCCGAACTGCTCAGCAACCTCGGCGCCACCCAGCTGCTGGAGATCGTCGACGTGGACGGGCTCCTGCACGTACTGGTCTGCGGGTCGGGCCGGGTGCGTCATTTCGCCGCGGGCCGTACCGAAGACGCCACCCGCGCGGCCGACTTCGCGCGCTTCGCCCTGCGCCGTCTCGCGCGCGACCGGCCCGGAGACGACCCGGAAAGCGCGCTCGCCGTGCTCAAGGCGGCCGGCCCGAAACTGCAGGACGCGCTGCTGGGCCAGGCCGAGCGATACCTGGGTGACAACCCGGTCGTGATCGTGCCGCCCGGGAAACTGCACGCCATCCCCTGGGCGCTGCTGCCCTCGCTCACCGACCGGATCGTCAGCGTCGCTCCCTCGGCCAGCGCCTGGCTGCGCGCCCGAGCGGTACCGCCCCCGGACCATCACCGGGTCACCCTCGCCCGCGGTCCCGGCCTGATCTCCCGCGGCGCCGAGATACCTCTGGTCGCGAAGCTGTACGACGATGTGGCGGTGCTCGCCGATCGCTCGGCGACCGCGCAGAAGGTGCTGAACGCGCTCGAAGGCGCCTGGCTGGCGCACATCGCCGCGCACGGGACGTTCCGGGCCGACAGCCCGCTGTTCTCCTCAATGCGGATGCAGGACGGCCCGCTGACGGTCTATGACTTCGAGCAGCTGGCCCGCGCGCCGTACCGGCTGGTGCTCCCGAGCTGTGATTCGGCGGTCCAGGCCCCCGCCGGAGCAGACGAGTTGCTCGGCCTGGTCAGCAGCCTGCTGCCGCTGGGCACGGCCGGGATCATCGCCACCGTCGTCCCGCTGAACGACCATGCCGTCGTACCGGTCATGGTGGACCTGCACCGGTGCCTGCGGGCCGGTCAGACACTCGCGGAATCATTGCGCAGTGTCCGGCACGGACTGACCAGCGATCCGGTCCAGCTATCCACCGCCGCATCCCTCATCGCGCTCGGCGCCGCGTAGCCGGCCGCCGTCCAGATCCGCTGGCGGACCGGCCATCGCCCGCCCATGCGGGCCCGGTGGCGCTCACAGAGTGATCCAGTCGGTCACTACCTCTGCGTCGTCCTCGGTGTGCCAGTGCAGGCGGAAGGGCGTGGCCGGGACGGGCTCGACCAGGAAGCAGCCGATCTCGTCGGTCCAGATCTGGGTGCTGCCGCTCGCCTGGCTCTGCACCTGCACGGCTGTCCCGCGCGGCGGCACGAGCTGGCCGAGCAGGCGATCCCCGATGACTTCCAGCTCCAGGGAGAAATGCGCCGACGCCAGGGTGAGAGCCCGGATCGAGGCGGCCTCGGACCGCAGTCCCGCGGCCCAGTGAGGCTCGCGCGCCGAGTCGTAGATGAGCCGGGCGAGCTCCGCGCCAGCGTTACGGCGCCCGCCCGCGGTGCGGGCCGCTTGGGTGGCCCAGGCACACCCGCGCGGCGCGCACCGGCCGGCTTCGCCCCGCGTTGCGCGCCGCGCCGCACAGCTGATCCTCGGCTGCCGCCTAGCTCTCGTACACATGGCCCTGCTTTCGAAACTTCCCGGGGTTCGCCCGCGATCCGGTGCCTGCGGGCAGCACGTGACAGAGTCGGCGAGGCGCCCGGCTGATACACCCAGCCCGGACAAATTTGCGCGGATGTCCCGAAACACGGCGGCCGGGTGTATCAGATGCGGCTCCGGGCGCCTCTGACTATTTGATAGCCGCCGGGCCTGCGCCCGGCCGCCGTCACTCACCGGCCAGCGTCAGAAGCTGGCCGCCTTCGATTGGAGCCGCGTATGGCTACTCCCCCCACCATCGCCGAAGGCGCCAACGGCCCCGCCGTCAGGTGGGCGCAGTACAAGCTGGTGCGCCGCACTCTCACCTACAAGCAGATCGACGGCATCTTCGGCGCGGTGACCAAGACCGCCGTCGAGCAGTTCCAGAAGAGCGCCGGCCTCACCGTAGACGGCATCGTCGGACCGAAGACGTGGGCCGCTCTCGGCGGTGACGGCGCGGAGCCTCCCACCCTGGCCCAGGGGTCGACCGGAACCGTGGTCGAGAAGCTGCAGACCGCGCTGAACGAAGGTCGGGGCAGCTTCGCGCCGACGTCCAACCCCGTGCTTACCATCGATGGGCAGTACGGCCCGCTGACCAAGGGCGCGGTGGAAGGAACACAGAAGACCGGCCAGATCACCGTGGACGGCATCGTCGGCCTGCAGACCTGGGCGCTACCGGTGCACGCCGCAGGCGAAGTCATCGCCGACCTGTGCGGTGTCCCCACGCCGGGGTGATCTAGGCGGCGATCTCCTGGAGCCGGGCAGGCAGCGTTACGCGCCTACCCCCGTGGCCCGGCCCAGGATGGCCGCCACGGCGGCCACCGCCGGAAAGCGCTGCGGCCGCTCACGGCGCCGAGCTCGGCGCCGTGACCGAGACATCAGAAAGCGGGCCTGAGCCAAGACATGACCACCCAGCCAGCGCAGCGCCCACCGCGACGCCGACGGTCAGCAGCCCGAAGGTAAGCCGAATCGGCAGCAGCTCGGCGAGCAGACCGCCCAGAACCGCTCCGACGGGATTCCCGCCCCAGGCGATCATCCTGCCAGCGGTGTTGACACGGGACTGCAAATGGTCCGGGGTCAGCATCTGCCGGACGGTGATGCCGGTCGCGGTCACCATGACGTAGGCAGACTCGTAGCAGAAGAAGGCCAGCAAAGCCCAGCCATACGACGGCGCGACAGACATGAGCGCGAGCGCGGCAGCGTTGGCGGCCAGGAACGCCGTGGTCAGGCGGCCGATCGCCAGGCGCTTGATGAGTATGGGCACGGCAGCGACAGAGATCAGGCCGCGGAGTTCTCCCGCGCTGTACAAGAACCCCAGTCGCACGTCTGCATGTGTCATGCCGAGCGCGCGATGTGCGTAGACCACGAGCAGCCCAAACGTACCGCCCCAGCTCAGGCAGGCACAGAAGACCGAAAGTGTCATCATCCTGATCACCGGCTGATGCCACAGAAATCGCAGGCCTTCGGTGATATCCGTACGGATACGCTCGCGCTGCTCCTGCTTGTGCTGCGGCCGCCCGAAAGGCCGCCGGATCGACAGCAGCAGCAGCGCGGACATCACGTAGCTCGCCGCATCGAAACCGAGAACATACGGTGCCATCAGCACAGTGAGCAAAGCGGCACCGAGTGTCGGCCCGATGAGCAGCGCGACCGTGCCCGACGAGCCGATGAGGCTGGTCGCGGCAGGCAGTTGAGTGCGGTCGACGAGGGCGGGCAGCGAACCGAAGTTGGCCGCGTCGAACCAAACGAAGACCGTCGCGAGACCCAGTGCGACGATGAACACCTGCGCAAGAACGAGCAGATGAAGGGCGGCTGCGGCCGGAACGGCGGCCAGCAGGAGTGCGGCGGTACCGTCGCAGGCCAGCATGATCTTCTTCCGGTCGAGGCGATCAGCGACTGCGCCGGCCAGCAACCCCAGCGAAGGAGATATCTACCGGCTGTGGGAACAGCGCCCGCGCGCCATCGGCATCGTGGACGGCCACTTCGAGCGGGTGCCAGGCGTATGGCACAAGGAAATAATGTGGATCATGGAACGCGGCGTCCATGTATTCGGCGCCGCCAGCATGGGCGCCCTTCGCGCCGTGGAGCTCGACGCGTTCGGTATGCGCGGCGTCGGCTGGGTCTATCAGCAGTTCAGGGACGGGACGCTGGATAGGGACGACGAGGTCGCCGTAAAGCACGGGACCGCCGTCGAAGGGTACCGGGCCTTGTCTGAGGCGATGGTGAACGTGCGCAGGACGCTCCAGGCCGCTGAGCATCAAGGAATCATCTCCGCCGCCACGCGCGATGCCCTCTCGATCGCCGGCACGGCGCTCTTCTATGGCGACCGGATCTGGTCGGAGCTGCTCACGCCGGGCAGAGCCGCGGGGGCCGACGCGGCCGAGGTTGATGCGCTGCGCCAATGGCTCCCAGCCGGGCGGATTAACCAGCAGGCCGACGACGCCGTAGCCATGCTGCGTGAAATGGGCGGCTTCCTGGCCACCAACCCGGCGCCGCAGCAAGTGAACTGGATCATGGCCACCACCGCACGGTGGGAGGCGGCCAAGCGCCGCGCGGGCACCATGTCCCCCGACGGGACGGCCGGTTTCACCGGCATGCTGGAAAGCATCCTCGATGAGATCCGGCTGCTCGGCCCGGGTGCCGTCGAGGCCGCGCGTGACCGGGGGCTGCTGCGGTTCTTTGCCGCTGACTTCGCCGAACGCGCAGGAATGATGATCGGCGCGCAGAGACGGCAAGACGCCATCGCCGAGTTCCGCATCAGCAACGGCCTTGAGCGCGGCGCTGATCTCGCCCGTTTCCTCAACGCCAACGATCTTTCGGCGGATGGTTTCGAGCGGCTCGTCGTCGCGGACGAGATGCTGCGCTGGGCCTGCGAACAGGCCGGATGGGACGGGATCGGCAACCTGCTGAACGATCTGCGGATCCGCGGGACCTACGCGTCGGTGATGGCTGGGGCCAAGGGAAAACTGGACCTTCAGAAGCTGGGCACTGGCCAGAAGACGGCACCCGCCGATGTCGCTGCTTCCGGGCAGGCCGCTCTCCGATGGTATTTCGCGGAAAAGCACGGCGCGGCGGTGCCGGAGGACCTGGCTGCCTACGCGCAGTCTTGCGGGTTCCCCAACGAGCAGGCGTTCCGCAAGGCTGTCCGGCTTGAGTATGAGTACGTATGCGAGCGATGACGGCTGGAACCGAAGACCGCGGGCGCGGTATGTGCGGCGTCCCCGGCCCGGGCACCTTTACCTCCTAGGCCGGGCACGGCCATTACGTGCCTACCTCCGTGGCCCGGCCCAGGATGGCGGCCACGGCGGCTACCGCCTCCCCGGCGTCCGGGCCCTCCGCCGACACGGTGACCAGCTGGCCGCTGGTGGCGCCCAGGCCCATGACGGCCAGCACGCTCTTGGCGTCGGCGCGACGCCCGCCCGCGCTCAGCGACACCGAAGCGGAAAAGCGCGCGGCCGCCACGGCGAGCGCGCCGGCCGGCCGGGCGTGCAGGTCGCCGTCGAGCTTGACGGCCTGCTCAGAACTTGCGGGCATGCCACGCCTCCTCCGCCGCGCTGAGCACGGCCTTCACTCCTCCGCCGCCCACGGCGGCCACCGTCGCCGCGACGGCCCCTTCGACGAACGGCGCGTCGGCGAGCTCGACCGACGCGGCCAGATCATCGTCGTCGGCGAGCAGGGCGCGGACGGTGAGCACGGCGCTGCCCAGGTCGGGCAGGACGACGACGCCGGCGCCGCGATCGGCTTGGCCGACCGCCTGCCGCACCTTTTCCGCGCTGGTCCCGAGGTCGCCGTCGTCCGTGCCGCCGGCCGGGACGACGGCGACCGTCCCCCCGCTGATCTGGGCGGCCAGCTGAGCCGCCCCCTCAGCCAGGGCAGCACTGTGCGAGACGAGGACGATACCTACTGTGCCGTCAGGGTTCATGGCGTATCCTGAATCGTGTTCGACGTTGCTGAAAGGTTGTCATGATCCAGTCGGTGGAGCGGGCCGCCCGCATCCTTGCGGTACTCGGCTCCGGTACTCCCCGGCTGGGCGTCACCGAGATCTCCGACCGGCTCGGGCTGGCCAAGCCCACCGTGCACGGGCTGCTGCGCACGCTGGAGAAACACGACCTGGTCGCGCAGGACCCGGACACCGGGAAGTACAGCCTGGGCCCGGGGGTCGTCTCGCTCGGCAACGCGTTCCTGGACGGCTCGGAGGTGCGGGCCCGTTCCCTGCTGTGGGCGGAGTCCCTGGCTCAGCGGGCCGGCGAGGCGGTCTGGGTCGCCATCTTGTCCGGCTCCAGGGTCATCGTGCTGCACCACGTCTTCCGCCCGGACAACACCGTGCAGATCCTCGAGGTGGGCGCGGCGATCCCGTGGCACGCCTGCGCCCTGGGGCACGCGATCGTCGCGCAGCTGCCCGAATCGGAGCGCACCCGCGCCCTGGCCGGTCACCTCACCCCGCTGACCGGCCAGACCAAAACGACCCGGGTCGCGCTCGGCCAGGTCCTGGCCCAGGTGCGTAAGCAGGGCTACGCGGTCGAGGATCAGGAAGCCACCGTGGGTGACGCCGGGATCGCGGCGCCGATCCTGGGCCGGGACGGGATGGTGGCGGGCGCGATCGGCGTCGTCGGGGCGGCAGACCGGTTGCTGGTCCCGGCCACCCGGCAGGAGCTGGCCCGCACGGTCCAGGAGGCCGCCCGGGCCATTTCGCGGGACCTGGGCGCCGGCCGCGGCGGCGCCGTGCTGTCCGCGCTGAGCTGAGGCCGTCCGGTGCCGAGCTGACGACGGCGGCCCCTGAGCCGGGGCCGGCCGGCGCTGAGCTGCGGTCATGACGGGCCTGCGTCCGCCCGCAACTGATGCGCGGCGGGAGGGCCAGCCGACGCGCTCATGGCCTCGGCGGCCAGATCGGCGCAGCTGGCCGTGTCGGCCGCCGCGACCCATTCGGCTACCCGCGGCAGCCGGGCCGCGCCGACGCTGAACGTGCGCACACCCAGGCCGATCAGCAGCGGCAGCACGCCGGGATCCGCGGCGGCGTCACCGCAGACGGACACCTCGATCCCGGAGGTGGCGGCGGCCGCGACCACCCGCGAGATCAGGGCCAGCACCCGCGGGTCGGCGGCCAGCGCCGGGCCCATCCGCGGATCGGCGCGGCTGAGGCCCAGCACCTCGCTGGTCAGGTCGTTGGTGCCGATGGAGAAGAATCCGGCCGCGGGCGCGAACACCGCGGCGGCCTCAGCGGTGGCGGCTACCTCCACCATCATGCCCAGCGGCGGAACGGCGGCGCCAGCCGGCACGGCATCCGCGAGCGCCGCCCGCACCTGGGCCAGCTGGTCGAGGCGGGCCACCATGGGCACCATGATCTTCAGCTCGGTGTCCCGGCCACTGGCCAGTGCGGCGCGGAGCTGGTCGCCGAGTGCCTCCGGCTCCCCGAGCAGCGCGTCCAGGCCGCCTTGCGTGCCGGCCAGGAATGGCGGGATCTTGTCCCCGGAGAAGTCGAGCAGCCGGACTACGGCCGGCCGTCCGGCGAGCAAGCTGAGCAGCGGATCCAGCGCGGCCCGGTGATCGGCCTCCGACGGCCAGCGGGCGGCGCCCACGAACGGGATCTCGGTGCGGATCAGGCCGGCCCCGGCTGCTCCCGCGGACAGGCCAATCCGGATCTCCCGGGCGGAGGCCGCATTGCACAGCAACGTAACCGGCTGGCCGTCCGCGGTGCGGTGCGACGTACCCGCGGCGCGGTGCGGCGCCGGGCCCGGGCGCGGGTTTCCCAGGGCGGCCAGATCCTGCGGGGCGGGATCGGTGGTCAGCTGGCCGGCGGTCGCGTCCAGCAGGGCAGCGCGGCCGGCCGGGATCTCCAGCACCGCGGGGTCGGCGCTGGCCAGCATAGGCAGGCCGAGACCGCGGGCGATGATCGAGGCGTGGGAGTTGGCGCTCCCGGACACCGATACCGCGCCCACCAGCCCGTCCTCGGCGAGCCGGATCAGATCGGCCGGATCCACCTCACGCTGGACGAGGATGAAATCACCCGCCGGCGGCGCGGCCGCCTGGCCGGGGGCGAGCTGGGCCACCACGGCGTTGGCGACCTGGCGGACGTCGTCGGCGCGGGCCGCCAGGCCCGGGTTGGGCAGCGCGGCCAGGATGGCGGCCTGGGCAGCGGCCGACTCCCGTACCGCGTCGGGAGCAGCGCATCCCCCCGCGACCGCCGCCGCAGCGGGTTCGACCAGGGCCGGATCGAGAGCGATCAGCGCGCCGACCGTGACGATGTCGGCCTGCTCGTCGCGTCCCTCGGCGTGCAGCCGCTTCGCCAGCGCGGTTCGCTCCGCCGACACGGACGCGAACGCCTGCCGGACCTCATCCGGGCTGGCGGCCCGGGTCTCCCCCTGGAAGCTGGCCGGGTAGACCTCCCCGGTAACGGCGCCTTCCGACACCGGAAGCCCCTGATAGCGGCGGGTGGACGTCACGGAGCCGCCAGCACGTCGCGCAGGGCGGTCAGGATCAGCACCGACGAGGCCGCGCCGGGATCTTCGTGGCCGACGCTGCGTGGCCCCAGGTAGCTGGCGCGTCCCTTGAGCGCCTGCATGGAGACGGTGGCGTCGGCGCCCGCTTGCGCGGCCGTCACGAGTGCGGACAGAGCATCGGCCCGCGGCACGCCCTCCGCGGCGGCTTTGCTGAACGCGGCCGTGGCCGGGGCCAGCGCGTCGACCATGGTCTTGTCGCCTTCCCGGGCCGCACCGAGTTTCTGCACACCGGCCAGGGCCGCTTCCAGTGCCCCGGCCAGAGCGGGCAGGTCCACCTCGGACGCGTCACCCAGCGCCTTTCCGGCCCGCCGGAACCATGTCCCGTACAGCGGGCCGGAGGCGCCTCCGACCTTGGAGATCAGCGTGGACCCGGTCAGCACCAGGACGCCTCCCGGCGTGGCCGGGGGGTCCGGCTCGAGAGCGGCCAGCACCGCCCCGAAGCCGCGGGCCATGTTGATGCCGTGGTCGGCGTCGCCGATGGCGGCATCCAGCTGGGTCAGATGATCCCGCTGCTCGTCGATGACGCCAGCGGCGGTCACGATCCAGGCCCGGAAGACTTCAGCGTCCATTGCTTCCTCCACTGCATGCCCCCAATGGGGCACGCCCTGTGCCGCTAGCGTCCCCACCGCAGGCCCGGTGTCTCCACCGGGGCGTCCCACAGCCGGGTGAGCTCGTCGGTGAGCCGGCAGACGGTGACCGAGAAGCCCTGCATCTCCAGGCTGGTGATGTAGTTGCCCACCAGGTTCCTCGCGACCCGCGCACCACGGCCTTCGAGAATCTTCTGCACCTCGTTGAAGATTATGTACAGCTCGAGCAGCGGGGTGCCGCCCATGCCGTTGACCATTACCAGCAGGTCGTCGGACAGCGGCATGTCCTCGTGGATGGCGTCGAGCACGGTGGCGGCCAGCTCGCGGGCGGTGGCCATCGGGACCCGCTCGCGGCCCGGCTCGCCGTGGATGCCGATGCCCATCTCGATCTCGGACTCGCCCAGCTCGAAGGTCGGCTTGCCGGCCGCGGGGACGGTGCACGAGGTGAGCGCCACCCCCAGGGACCGGGACCTGTCATTGACCTCCCGGGCCACGTCGGCGACCTCGGCCAGGCTGGCGCCCTCTTCGGCGCGGGCGCCGGCGATCTTCTCCACGAAGACGGTCGCCCCCACGCCCCGGCGGCCCGCCGTGTACAGCGAGTCCTGTACCGCGACGTCGTCGTTGGTCACCACGGACACGACCTCGATGCCGTCGTCATCGGCCAGTTCCGCGGCCATCTGGAAGTTGAGCACGTCACCGGTGTAGTTCTTCACGATGTGCAGCACACCGGCGCCGCCGTTGACCGCTTTCGTCGCGGCGAGCATCTGATCGGGTACCGGTGAGGTGAACACCTCACCGGCGCAGGCGGCGTCCAGCATCCCGTAGCCGACGTAGCCGCCGTGCAGCGGTTCGTGGCCGGACCCGCCCCCGGATACCAGCCCCACCTTGCCGGTGTGCGGGCTGTCCGCGCGGGTGATGATCTTGAGGTCGAGGTCGACGGCTAGCGAGGGGTGCGCGGCGGCCATACCGGCCAGCGCGTCCGTGACGACGGTGTCGGTGGAGTTGATGAGCTTCTTCATGACGAGCCTTCCGCGATTCGCCCGGCGTCTGTGGCGGAACCGTCGAGAGCCAGACCGGGCGATCAGGTGAGGTCTGTTCGGCATAATCGAACGCCGTTTAGTGAAACGTAAGCCCAGCTCAGTGCGCCGTCAAGGGGCAGCCACGGTTCACTCGCAGATGGCAGGGCGGCGGGAAGGCGTGAGCGCGGTCAGGCCCAGGCCCGCGCGGACCGGGCGGCCCAGTAGGCACCGGGCGGTTCGGCCAGGTCCAGCGGCGGGAGGTGGCGGACATCGAGCGCGGCCAGATTCGCCCGCAGCTGGGCGGGGGTGACCGCGCCCGACAGCACCACCGTCGCCCACTCGTTGGCAAGCGCGGCGGCGAGGGCGATGGCGTCTTCGGAGACGCCGTACTCCGCGGCCAGGCCAGCCAGCTGCCCTGCCACGTCTCCGCCGGGCGCGAGCCGGCCGTTCGCGACGCTCTCCTTGATCAGGATGGCCCAGCCGGCCGAGGCCGCCTCCGCGGCCGCGGGGCCGACCGACGGCTCCAGCAGATTCCAGGTGACCTGGGCCGCGCCGAACAGCGGCAGCCCGTCCACGGTGAGCGGCAGCGCCCGCCGGATCGTGTCGGCCTGGCCCGGCCCGCTCGTGCTCAGCCCAACCTGGACACCCTCCGCGCGCAGCAGGGCGAGCGCGCTCAGCAGCTCACGGTCCTCGAACAGCCCGGAATCGGCGGTCAGCGAGTGCACCTGGTACAGGGCGACCCCGTCCCCGAGCAGCGCCCGGCTCTCGGCCAGCTGCGCGGTGAACATGGCCAGCGAATGCTCTTTGATCTCGTGCCGGTCGGCGTCGAGCCGCCAGTCGCCGACGTAGCGGTAGCCCCACTTGGAGCCGACGACCACGTCCGGGGGGTGGCGGGAGGTGAGCCAGCCGCCCAGGAACTCCTCGGCCCGGCCATAGGACCGGGCCGCGTCGACGTAACGGATCCCTGCGGCGTAGGCCGCATCGAGCACGGTGTGGGACTGCGCGCGCAGCCCGGCGACGCTGCGGTCCGGCAGATCACCGCCCCGCCCGCCGGTGATGTAAGCCGGCCGCCCCAGGGCGGCCAGGCCCAGCCCGATCCGCGAGACGACCGGGCCGCCCGGTCCGAGAGTCGCCATCGGCATCCGGACACTGTTCGGTGGCTGCCCCGGCATAGCAGGTACCGTACCCCGTCAGCGCAGAACGTTCAGCGGACGGGGAGGCCGGTGACGGCGCGGCCGATGATCATGCGCTGGATCTCGGAGGTGCCCTCGAAGATCGTGAAGATCCTGGCGGTATGGGCAGTCTCCGCAGGTCAGCGGCCCGCATGGGGCCGTGGTATCAGCACGGATTCAGCACCGGCTGTCCGAGGGTGGCGCGGTTTCCGGCCGCCCCGCGAACGCTTCCGAGCGCTGTCCGGGCGCGGGCCAAGAAGGCACCGTGGACGGCGGTTAGCAGCGTACCCCGCGTAGGTACACGTGAGGTACATCCGTGCGCTGACCTGCCAGTATTCGGCCTGCTGAAGGGACCTGCGGCTGCGACAGCACGACCGGGAAGCCCGGCCAGGACCGGCCACGTGCGGGCCGGGTTGCCGGATATGGCCTGCGCCCCGGACCGGCCGTCGTCGGGCCGACACTGCGGCACCACGGGGCGGACAGGCCATGACGCGCCCGCGCCGGCGGACCGGCCTATACAGCCGTCGTGATGCTGCCCGTACGGGCAGCATATGGAGGGTGTCAGAGTCATTTCCGGAACTCGCCCAGGCCGTGCTTGAGCATGCTCAGCCTGGCCGCATCGATATCGTGCGGGCCAAGCGGCACCTGCTCGGCCAGCTCGGTGACGGAGGGCCGCGTCCCTCCGGCGCGCTGATCTCCAGCGTCGCAGTCCTGCTGGGCACGGAGCCGCTGGGCCATCTCCAGATGGACCTGCCCAGCCGGGACTCGGTCAAGGCCGTGGTTACCGCTGACCATCCGGTCACCGCTGCGATCCGCGCCGACCTCACCGCGCGCGAGGCGTTGGCGGAACTGGCCGCGGACGGGATGCTGATCGCCGCAGGGTGAGGGCCTCTCGGGGGAAGCGACGAGATCATGCTGTCCTTCCGCCTGCCCGGGTATGCGGCCGGGCAGCGCCTGCGACTGCACCGGCCCGCCGTGCTCTCGGACGTTGTCCAGCTGTCGCACCGTCTGAGGCAGCCGGGCCTTTGGGGCATGGAAGCGGACGTCTTCATCGCCGACCTCGCCGGTCTCGGGCTTGGCCCGCGGACCGAGCGCAGCCTCCGCGAGGCGATCGAGTCCTACCGGCGCGGCGTGTTCCTGGCGGCCTCCAGCCTTCTCGGCGCCGCCGTCGAGGGCGCCTGGTACGCCGCCGGGCAGCGCCTGCGGTCTGCAGCACCCAGGATCGATGAGCTCGTTGATGGCGACCGCACCGCGCAACTGCAGGGCGCGGTCACTTGTCTCAAGTTCCCGCTGCTGATCTGCTCGCGAGTTGCTGCCGCCAGCCGGCAGTACGCCCGGGGATCAGCTAGCCCGAGGTCGACCGGCTCGAGGCTTACTCCGAGGACGCAAGAGGATTCTCTATTAGAGTCGTCCCGCGCGGCCAGCGCGTTCACGAGCAGCAGTCCCCTGCTCCCCTCTGCCTCCCCGCCACCGTCGGCAGGCTTCAGGACCGGCACCCCGTCCCCGCTGCGCTCAGTGACCTCGATCCTGACACCCTCGCCGCAGGCCGCCACCGTCACAGCAGCCGCGCGCACCGCGGCGGCACCCTGCCCGGTGCGCAGCGCGCCCGCGCTCAGCTGCGGGGCGCCCTGGCGGAAGAAGACCGCGTGGACGCGCGTATGCTCGGCCCGCAGGTCGCGATACAGCTCCAGCAGCGCCCGGCATTGCAGGATGTGGCCGGGCGGAACCCAGCATTCCGGGAGCCGGCCCTCGGCCAGCAGCTGCCGCAGGTGCCGAGCCGGTCTTGCCGGCCTTGGCACGCCACTTGCGGCCGCGGGCACCCGCGGTGCCGGCCCGCTCGGCGACGTGCCCCCGCATTCGGCCGCGGCCAGCTCCCCGGCGACATACCGCCACCCGGTGCACCCCTCCAGCACGAACGCGACACCGTCACGGCCCCCGAACCGGGCCAGCCACGCCCGCAGGTGCGCCCGGTCAGCCGGCGCGACCTGGCCCCGCTTGACCTCCCCGGTCACGGCGCCGGGATAGTCGAAGGTCAGCTGCTTCCGGTGGATATCCAGCCCGCCCACGATGATCATCGGGACCCCCTCAAGCTCCCGAAGGCGCCCTGAGCGCCCGCACGCGAATTGCTCACGCAGTAAACGGTGACGCGCCTGAGCTGAGGAGGTCCTCTAAGCGCAAGGGCAGCAGCGAGAACCGAAAGCTCCGCCACGCTCAACCGCCACCGGCCAGGCAGCCGATGCATGTCACCTATACATCCGTGCGCTAGAGGTCTGGACCGGCAAGAGCGCACGGACGGGCACGGACCGCGCGGGGGCTTGTGCTGCGTGCCGCACGGCACAGGGAACTCTGCGACGCTTGCCGTAGCTCAGAAACCGGGGCGCGGGTGTCGCAAGTAGGCGTCAGGGGAACCGACCATCTCGGTGAACCAGTCGGCCGTATGACGTACGTCGATGCGGCAGTCCGCGATCGCAGGCCCGTCCGGCGCCCCGATCCATGCATTTAGCTGCACGAGGTCGGTCGGCTTCCGCACAGAAATACTGGTAAAATCGTATGCTGCGCCAAGCGCGGCGAAATTCGTTTCAGGGAAACACGCCATGTCGACGGGCTTCCCCATCCGCTCTAGTTCTCTTGCCTCTGCACCGTACGCGCAATCGTTGAGCACGAGCACAAGCACTGGCAACCGGTAACGCGCCAGCGTTTCCAGTTCCCCCGCGGACATCAGGACACCCCCGTCGCCGATAACGGCGACTGTGATGCGGTCAGGTCGTGCTACAGCCGCCCCGGCAGCTACCGCAAGTCCGAGCCCGATCGCCTGGAAGTCGATAGCGTTAATGCTGCTCCTGGGCAGGTAGCAGGGCAGGTAGTCGAGCGCGTAGCCGCAGGCATGGCCCGTTTCCGGGACTACGGCGCGATCGCGAGGAAGCTGCCTGTCCAGCTGGGCCATGACCGATCGGGTGTCGACGAACCCGTCCCCACTTTCGTCATGAAAGGCGTCCTCGCGCCTGTAGACGGGGATTTCCCGCACTTCGTGGCAGCCGGCCCACCCGGTCGGCTGATGCCCGCGCGCGGTCAGCACCGCGGTCAGATGCTCGGCCGTTGCCGCCGCATCGCCGACGAACGCGAGCGCCGCTCGCGGCCTCGCCAGAGCCGCCTCGTCAATGTCACAGCGCACGATCTGGACATCCGGCGCGAACAGATGCCCCGCTCTCGTGCCGAAGTGATTGAGGCTCACACCGAAGGCCAGGACCGTGTCGGACTGCTGCAGGAGCCGCGCAGCCAGCGGGCTGGAGTGCACGCCCGCATTCCGTTCTGTGGGAATGCGTCGCGGGGTAGCGGAGTCATTCTTTAAAGCGCACTTTCCGGCACTGGGTCTGCTAAACATAGCCGAGTCGCTCAGGAAATCGATATTTTCAGTGCACGGCGGTTGAGGCTGAGATCATCAAGTACATGGAGAACGCCTACTTCGCAGTCAAGGTAACTTTCGTCAATGAATTTCGCAGCATTTGCCAGACATTTGGTGTCGACTGGCAGACGGTGCGAGAAGGCTGGCTACTCGACCACAGGGTCGAACGAGACCATTCGGCCGCCTTCGCCGACGCGCCGGGATTCAGCGGCAAGTGCCTTCCGAAAGATCTCACCGCAATCACCCGCGCTGCCACTGACGCCGGATACGATCCAGCCCTGCTTGCAGAAGTGATTCGCATTAACCAACACCTTAGCTGCCTGGAAAGACCTAAGCCTGACGAATGATACGCTTAGTAGGTCTGGAGCGCAGGTAGCTAACGGCCTGGTTAAGAGTTGAGCGGCTTGTCGATCGCCTCTGTGCCGAACAAGTACGGCTGCAGCGCCGCAGGGACACGGATAGACCCATCCGGCTGCTGATGATTCTCCAGGAGAGGAATAAGGATCCGCGGAGAAGCCACCGCAGTGTTGTTAAGGGTATGCACGAACTGCCTACTACCGTCTTCTGTCCGGTAGCGAATACGAGACCTGCGGGCTTGGAAATCTAGGAGCGTCGAGCAGGAGTGCGTCTCCGAATAGCGTCCCCGGCTCGGCATCCAAGTCTCGACCTCATGCTTGCGATACTGCCCTTGGCCGGTTTCGCCCGAGCAGGCGACAGCGACCCGGTAGGGAAGTTCCAGCCCGCGTAGGATTTGTTCGGCGTTCTCGAGAAGCATGTAGTGCTCGCGTTCGGACACATCCAGGTCAGCTTCGCAGATAACCACTTGCTCGACCTTCTGGAACTGATGGACCCGGTACAGGCCACGGGTATCCCGCCCGGCGGAGCCAGCCTCACGCCGGTAGCAGGTGGACCATCCAGCCATCCGTATCGGGAGCCGTTCCGCGTCGAGGATCGAATCCCCGTACAGCGATACAAGGCTCACTTCGCTCGTGCCCGCCAGAAAGAGGTCGTCGGCCTCGATGTGATAAGCGTCTTCACGGCCCACTGGGAAGAATCCCGTGCCAAACATGGCCGATTCGCGCACCGCGGTCGGGGTAACGACCGGCGTGAAGCCGCGAGCGACGACAGTGTCGAGAGCATAACGCATGACGGCGATCTCAAGGAGAGCGCCCCAGCCGGTAAGAGCATAAGAACGAGCTCCAGCGAAGCGACGCGGTGCCTCGAAGTCGACCATGTCAAGATCTGCCATCAATTCGATGTGATCCTTGGCCGGGAAGTCGAAAACCGGCTGGCTTCCCCAGCGCCGTACCTCAACGTCGTCCTCGTCGCTGCTGCCGATCGGGACTTCTGGCGCGAGTATGTTCGGCAGGAGGGCCATCTGCCCGTCGAACTCGGCGCGTAGGCGCCGCTGCTCTTCCTCTAGCTCCGAGATCCGGGTACCCATGGCCCTGGCCTCGGCCACCGCAGCGCCACGGTCCTCGGCCCGCTGGACAGCCTTGGAGGCCTGCTTCAGCTGGTGCCGGAGGTTGTCGATCTCTGTTGTTACGCTCCGCAATTGCGAGTCGAATGACAGCAGAGCGTCAACGTCGACGTCCATGCCCTTTGCTTTTGCAACCTGAGCAATCAGGGCTGGTTCACGTCGCACTAGATCTATATCAATCATTGTTTTCCATTAGGAGCTATATCAATCATTGTTTTCCATTAGGTTTGCGGTATCTCCCCGACCGGGCCGTCGCGAGTGCACAGTCTAGCCCAGATCATTCATGCGGGCGGAGGGCTGGCCCGGGACGGCGGCTGAGCCGCTGAACGGTTCGTGATTTTACGGTTGGGGTATGACGGTGGCCCGGCTGGCGGGCCGGTGGCCGGGGGTTCCACGGGCCCCGGGGGTACTCCTTCCGTATCGCAGGGGTGGCTTTTCGCTGGTCAGGGTGCTTGTGGCAGGGCGGTGACCCGGGCCCAGGTGGTGGCGATGGCATCAGCCCAGGGCCAGGTGGCGGGGATTTTCAGCCGCCGGCGGCGGCCACCGCGAACCAGCTTCCCAGCGGCATGCAGGACCCGGTAACGCAACGTCTTTGGCTCTGCCCTGGCCACGTCGCCGTCCAGGGCGATGAGCCGCAGCCAGGACAGCAAGGCCGCGGCGATTAAAGCGGCGGCCAGCCACGCGGAATTCATCGCGAAATCGTGCGAGGGGAACCGGCCGATCCTGTCCCGCTCGAAAATAGGATCTGCCTGGTGACCTGCGAGTCTTTGGGGTGTAAGGCGGCGCGCGTGTATTCGTTGATCAGGCCGCTGAGGACGGGTTTGCGGTGGACCCGTTCGCGGTCGAGGTCGGCAACGGTGGGGTGGCCACCGTCGTGTTGGCTGTCGGGGACGCGCTGGGCGATGCCCTGGTGCGGCCTGGCCGTGTTGTAATGCGCCTGGTACTCGGCCAGGACGGAGCGCAGGTGGCGCTCGCCGAGGATCAGCATGCGGTCGAGGAGCTCTCGGCGCAGGGTACCGACAAGGCGCTCGCAGGTTGCATTCATGCGCGGCGCCTGGACGGCGGTGCGCAGGATCCTGGTGCCGGCGGCCTGGAAGACGGCGTCGAAGGATGAGGTGAAGTTCGATCCGCGGTCGCGGATCAGGAACTTAATGTCCTCGAACCGCTCGTCGAGGCTGAGGGCGAGGTTGCGGGCCTGCTGCACGGTCCACTCGCCGGTGGGGTTCGCGGTGACGCCGCCAAGATGCATCCGGCGGGTGCCGTGTTCGATGAACACCAGGACATGCAGTCTCCTTAGGAGCACGGTGTCCACATGCAGGAAATCGACTGCGACGATCCCGGCGGCCTGGGCGTGCAGGAACTGCCGCCAGCCCGGGCCCGAGCGGCGCGGTGCCGGATTGATGCCAGCAGCATGCAGGATCTCCCACACGGTGGAGGGCGCGACTGTCACGCCGAGCTTTGTGAGTTCGCCGTGGATCCGGCGGTGTCCCCACAGCGGATTCTCCTTCGCCAGGCGGACGACAAGCCGGGCGATGCTGGGGATCGTCGGCGGGCGCCCTGGCTTGCGCCGCTTGCTCGTCTCGTACTTCTTCGCCGCCAGTCTGCGGTGCCAGGCCAGCAGTGTCGCTGGCGTCACGGCGAAGACTTCGGCCCAGCGCCTGCGCGGTATAAGCCGCGCCAGGGCGGTGAACCAGGCCCGGTCGGCCGGCTCGTACCGCACCCGGCCGGCGTGCCGCCGCAGGACCGCGATCTCGTGCCGGAGCACCAGCAGCTCAGCGTCCTTCGCCAGGTCGCTGCGGAAGACCAGGACGGCCAGGCCGAGCACCCGGCACGTGAGCAGGTAGACGATCTTGAGAAGCACCCGGCAAGCCAACCATCACCACGTCAAGCCTGCTGGCGATAGCGCAGGTCAGCCACTCAATCGAGTATTCGAGCGGTAC
>Ga0302326_10003474_pt1 | contig 37045 bp, 29 predicted proteins | sample Palsa_T0_3_FD_202264 | JGI IMG/M metagenome (GOLD analysis project Ga0302326, IMG submission 202264) | Peat permafrost microbial communities from Stordalen Mire near Abisko, Sweden - Palsa_T0_3 | ecosystem: Environmental > Terrestrial > Soil > Palsa > Peat permafrost | place: Sweden: Abisko... | reverse complement strand
GCCCATCGCTTCCCGCGGCATATAGCACCACCTTGGGGCGGCGCTCGAGCAGCGGCGTGTACAACCTCCAGGACGCCTCCACCTCATCGTCGCGAACGAACAGCGTGGCGTCGCCTTTCATCACATCGAGCAGCAGCGTCTCGTACGCTTCCGGCGACGGCGCGAACGCTTCGGAATATCGGAAGTGCAGGCGCCGGTTATCGAGCCGGATCTCATCGCCGGGTTCTTTGATCTGGAAATTCAAATCGAAGCCTTCATCCGGCTGAATCGTGATCACCAGGCTGTTCGAGTAATGCGGCGAGGAATCGAATATCTGGAACATCGAAACCGGCGGGCGCCGGAACGTAACTACGATCTGGCTGCACCGTTTGGCAAGCCGCTTTCCGGTGCGCATCAGAAACGGCACCCCATGCCAGCGCCAGTTATTGATCTCCAGCCGCACCGCGACGTAAGTTTCCACCACCGAGTGGGGAGCCACGTCCTGTTCCTGGCGATAGCCAGGCACGCCCGCGCCATCAATTTTTCCGCGCCCGTACTGCCCAAACACTACATCCTCGGCGCGGATAGGCATGATCGAATTCAACACTTTCGATTTTTCCTGGCGCAGCGCGTTGGCATCGATGCCCGATGGCACTTCCATCGCGGCAATGGTCAGCAGTTGGGTCAGGTGATTCTGGATCATGTCCCGCAGCGCGCCGGCGGATTCGTAGTATTTCCCGCGATGCTCCACGCCCAGCGTTTCGGCCACGGTGATTTCTACGCTTTGTACCCGGTCGCGGTTCCACAGCGGCTCGAAAAGAGAATTGGCAAACCGGAACACCAATAGATTGCGCACCGTTTCTTTTCCCAGGTAATGGTCGATGCGGTAGACCTGCGTCTCATCGAACCACCGGTGCACCAATTGGTTCAGGTTTTCGGCGGATTGCAGGTCCCTCCCGAACGGCTTTTCGATCACCAGCCGCGTCCAACCCGCGCTCTTATTCAGGCCGGCTTCGCCCAGCGCGCTGATCACCGGCGGAAACGCGGTAGGCGGCAGCGCCAGGTAAAAAATCCGGTTGCCCGGCAGCCCAATATCCTTCTCCACCTGGGCGATTCGTTCCGCTAGCTGCTTGTATTCTTCCGCGCCGCCGGTGGGCAACGCCTGGTAAAACACGCGCTTCTCGATGCCCCTGGATATTTCTTGCGCCGGAATCTTCGCCGCTATCAACTGCTCCACGCAGTGCTTGCGGAAACTCTCGTCGTCGAAGTTCGTTTCCACCCCGGCGCCGAACAGAACCGTTTTTTTGTTCAGCAGTTGGCGCACGAACAGCTTGTGTATCGCCGGGAGCAGCTTTCGCCCCATTAAGTCGCCGGTGGCGCCCAGCACCACGAATACGTGCGGCTCGTTGGCCGCCATTCCCGGCGGCGCAGGCACTGGAGTCGATTGCGGCAGTACTTCAATTGGTCCAGCAGGACTCAACGAAAACTCCTCCCCGCTAACTAAGAGCGGGCGCAACGCCCAGGGGTGCCAGATCGTCTTGCAGTTGTTTCGTGCTGATAAACGCGATCGTGGATAGGCCCAGTTCCTTGGCGCACTCCAGATTCAGCGGACGATCGTCGATCATCACGCATTCCGCCGGGGCCCGTTGCGTGATGCTCAGCGCCAGTTTGTAAATTGCGGCATCGGGCTTGCGAACGCCCAGGTAGCAGGAACTGAAAAACGCGCTGAAGTACTTCCGCAGTTCGTATTGGCGGATGCGGTATTCGTTCAATTCCAGCGATTCGTTGTTCACCGTGGCGATCAGGTACCGGCCGCTGGCAGCCAGACGCCCCAACAGGCCGATGGTCTCGCCCAAAGTTTGGGATTCGCCGAACATGAACGCCTGGAAATCCGCCGGAGAAAAAGCTCGGGGACGGTAGAACACGGTGCGCTGCAAATATTCCTGCAGTGTGGCCTTCCCTGTTTCGAACGCGTTCACCACCAACTCGTGCCGGTCCTCAAACTCGTCCCAATCCAAAGCGAATTGCTGGGTGGCCTTGCGGCGCGATCCGCGATCCCAACCGTTGGTGAGCAGCACTCCACCGACGTCCCAAAATAGGGCGGTCACATTACCCACGCGCCACCTCGAGCAACCGCCCGGTGTCCAGGTGATTGGCGACGGCCGCGCGGCAAGCGGTTCTCCGATTCGGCCCGCTCGCCGCGCCGGCGCTCACGCCTTCGCTCCAATTTTCTGCCGCTTGGAGTCGATCGCACTCATGAGGTCAGTGAACGACTTTGCGAACGACGCCACGCCTTCCACTTGCAGCTTGGCGGTCACGTCTTTGAGCCGAACTCCCGTTTTCTCGAGGTTCGCCAGATCGGTCTTGGCCTGTTCCACGCCCTGCGCCACGGTTGGGCCGGGAATCTTGCCGTGGTCGCGGAACGCGTCCACCGTGGCCGGCGGCATGGTATTGACGGTATCGGGCCCGATCAATTCCTCGACGTACAACACGTCGCGATACGCGGGATTCTTGGTGCTGGTGCTGGCCCACAATACTCGCTGCACCCGCGCGCCTTTCTGGCGCAGCGCCGCGAACGCATCGCCGTAGAACAGTTCCTGGAACCGTTTGTAGACCACCCGGCAATTCGCGATCGCCGCTTTGCCGCGCAACGCCAGCGCTTCCGGCGTTCCGATTTTGTCCAGCTCCGGATCGATCATGGTATCCAGCCGGCTCACGAAAAACGACGCCACCGATCCGATCTTCTCCGGGTGCTCCGCCGCCGTCAGCCCGCGAATATACGCTTGCGCCACATCTTCGTAGTGCTGCTGCGAAAACATCAGCGTGATGTTGATGTTGATTCCCAGGCTCAGCAGGTGCTCGATCGCCGGCAGTCCCGCCGGAGTGGCCGGCACCTTGATCATCACGTTGGGACGATCCACTTCCTTCCACAGCCGCTTGGCTTCGGCAATCGTTCCCTGCGTATCGTTGGCCAGCGTGGGCGAAACTTCCAGGCTCACAAACCCGTCCGCGCCCTTGGTGCGGTCGTACACCACGCGCAAGATATCTGCGGCCGCGCGGATGTCTTCCACCGCCACCGCTTCGAAAAGTTCGCCGGCCGGTTTGGCGGGATCCTTCGCCAGCAAGCTGGCCAATTGGCCGTCGTAGTCCGTGCTGGACGAAATCGCCTTCTCGAAAATCGTCGGGTTGCTGGTCATGCCGCTCAAGCCGTCTTGTTCGACCATCTTGTTCAGCCCGCCGTTCTTCAGCAGGTCGCGGCGAATGTAGTCCAGCCACACCGCTTGGCCCTGCTTCTCCAGCGCAATCAGCGGATTCCCTGAAGCGCCCGGACCCCCGCCAGAATTCTGTTCGGTCACAGTTTGCGATCCCATTTTTCTCTCCTTGCGCGCAACGGCGTCAGCCACCGCTGGCGACCATCTTCGCACAGTCGCTTGATCGATATGATTACAACCATATTATCGCCGTTCCGGGCGCAGCCGAGAAGCACAATCCGAACCGGCCCGCCGCGTCCGCTGCGAGTCGCGGCGAAGCTTCTTTGATGCGTGGAATATCGAAAGGCTACGCCGAAAAGATAACCCGAAGGGCAAGGCATTGCGCTCGTCGATAGACGCTCTCCGAATGGTGCTTGCGGCATCCTATATTCCGTGGCGTCGGGCGGCGCCTGTTGATCCGCCAGTTGCGCTACGATATAAGTAACAGCGTTAACTGACCGGCTTGTTGCGCCTGGGCTTGGCTTCGCGGGCTGCTTGTGAGAATGGTCGTTGGCTACTTTGTTTCGGTCACAGCGGCGGTCCCGATAACCGTCGCTCCGGTATCGGCGAGGCAGCAGGCATTCCTCACCGCCATCAAGGCGTAGCCATCGTTCTGGCCGGCTCACAAGAACTTGGTCGTTGCGTATGCCGCGGAAGGCAAATGGTCGGAGTTCGATCAGGAACGCGCGCTACTACGGGACGCCCGGGCCAAGGGCGAGCCTGGTCTTAGCCCTAAAGATGTGGACGTGATCGAGGTGCTTAGCCTCGGGTCCGAGCGATACGTGGTGCGGAGCTATGCTGAACTCAATGGCCGGTACAAAACTCGCTACAACTTCACCCACTTTGGACCCGACGGCAAGGTGGACTCCTGGATCGGGTGCGCATCGGACGAGGTGGATCAGGTCTTCTTCGCCGAGAAACATCCCAAAGAGGCAGCGGCTGGACAGCGCAGCTTCTCGCTGGATTTCTACATCGCCGCGAAACCAACCGCGGATGGAAAGGGATACACGCTCACCCACGGCACCATCAAGTTCTATCCCGACGGAGAGCCCACGTATGAAACCGTGCGATCGGACGTTTTGAAGGTGCTCCAGCACCAACTCACCCCCATGAGTACAACATCTGCGACAAAACCTAACGCCCCTGACGCGGCTCCGCCGGCACCGAAGTAACCTCTTTTGATGAAAACAGCACACCGCATCGGCGCGATTCTGGCGTTGCAGATTGTTCCTGCTGTTTGATATTGTGCGCACACTGTGACCAGCTTTGAAGGCCGCAAGATCGATCGGCGGAGTTTTCTTTTTGGTAGCTTCGCAGTTACCATGGGCGCCAAGGCCGGCGCAACCGGAACACCTCGTCTTGAAACATTCACTCAGTGGTTAAACGCGTCCCGTCAGCAGCGCGAACTTGCGTTGCAGCCATGCCTCGATCGCATTCACGCGATGGATCCCTCCATTCACGCCTGGGTCCAAGTGATGCCGGAGAAACCGACTGGCAACGGCAAGTTGGCGGAAATCCCGTTCGGCGCAAAAGACATTATCGAGACGCGGGGCTTGGCTACTGAATACGGCTCGTCAATATACAAGGGACGAATTGGCACGGAAGATGCCGCCATCATTCGCGAGATGCGCCAACGCGGTGCGATATTGCTGGGAAAGACGGAAACTACCCCCTTCGCATATCGCACACCAGGCCCGACCCGCAACCCCAGGGATTTGGAACACACGCCAGGCGGAAGCTCCAGCGGATCGGCAGCCGCAGTTGCAGCGGGGATGGTTCCGTTCACTATCGGAGAACAGACACAGGGGTCGGTTCTGCGGCCGGCCTCCTATTGCGGCGTTACCGGATTCAAGGCCAGCTACGGTTTGCTGTCAATGGATGGCGCGCTGCCTTTGGCGAAAAGCCTCGACACGCTCGGTTTCTTCACACACACACCAGCCGATATGCTCCTGCTCTGGGAATCAATGGGACATCCTACCGGCCGGGCGGAGGATTTTGTCCTCGGCGCCCCTGAACCCATGCCTGAAGTAGAGCCTGCCATGCAGACAGCGTTTAGGAATGCGCTCTCCGCGTTGCGAGCTGCTGGCGCATCGATCCAATCCGTTGATATTGCCGGAATGCTCGCAAGACTCGCCGATGAGAGCAAAACGGTGATGTTCTACGAAGGTGCCCGGTTCCACCAGCAGCGTTTTAAGGAGTATGGAACCCGGCTCACAGATCTCGCAGACCTGGTTCGGGAGGGCCTTCAAATCCCTGAAGAGCGCTATGACGACGCCAGGCGGTACATCGCGGAGTGCAGGGACCGAGTGGCCGAGATGTACAAGGCCACACCGGTTATCTTGGTGCCGGCCGCGACAAGGGCGGCGCCGCTAGGATTGTCGTCGACTGGAGATCCGAGAATGAATTCTCCGTGGACTGCGCTGGGAACACCCGCAATCTCGATCCCCCTGCCCGTTCCGAGCGGCTTGCCGCTGGGGCTACAACTCACCGCAGACCACGGCCAGGATGCCAGAGTGCTTCAGACCGCCGTCCGGCTGCACAAAATCCTTGTCAGCGCAGGTTGAGAGGGCGACCCTGGGAACTCGAAAGCTGGCCCGGCACTCACCCTTCCGCTATTCGATATCCAGGGTGACCGATACCGGCAGACCCTGGTAGCTCACGCATACGTGCAGCGATTCACCGGCGGCCAGCGCGCGGCATTGCGCTCCGCTCCCGGTGACTACCACCGGCGCCGACAACTCGCAGCGCCCTCCCACGCCTCCCAGTTTTGATTTGAAGTTCGCGGCGATCCTGTTGCAGATGTCCGCCACAGCCGTGGGCGCGTCCAGCAGCTGCTTGGACCGGTCCCGCGCGAAAAGATTTCTCGCGATTCGCTCGGCGGTTGCGCCCGAAACTTTCATCATCAGCACCGCCGTCGCGACAGGTTCCACACATTCTCGATGATCATCGACCGGGTGACGTCTTTCCCCGCGTGGCGCAGTAGATATTCGAGCAGTGCGAATTCCTTAGGGCTGCGGTCGATCGGCTTTCCGGCGCGCTTCACACTGTGCTCGATGCGATTCAGTTCCAGATCTTTCACCCGCAAGATCGATTCGGAAATGTAGCTGCCGCGGCGCAGTAATGCGCGCACCCGCGCCGAGAGCTCGGCGAACGCGAACGGCTTCACCAGGCAATCGTCCGCGCCTTGATCGAGCGCGCGCACCCGGCCATCCCCCCGCTTCGGCGTTCAACACTAGAATCGCGAGATGAGGCTTCACCTCGCGCATCCGCCCAATAATTTCCGGCGCATTCGGGTGATCGGGATTCACATCCAGGACCAGGAGATCGTACGGGCACTACTCGACGAGACGCCGGGCCTCATCATCGTTGGTGGTTACATCGACGATGTAATCCTCGGCATTCAACCCCTGGCGCAGAAACGCGCCGAGCGCACGATCGCTTTCGGCAACGAGGACACGCATAATCGCTCCGTTTGAAAGGGGTAAAACTATTGAAAGGGGTGAAAACTATTTCGAGAAGGAAGCCAACTTTATTCGGTTATCGCGAGAGTGTCAAAGCGAATTCGGTTCAGAGTACGTATTCGTTATTGCTTCGGAGTGAATCTTTAGACAAGAATCCACAGGTTGTGCCGAAGTGAAACTGGTCGCCGCTCCGGCTGGTTCTAATCCTTCCGCAAATGACCACTCCAATTGCTCCACAATCCGGCAAAACTTTCCCAGCATAGTTTCCGGTTGCGACGTTTGCGCGGCATCGCGACGCCAGTCGTTTCCCGTGCCGCTGGCCATCGACCCCACCGGCGCGTACTTGCCCTCGGTGTGCATCTCCACAAAGATTTTGTCGCCCACACGCAGCAGCATGGTGCTCGGATTCTTCACTCCCCATTCCAGATACGGAATGGCAAACCGAGAAGTGGACGATAGCTGGTTGCCTTTCGGTTCGAGCTGGGTGGTAATGGTGATGGGATGCTCGGCGCCGTGCATTTTGATGATGCCGTGCACATTCACCTGAAACGGATCGCGGAGGTCGATGCGCCCGGTCACACTGTCCGGAACAAAAATGATTTCGGGGTATTTGTCGCTCTGCAGAATTTCCGCATTCATGCGGGTGTCGCGAGAATCGTTTCCGGTCTTCCCGCTGCTGGCATCGATAACCACCATGCCGCTGGCCACGCCGCTGTCCGAATTAAATCGCACCGAACCGCGCTTGAGCTGGAAGGTGCCGTGAACGGAATGAAACGTGGCATCGAGGGTGAACTTAATATCGGTATGCGCCGGATCGAGTTCCAGCACTCGTTCCTGCGCCCGCGCCGTGGTACCCGCACCGGCAACGACAAGCGCCACCGTTGCCGCCAATGCCGTCCATCCAAACCCGTGGCCCATCAAGCGTCAGTGCCTCATGTGCGGCTGGCTGCAGACCAACCGGAAAATTGCGAATCGTGCCGCCGGCGATCGCCCGCCCCAGAACCACCATGACCGACCATTCCTTCTACCACTTCAGCAGGACCAGCTCCGAACAAAACCCAGGCCCCAGCGCGGCGAGAATCGAGTACGTCCCCGGCGCCGGACGATGATTCTTCATCACATCCTCGAGCACCAGCAGCACCGACGCGGATGACAAGTTCCCCACCTTCCGCAGTGAATCCCAAGAAGCCTTCAAGGCGCCCTTGCTGAGCTCCAGCGACTGCTCCACCGCCTCGAGCACCCGCGGGCCGCCGGTGTGCATGATCCAGGTCGAAATATCCGACCGCTTCATTCCCTGGTCGGCCAGAAAACAATCGACGTCGCCGGCCAAATGCTGGCGGGCCATATCCGCCACGTCGCGGGTCAGCACGATCCGGAAGCCTTTCTCCGAAATGTCCCAGCCCATCACGCCTTCCGTTTCCGGATAAAAAATCGAGCGCGTATTGATGATCTGCGGTCCCTTTAGGCCCCGCTTCGAACCGCCGATAATCACCGCGGCCGCGCCATCGCCAAACAGCCCGGTGGAGATCAGGTTGGCTACCGACATATCCTCGAGTTGAATCGTCAGCGAACACAGTTCCACGCTCAGTAATGCTACGGACTGCTCAGGAAAGGCCCGTACGTAGTCCGCCGCGCGGGCCAGGCCCGCGGCTCCCGCCACGCAGCCCAGGCCGAATATCGGTATGCGCTTGATATTCCGGGAGAGTTTCATGCGGTTCACCAGCTTGGCATCGATCGAAGGGCTGGCGACCCCGGTAACGGTCACAAAAAATAGCGCACCCAGTTCCTCCGGCTGCACGCCAGACACTTGCAGGGCGCGGCAAATGGAAGCCTCCCCGAGATCCACGGCGGCCTCAATCCATTTGTTGTTGGCTTGTCCCCAGGTCTTCAGTTCCGGATATCCTTCGAGGGGCATTACCGTATATCGGCCGTCGACTCCCAAATGCTGGTAGATCTGGTCGAACAGCCCAGGGCTCTTCAGCTTCGGGCCCCAGTACATCTTCAGCGCCTGCTGCATCACGGCTTGCGGGTAATAGTGTTTGGGAAATGCGCTTCCTAATCCGGCAATGTTCATGTTTTGGGCGCTGTGGCCAGCGTCTCGCCTTCCAAGGATTTAGTTTGCGTTAACAGCGGCGTAACGGCGCCGCACGGACAGGCTCGCACCCACGATCAACCGCGGCCCGCCAATTCGTTTCCCGATCCGTGATTCCGGCGCGCGATCCCAAGTCAGTACGCCTAGGAACAGACGAGGGCCGCAGGGGCGTGCCGCGCCAGTTCGGCGAGGAACGCCCGAGAAGTTTACTAACCCCTGTCCCGGGTGCGCGGTGAAGATAATATGTCGGGAATGGGGCCGGGTCAAAACGCTTAATTCAATCGGTTCCCACAGCCCCCGCCGCCCGGCCCTGGCGCCAGCCCAATTCAGCGGCTTGCGCGCCGCTCCGGGGGATGCTAACTTCCATCTTCCCTAGCTAGTAGCTTCACTTTGTGCCGATGACTGAGCCCTCACACTCCGCTCCCGCGCCGCTTCCCCGCCCGTCCGGTGAAGTACGCACGTCCGAGACGATTTTCTGGCGAGCCGAGGGCAGTCTGCTAAATCTGACGGCTGTGCGTCCCGCGGGCTTTTTCGCCTGGAACGCCCAGACGTTCCTGGAACGCTGGACGCGCCGCGGCGCCATGGGCATCCTCGCGGTGGCTCGCCCATTTCTATACTCCGTTCACCGCGTCTTCGCCACCCGCGTGCTGCACACGGTGCTGCGAGGCGTGAGCCAGGACCGCTTGGACCTGCTGGGAGAAGAATACTTTGAATACGCCCTGAAACCGCGGCTGTACCAGCGCGGCGTCGCCAAGCTGAAAGAGGTTATGGCCGCGGGGCAGAACGTGGTGCTGGTCAGCCAAGGCCTGGACCATATCATGCGCCCGCTCGCCGCTCACCTGGGCATTTCCCATATTGTCTCGAACCGCCTGGAATTCCGCGACGGCTTGGCCACCGGGCGCCTGCTCGAACCGGTGATCCGCCCCCGCGGCGCGTTCGCCAAATTGACGGGAACCAAGCCCGACGGCAGAATCTCCGCCGAGCGATTGGCTCGCCAGTTGGGTTTTGGCGCGCATCCCGATCGGCTGGCTGCCGCTATTCGCCCCGCGCGGCGCTCGGCAGTCAACGCTCCCTTGCCGGTGGTTCACTACCAAGCAAATGGAGCCTCGGGGACCTTATCCGTCCGCCAGGCAATGCGCGGAAAACATATTTTGCTGATCGGCGCTACCGGCTTTATCGGCAAGGTGTGGCTAGCGAATTTGCTTATGGATGCGCCGGATGATTTGCGGGTCACCCTGCTGATCCGCCGCACTCGTTCCACCAGCGGCTGGGGACGATTCCAGCGCATCGTCGAGCAGTCGCCGGTGTTCGACCCGCTGGCGCAGCGCCACGGCGCGCAGCTGGCGGATTTTCTGCGCAGCCGGATTCGCGTGGTGGAAGGCAACATGGAGCAGCCGGGACTGGGACTATCCAGCGAAGAGCGGCGGCAGCTAGCGGACAGCGTGGATCTAATCGTCAACAGTTCCGGCCTGACCGATTTCAATCCGGACTTGCGCGACGCGCTGGCGGCGAACGTCTACGCCATCACGGCGCTTCTGGAATTCCTGGGCAGCTGCCGGCATGCGGCCCTGCTGCATCTTTCCACGTCCTACATCGTCGGCCACCGCGATGGGCGGGTGCTCGAGACGCTGCAGCCGAATTACGTTCCCGCGGATATTCCGGGTTTTGACGCCGAAACCGAGCTGCGGTCGCTGGAGGAGTTGATCAAGTCGACCGAAGCGCAAGCGGAGATGGCCGGCGTGACCGACGAACTTCGCGCGCAATCCATCGGGAAGCACGGCGCGGCGAAGGATCTGCAAGGGGCTGCGCTCGAAATCCAGATTCGCAAAAATCGCGTGCGCTGGCTGCGCCGCGAACTCACCGAGGCGGGATCGCGCCGCGCTCAGGAACTCGGCTGGCCCAACACTTACACGCTGACCAAAGGGCTATCGGAGTCGCTGATTCAGAAATTTTCCGAGGCGCATCCGCAGGTGCGCATGGCCGTGGTTCGACCGTCGATCGTCGAATCGTCGCTGCAAAAGCCGTTCCTCGGCTGGAACGAAGGGATCAACACCTCCGCCTCGCTGTCGTACCTGCTGGGCACCTATTTCCGGCAGCTGCCGACCAACGCGAGGAAATGCCTGGACCTGATTCCGGTGGACCTGGTGACCACCGGCATGACGCTGATCTCCGCGGCGCTGCTCACCGGAACGAACGATCGCGTCTATCACCTGGCGACTTCGGTATCCAATCCCTGCGACATGCGCCGCTCGATCGAGCTGACCGGATTGGGCCATCGCCGCCACTATCGCGCCCAGACTGATTTTCGGCAGCGCCTGCGCTTGAAATTCGACGCGATTCCGGTATCCAAGGCGCGCTACCAGAAGCTATCCGCGCCCGCGCAAAAAGCAATCATCCAGGCGATCAGCCGCTCGCTCGAACCTCTTCCTTTCGGCAAATCGGCGCTGGTGCGTCGCGAACGCGAGCTCGACCGGGTGATCAAGCTGGTCTCCCTGTTCGAACCGTTCATCCTGCATAACAATCACACTTTCGAAGCTGCGGGCGTCGAGCGGCTCTCCGCCGCACTGGTTTCTGGCGAGCGTTCCGATTTTGCTTACGACGCTCGCTCCATCGATTGGTGGGACTACTGGATCAACGTACACATTCCGGCGCTTCGCAAGTGGTGTTATCCTCTGATCGAGGGTCGTCCGCTGGAAGAGCGTCCGGCGCGGAATGTGCCGTTGGAAGCGCGCACTTCCGCGGCGAATCGCCCCGGCGATTAGCGCGCGAATTCCAGGTACCCTTCACAACTGTGGCTACTTTCCTGACCGGTTCCACCGGATACATCGGCGCACACATCGCTGCGAATCTTCTGCAAGACTCCACCGAGCCGTTGCACTTGCTGGTTCGCGCCCGGAGCCCGCAGGAAGCGCAGGAGCGGCTGTGGCGGTCGCTGCAGTTGCACATGGGCTTCGAGCAGTTCCGCGATCACATGAATTCGCGGGTGGAAATCTTCGTGGGCGACTTGACCGGGCCGAAGCTGGGCCTGGCTGACGACCGGTACGCCGCGCTCGTTCATCGCACCGATTCGGTGATCCATTGCGCCGCGTCGCTCAACCGCAAATCGGAGAAGAGCTGCCTCAACGTCAACCTTCGCGGCACGTTGCAGGTGATCGAACTGGCCATGCGCGCGCGCGAGCATCATGGGTTGCGCCGCTTCAGCCACGTGAGCACCGTGGCCGTCTGCGGCCATCGGCACAATGAAATCGTTCAGGAAGATTCCTCCATCGATTGGAACCTTTCCGACTACGACCCCTACGCCCGCACCAAGAAGTTTTGCGAGCACATGGTGCGCGAGCTGCTCCCGGACGTGCCGCGCACTATTTTTCGCCCCAGCATCGTGCTCGGCGATTCCCGCCGCCCCGAAACCAACCAGTTCGACATGGTTCGCGCCTTCGTTTTTCTGGCAGGTTTGCGCGTCCTGCCGTTCCGCCCCGACGACAAGCTGGACATCGTGCCGGTCGATTACGTCGCGGCCGCCGTCTCGCAGCTTCACCTGCAGGACCATACCGCGCACGATATCTATCACCTGTCTTCCGGCACCGGCGCGGAAACTTTCCAGGAGCTGACTCAGGCTCTGGCGCAATCCCAAGGCAAGCGCCCGCCCGCGTTCGTGCCCAGGCTCGAGAACGTTTCGCAGCGCATGGTGAGCGCGCTTTCCCGGCGCAAAGGGAAAATCGGAAATCTGGCTACATTATTCAAAGTGTTCCTGCCGTATTTGGTGTGGAATACGGTTTTCGATAACTCGCGGGTGGTCGAAGCCATGGGCCGCGCTCCGGCCCCTTTCTCGCAATATTGCTTTCCGTTGCTGCGCTTCACCCGCGAACATCATTTCCTGTACCCCTACTTGCCGTGGGCTCCGCCAGCGGGTACGGCCACCGCGCGTGTCTCCGCAGGAGGCTCTGCGGAATGATGGACGCGGTTCTGGAAGCCTGGGTGAGCAGCATCATCGAAGCCAAAAAGCTGAGTTGGATGCTGGGCGCGGGCGAAGCCTGGCAGCCCGGCGAAAAGCTGAAGCTGCTATTTGCCGGATACAACGGGACGCGCAACACCGGCTCCGACGTTCGCGTGGAGGAAATCATTCGCCAGATTCGCCGTATTCTCGGCGATAAAAATCTGGCGCTTTCGGTGATGAGCTTTAATTTCGATCGAACGCGAGGATATTTTGGAGACGCGCGGCAGGTCTATTTGCCCGACGTTTTCCCGCCGTTTCTAAGCAAGGAAGTGCCCCGCCACGATGGTGTGGTGGCCTGCGAAGGATCGATGTTCAAGAGCAAGTTCACCAACGCGCTCAGCGCCATGATGATCGGCGCGCTGGGCATCGCCTCGGCGCAGAACAAGCTCAGCGTCGCCTACGGCGCCGAGGCTGGCGCTATGGATCCGCTGCTGCAAAAAATGGTCCGCCGCTACTGCCAGGATTCTCTGGTAATCACGCGAAACCCCGAATCGCAAGCGGTGCTCAGCAAGCTGGGCGTGCAGACCGAACTGGGAACCGACACCGCGTGGACGTTCGAGCCGCTCGGCCCCGAGTACGCCGACAAAACTCTGCGCGCGGCCGGATGGGACGGCGTAACCCCGATACTCAGTATTTGCCCCATTCATCCCTACTTCTGGCCGGTCACTCCGTCGTTGACGAAATCCCTGGCGCGCGTTACCACCGGCGCGTACAAGAGCAGCCACTATCGCGGACCTTACTTCCATCGTTCCGGCGCGGATGTGGACGCGGCGTACGACAAATACTTGAACGCGATCGCCGGAGCGGTGACGCGCTATCGCCAAACCAAGACCGTCTTCCCCATTCTAGTGGCCATGGAAATGCTCGACCGCAACGCGTGCGAACGCCTCTCCGCGCACCTGGGCGGCCTGCCTGTATTTTCTTCAGACACTTATGATATGTATCAGCTGGTGAGCATTTTGCGGCTCAGCCATCGCATGATCTCTTCGCGCTTCCACGCCATCGTCACTACCATGCCTGCCGGGGTGGTCTCTGCCGGAATCACCATGGACGAGCGCATCCGCAATACCATGCGTGAACGCGGTCACGATCACCTGGTCCTTGCGGTGGACGACCCCGACCTCGAAGAGCGGCTGCTTTCGGTCATGGCCGCTCTGGACCGCGATCCCGACGCCATTCGCGATGCCATCGGACGGGTGGTGGTGAAGAATCTCCAGCTCATGGCGCGCATGGGCACTTACTTCGAAGATCGCCTGGCCCGGCGCTATCCCGAATTCCCGATCCGCACCGGCGTGCTCAGTTGGGAAGATTATTTGCCGCCGCTTAGTCCCAACCTGTGCGAACTATTCGCGGCCTACGCCTGATCCCGGCATGAATTTTCTCGAACGCATTTTCGAATCCCTTGAGCGCCACGCGGATCGTCCCGTGCTGCAGGAAGTTCACGAATCGAGCGTTTACGCGGTAACCGGGCGCGAGCTGCTGGCGCAGGTGGAGCAGGCCCGGGCTTTCATCACCGCGGCCGGGATGCGCAAAGGCGATCGCTGCGTTCTGCTGGCTCCCAACGGCATTCGATGGACGGCCGTGGATCTCGCGCTCATGGCTGACGGCAATATCGTTGTGCCGATGTACGCCCGCCAATCGGCCGTCGAGCTAGTCGCCATGATGAAGGACTGCACGCCGGCGCGGATCTGTTGCGCCGACCCCGCGCTGCGCGATGCTGTGCTGCAAAATTGGCCGGATGCTCCGCCTATCTCGCTTTTCGAAGATATTTTCGCCGCGCCGCCCACGGGAAACACTCCGGCCGCGGCCACTGCTTCGCCGGAGCAGAAGAGCCTTTCGCTCTCCGATTCCGATCCGGTCACCATCATTTATACGTCCGGTACGTCCGGTGAGCCCAAAGGGGTGATCTTCACGGTCGCGAATCTCTCGCACATGTTGCCTTGCACCACTTCGCGACTAGACCTGCTGACCGGCAAAAGCGAAAACGCCGCTGCGCCCGATCGCGTTTTCCATTATTTGCCGCTGTGCTTCGCCGCCTCATGGATATTCATGCTCACGTGCCTCAACCGCGGCAGCCTGCTCTTTCTTTCCATGGATCTCAATCGCCTGGCCGACGAAATGAAGACTGCCGGCGCCAACTATTTCCTGAACGTGCCAACGCTGCTGGAGCGCGTCCGCGAAAAAGTGGAAGAGCAAATCCAGAAACGCGGCGGATTCGCGGCATGGCTCTTCGCGAAAGCGCGGGCCGCCGATCAACACCGCTTTCGCAACGAAATGAACACCTCGGACGCCTTTTATCTTTGGCTGGCCGGCAGATTGATGTTTCCCACCATGCGCAAAACTCTCGGCGCTAACCTCAAAGCCCTGATCTGCGGCTCCGCTCCGTTAGCCGTCGATACCCAGCTTTTTTTCGGCATGATCGGAATTCCGGTGCTCCAGGGATACGGGCTGACCGAAACCACCGGCATCTGCACTCTCGATATTCCGGGCAAAGTGGTTCCTGGGCGCGTTGGTCCGGCCATTCCCGGAATCGAAATGATCCTCGGCGAAGATCACGAAATCCTGGTTCGCGGCCCGCACATCTTTGCCGGATATTGGCGCCGGCCGGAGGCCACCGAAAAGGCGCTCGCGGGAGGCTGGTTTCACTCCGGCGATCAAGGCGAAGTGGACGCCAACGGCTATTGGCGAATCATCGGCCGGCTGAAAAACCTGATCATTCTCAATTCCGGGCACAACATCGCGCCCGAACCGATCGAGGAAAAGCTGCAGCACTCGTTACCGGCGGTGAAGCAGATCGTGCTGGTGGGAAATAATCTCAGTTACCTGGCGGCAGTGCTTACCGCCGACGCATTTGACACCATCGAACCCGCCCATATTCAATCGGCGATCGCCGTGGTTAACGCGGATCAGCCGCACTACAAACAGATCCGCGCGTTTTATCTGCACCGCGAGCCCTTCACCATCGAAAATGGATTGCTCACCGCCAACGGCAAATTGCGCCGCGACGCCATCGCCCGGCGCCTGGAACAGCCAATCCGCGAGATGTACGCGAGAAAAAAGGCATGAAAGCTTTTGATGGCGCCACAATTTCCTGGGGTAGCACGGAGGGAGTGGTAGAGCTCGCTCTGCACAAAACTCCCTGCAACGAAATCGGTTCGCAAACTCTGGACGAACTGGAGAAATTTGTCGACGCTCTGGATAGCGTGCTCACCGCCCACGCCCTGATCGTTCACAGCACTGTGCCGGCCGGCTTCAGCGCCGGCGCCGACCTGCGCGAACTGTACCACCGCTCGCAAGCTCTGCCGGCAAACGAACGGGTTGCCGCGGTTCGCGACTTCATCGAACGGATTCACAAAGTAATGAACCGCCTTGATGCTTGTCCGCTGACAACGATCGCCGCGGTCCACGGGGTAACGTTCGGCGGCGGCTTCGAGCTGGCGCTCGCCTGCGACCTGATCATCGCCGACAAGACCGCGCGCTTCTGCTTCCCGGAGCTGCGTCTGGGATTAATCCCCGGGTTCGGCGGCATCCCCCGGCTGAAACGCGACTTGGGTAACGCCGTGGTTCGCGACCTGCTGCTCACCGGGCGCAGCGTCAACGCAACGAAAGCGCAAAACGTGGGTCTGGTGAGCCAGCTGGCCGGGGAAGGCGAAGCGCTGCGTATGGCTCGCGCCACCGCCGCGCAAATCGGCAAATTCGACCGCCAGACCTCGGCCACCGCCAAGCAGTTCATCAAGCAAATTCCACGGGAAGAACTTCGGCGCGAAATCGAAATCTTCTGCGAACTCTTCACTCGCCCCGCGGTAGAAGCTGGCCTGCGCAAATTCGTGGAAAGCTCCGACGCCCTGCCGTACCTTCCGTAGCGAGTTTCGTTACTCAGTGGAATCTGCAGTTCGTGGCTTTTCAGAAATGTCAACGAGTTGCGAGAATTCGCGCGAAGTTATAATCTTGGAAATTCCATGCCGACCACTCCGACCATCGAACAAACCGTCGAACAGGTTTTGGCGCTCGCTTCCGCGCACTTCAAAGTTCCCCGCGCGGAGCTTTCGCCGGACGATGACTTTTTCAAAAAACTTGGCATCAGCAGCCTGCAGGTGCTGGACCTGCTCACCCGCGTGGAGAGCCACTTCGGCATCGAATTGCCCGACTACGAACTTCAGGGCGTCTCCGATTTCCGCACACTCGCCCAACGCATCCAAGCGCGTTTGTAATGCTGGACCTCCACCTATACCAATCGCTCGGCGAGGCGCTTCGCGCCGCACTCGATAAATGGCCCAATGAAATTTGCCTGATCGAAGCCGACCGCGATCGGGAAAATCATCGCCTCACCTACGCGCAGTTCCGCGACATGGCTTTGCCTTTCGCCCGCGCGCTGCAAGACTCCGGTTTTCAGCCCGGCAGCCGCGCCGCAATCTTAATGACTAACCAGTCCAAGTGGCTGATATCGGCCTACGCGATTTTCTACTGCGGTGGAATTCTGGTTCCGATCGATTACAAGCTCACCGCTGCCGAACAATTGCAAATTCTGGCGCGCTGCAAAGCGGAAGTGCTGATCGTCGAGCACCACCTGTGGCGCGCGCTGGTGCAGGTAAAGGACGCGCCGCAATCCGAAGTGACTACCGCGCTGGTTATCGAAGCGCCCGCGGACGCGGCGATGGTTGGCGCCAAGCGCTGGGAAGAATTTCAGAGCCCCGCCAAGCCGGTGTTCGCAACGCGGCGGCTTAAGGATCCGGCATGCATTGTCTATTCCTCGGGAACCGGCGGACGCCCCAAGGGCTGCGTGCTGACCCACGAGAATTACCTCGAGCAGTGCATCGCGCTTACCTCGCTGTTTCCTTTTTGGCCGGGAGTGCGCTACCTGAGTATTCTGCCCACCAACCACGCCATCGACTTCATGGTGGGATTTATCGGGCCATTCGTCTGCGGCGCCACGGTGGTTCATCTGCGGACGCTGCGGCCGGAATACGTTCGCGAAGCATTCTCAAAATACAAAATTACCTACGTCACGCTGGTGCCGCTGGTTTTGAAAAATCTAGAGCGCGGCCTGCGCGAACGCTTTGATGCCCTGCCGAAGACAAAGCGTCGCATCCTGGATTGGCTGATCGACCTGAATCGCTCGCTCACCCGCAAAAAGCCGCGGTTGGGTGTGAGCCGCAAGCTGCTGGGCAGCGTCCACAAGCCGTTCGGCGGCGAGTTGCGCGCGATTTTCGTCGGCGGCGCCTTTACCGAGCCGGCCACACTGCAGTTTTTTTACGACTTGGGAATTCCGGTCGGCAACGGTTACGGCTGCACCGAAGCCGGTACGGTGATCACCCTGAATGACTTTCATCCGTTCCGTGCGGACACGGTGGGCAAGCCGCTGCCCGGCGTCGAGGTGTCGGTGATCAACGCCGACGCCGACGGCATCGGCGAAATCAAGGTGCGCGGCAAAACGGTGATGTCGCACTATCTCGACGACCCGGAAATGACTGCCGAGACCATCGTGGCCGGATCGCTGATGACCGGCGACTTGGGGCGGTTCGATTCCACCGGCCACCTGCAACTCTTCGGCCGCAAGAAAAATATGATCGTCACCGAAGAGGGGAAAAATATTTATCCCGAGGACGTGGAAACCGTTTTCGAAGGCCTTCCGGTGAAGGAATTCTGCGTGTTCGCGGCCAACTACTTGTGGCCGGCGCGCACTATGGTGGGCGAAAAGCTGGTGATCGTGCTGCGCCCGGAGGAGGGTCAGCCGTTTGCGACCGCTGCGCGCGCCAATCTGGAAGAGCGCAACCGGCGGCTGGTGAACTACAAGCGCATCCACGGGTATTTGCTTTGGGAGCGTGATTTTCCGCGGACCGCGGCGATGAAGATCAAGCGGGGGGTGCTGGCCGAAGAAATCCGTGCGGCGATGCCGCGGACGGCTGTGGCGTCACTCTAGTTTTTTCCCCGGGTGGTCGCGAGGGCCGTCGTCTGGTGCCAGACATTACGCCCACCCTTCCCAGAATCGGGGAAGAGTGGGGCACCCGGAAAAGATAACGGCGTCGAACCGTAGAAGCGTCGAACCGCAGAAGCGTTGAAGCGTCGAAGCGTCGAACCGTAGAAGGATCGAACCGTAGAAGCGTCGAACCGTGAAGCCTCGAGGCGTCGAAAACAGACATCTGGGAAAGGCAAATTTGAAATCGAAGTTCTTCGCGGTGGTGAATCCCGCGGCCGGCGGCGGCCGCTGCGGCAAACTTGCGCCGGCGGCGATCGACGGTCTGCGCCGCGCGGGGCTCACACTGGAAGTTGCAACGTCGACCTATCCCGGCCACGGAACGAAGCTCGCTGCAGAAGCCTACGCCGCTGGCCACCGGAATTTTGTGGCCGTAGGCGGCGACGGCACCAGCTACGAAATCGTCAACGGCATTTTCTCCAACGAGCTGAGCGGACAGCGCCCTGCGCTGGGTTTTCTGCCCCTCGGCACCGGCAACTCGTTCCTGAAGGATTTCACCAGCAACGCCGCGGAAGATGCCGCCGCGGCGCTGACGAATGGAAAATGGCGGCACAGCGATCTGCTGCGCCTGGTTCACGAGAACGGCGAGATCTATTCCATCAATCTGGTGACGCTCGGATTTGCCGCGGACGTTGCCGCGCTTGCCAACCGCCGCTTCAAACGCCTGGGCGAGCTCGGCTACATCATGGCGGTGATGGTGTCGCTGGCGCGCCTGGATCGCCGCGCGTTCCCGCTGCGCACCGATTCGAATCCGGACTTCGATCGCCGTCCGTGTCTTTTTCTATCCTTTAACAACAGCAAGTTTACCGGCGGAAAAATGATGATCGCTCCCAACGCGTCGCCGGAAGACGGCTTGATCGAATACGTTCGCTGGGGACCGATCGGCAGGCTCGGCCTGATTCGCAACTTCCCTACCCTTTTCGACGGCACGCACGTCCGCCATCCGCTCGCGGCGCGGTCCCCGCAAACTGCGATCGAATTCGAGATGAGCGGCCCCGACAATGTTTCCGTGGATGGCGAAAGTTTGTGGCTGCGCTGCCAGCGCATCGAAATCATCCCCGCGGCGTTGGACGTCTTGATATGAAGAACGCCTGGCTCGCGGTGCGCTCCGCGATTCTATGGGCGGTGAGCGGCATTCACTTCGTCGTGGTGATTCCGCTGCTGATCGGGATGGCGATTTTCATCGACCCGCGCAAGAACGACTACCCGCAGCGCCTCTTCTTCCGTAATATTCTGCGGCTGCTGGGAATACGGCTACGGGTGGAGCGGGCGCCCGGGTTCGATCCCCATCGGACGGCGCTTTTCATCTGTAACCACGTGAATATTTTCGACCCGTTCGTGGTGTATTCCGCGATTCCGCAGTTCCTGCGCGGCTTCGAGCTCGCCTCGCATTTCAAAATTCCCTTCTACGGCTGGTTGATGGGCCGCTTCGGAAATATTCCGGTGCCGAACGACATCAACCGCGCCGGAGTGGAAGTGATGAAGCAGCGCGCGTCGGCTGCGCTGGAATCCGGGATCAGCCTGATCGCTTTTCCGGAAGGCCGGCGCACCCGGGATGGCCACGTCGGCCTGTTTCGCAAAGGAATTTTTCGCATGGCGCAGGATTTTGCGGTACCGCTGGTGCCGGTGAGCATGGTGGGCTCGTTTGAAGTTTTTCGCACCGGGCACTGGATGCTGCACCCCGGGACGATCACCGTCTACGTGCACGACGCCATCGAGCCGGCGGAGTTCGTGAATATGGAAACGGATGAGCTGCGCACAAAGATCCACGGAATTGTCTCCGCGCCAATCGAAGCTGGGTGGCAGGAGAAACGTGGAGAAGCAGGAGCGCGGCAGGCGGAAGCGTAGTCTAGGAACCGGCGGTGGTCTGCGGTTCGGGTAGGCCGCGGCCGGCGCGCAATTCCTGCCAGGTATAAAGCACGCGGTGAACTACGGTGACCGTCGATAGCGTGGCAATCACCCACAGCACCGGCGCCATTCTCTGGAATGCTCCGCCCATGATCAGCAGCACCAGGCGCTCCGGGCGTTCGAGGAACCCGACTTTGCAGCTGGGGATGATCGATTCGGCGCGGGCGCGGGAATAGCTGACCATGAACGAGCTGGCCATGGCGACCGCGGCGAGGGTCATGTAGAAGGATCGGCCGATTAGGGTGTAGTACACGACTAAACCCATGTACAGCGCGAGATCGGAATAGCGGTCGAGGGTGGAATCCAGAAAGGCGCCAAAGGCGGTGACGCGGCCGACGCGGCGCGCCACCTGGCCGTCGGCCATGTCCAGGAAACCCGCGAAGAAAAGCGCGGCAGCCGCGAGGCGGAAGCGGCCGTTGGCAAACATGATTGCCGCCCACCCATTCACGGCCAAGCCGAAAAACGTGAACATGTTTGGCGTGATGTGCGTCGCGGCCAAGCCGCTCACCACGTGCTTGAGCAGCCAGCCCGAGCCTTCGCCGATCCAATAAGTGAGCGGGCGGCGCGCAGTGGTGACGGTGGAGTCCTTGGCCATGTCGCAAAATCATACGCTAGCAGGGTGGCGAGCTCAAGTTGCGTTCTTCTCATTCCGGCAGTCGTGGCGCAGCCAGTCCGGGCTGGCGAGGCTCCGAACCCCGAACCTTTCGCGCGAAAAGTGCGCGCAACGAGTTCGGTGATTTTTGCTTGCGGCGCCGCTCTCGAGATAGAATTCGCGTGCGGGGTGACTCGGTGTTGAAAGCTTGCCGGCGATGGATTTGCAGCAGTCTCGCGGTCATCGCCAGCTCGGTTGTCGCGCTTTGCGCGCCAGCGTCGGTATGGGCCTGGGGATGCGAGGGGCACGAAGCGATCGCGCTCATCGCCGAGAAACACATGAACCCGCGGTCGCTCGCGGCGGTGAATAAAATTCTCGCCGAAAATCCGATCAATCCCGCGCTCAGCCGGTTCTGCAAGTTGGACGGGCTCGATGCGATGGCCAATTCCTCCACCTGGGCGGACGACTATCGCCACACACCGGAAGGAAAATCGACCGCGACATGGCATTTCATCGATATCCCCCGCGGCGCGCCGCGTGGGGATATCGCACGCTACTGCGCGGGGCCTGGTGGCTGCATCACCCAAGCGCTCAGCGCGCAGATCAGGATTCTGCAAGACTCCGCTGCCGCGCCGGTTGACCGTGCCAAGGCTCTGCGCTGGGTGTTGCACTTCGCCGGCGAAATGCAGCAGCCGTTGCATTGCACCAACAACAACGACGAGGGCGCGCATTGTTTTCCGGTGGACTTCTTCGGCGAGCAGCCGGCCACCAAGGATCCCGCGCAAGGCGAATACTCGCCGAACCTGCACGGGCTGTGGGACTACGAAATTATCCAACATGAAATCGGACGCGAGCCGGCGGCCGATTTTGCAGCTGCGATCGACCGCAAATACCACTCCCAGATCGCGGCGTGGCAGAACAGCCCAATCGCCATCGACGATTGGGCCTGGGAGAGCCATCAAATCGCGGAGCAAACCGCGTACGGTTTGCTGCCGCGCCGTGTGATGATCGAAACGCCCGCGCCCGGCGGCACCTGTGCCGACGACAACCACGCTGCGGCGAGACTGCTGGAACTCCACGAGAAGCTGGACGCCGCCTACGAATCCGCCGCTTACCCGGTAATCAAGGAGCAGCTCGCCAAGGGCGGTGCGCGTCTCGCGCTAATCCTCAACCACATCTGGCCGTGAGTTGGTTGCGGCGGCTCAGCGATAACTCGTTGTGATACCATGCCGGTCGTTGACGATGAAGATGCGCTCCTCATCGATTCTCGTCGCCGTCCTGGCTGCGGCAGTTTTTTGGTTGCTCGCCGCGCCGCGACCAACCTTGGCGCAAGAGCCCGCGGATACCACCGCAAGCGAAACTGCCGAGCAATTATTTCGCAAGATCCTCAACGAATCGGGCGAGTGGATTAAGGGGAAATATTCCACTCCAGGAGTGAGCGCCGAACTTCGTCCATTACCGAGATTGGGCAACCCCACCGCGCCCGGGAAGGAATACGGGGTGCGCGTCAACGGCGCACCGAAGGGCCAAACTTACAGCTTGCTGGTGTGGCCGATTACCGCGGCCGAGCCTGCGCTCCAAAAAACAGGCATCACCATAAATCCCGATGGATCGGTCATCTGCCTGGACGGCACTCCTCTGAACATCGTGACGGTGACGGCTCCCGGCGAGATACTCCGATTGGAGCTGCTCTCTGACGACTATACGGTGAAGATTTACTTCACCGTTGTGCCGGATACGATTATCAAGAAAAACCGTGGCTGTTCCCTGGAAGCGGTTCGCCTGATGCCCAATTTCGAGCTGGCGCTGATTCGCGGCAAAGGATTTCAGGGGAATGATGCGGTGGAGCTCGACACGAAGACCTTCGAAGAATCCCAGGTGATAAAAGGCATGGCCGACGCGAACGGCGATTACTTCTCCGCACTGCTGCCCTTCGTGAAAGATAAGAAGAAGGGGAAGATGGTGGTGAAACTGAAGGGCGCAAGCTGCGAACCAGAGCTTTCGTTTGAATGGGGAAAATGACAGCGTCGCAGGTCTCTTGAAATCAGAGTAGGTTGGTGCGGCTGGGGAGACTTGAACTCCCACGAGCCTTGCGGCCCCGCAGATTTTAAGTCTGCTGCGTATGCCGATTCCGCCACAGCCGCACCGGGGGTGTACGCGGGAAAAAGAATAGCACGCCGCCGTTTGCGCGGGGCGCTTACAATTTGCGGATGAGATTGGTTGGTGTTTTTGTGTATTATCTGGCGAGACCAACTCCACTTGAGAGAAAAACTTTGAGAAATGATCGTTTGAACGGCGTTGCAGGTGTGTTCGTTGCCGGTGCGGTAGCTGTCTTCGGTTTCGTTGCGGTGCGCACTCATGCCAATCCAGTGCCGCAATCCGAGGTCCGGGCGGCCGCGGTCGCTGCGCCTACTCCTCACGCCCCTGCCGTCGCTCCCGAACCCGCGGATGCTCCCGAACCCGCGGATGCTCCCGGCGCTGCTGCCACGGCTCCCGATGCTGCCGCCGCTTCCAGTGCTCCCGCCGCTCCCGCTCCGGCTGCCGGTGCGGCGGCTGGCGCGGCTAGCAAGGTTAATTTTCCTATTCCTGACATCCCTTATACCGAGTTTGTGCTGGACAACGGGCTGACGGTAATCGTGCATGAGGACCACAAGGCGCCGATCGTGGCGGTGAATATGTGGTATCACGTCGGCTCGAAAAACGAGAAGCCGGGGAAGACCGGATTCGCGCACCTTTTCGAGCACCTGATGTTCGGCGGCAGCCAGCACTCGCCGGGAAGCTACATCAAGGCGATGCAGTCCGTCGGGGCTACCGATTTGAACGGAACCACCAACAACGATCGCACCAACTATTTCGAGAACGTCCCCACGTCCGCTTTGGATTATGCGCTGTGGATGGAAGCGGACCGCATGGGATACCTCGACTTGAGCCAGAAAACTCTGGATTTGCAGCGCGGCGTGGTGCAGAACGAAAAACGCCAGGACGAGAACCGGCCGTACGACACCACCGAGGAATATTTCCCGCGCAATACCTATCCGGCGAGCCATCCGTATTCGTGGGACGTGCTTGGCGAGATGGCCGACCTGGATGCCGCGTCACTCAAGGATGTGCAGGATTGGTTCAAGACCTACTACGGCCCCTCGAACGTGGTGATCGTTCTGGCCGGGGACATCGACGCCAAGGCGGCAAAAGAAAAAGTTAAAAAATATTTTGGGGACATTCCTCCAGGTCCGCCGGTGACGCATCAGCAGGCATGGGTGGCGAAAATGACCGGCAGCCACCGCGAAGTTACGCAGGAGCGTGTGGCGCAGGCGCGCATGTACATGATCTGGAACGTCCCGGAGTTCGGCAGCGCTGACTCGGACTACCTGGATCTGGTGGCCCAGTGCCTGGGAAGAGGCAAGACGTCGCGGCTGTACGAGCGGCTGGTGTATAGCGATGAGGTGGCCACGAACGTGGCGGTCTACAACGATGACCGGGAAATCGGCGGGCAGTTCGTAATCCAGGTGACCGCGCGGCCGGAGCACACGATTGAGGAAATAGAAAAGCGAACCAATGAGGAACTGGCACGATTCCTAAAGGATGGACCGACTCCAGCGGAGCTGCAGCGCGTGCATTCCGAGTATCTAGCGGAATCTCTGCGCGGCATGGAGCGTATCGGGGGCTTCGGAGGAAAGTCGGATTGGCTGGCGCAATACGCGGTGTTCACCGGCGATCCGGGCGGCTACAAGACGTCTTTGAATCGCGTCCGCGACGCCAGCGCGGCGGATCTTCGGTCGGTGGCGAACCGCTGGCTTTCCGATGGCGTGTTCATCGCCAATGTGATGCCCTTCCCGGATCTCAAGGCGGATTCGGCGGCAATCGATAATCACGCGAAACCGCCGGCACTCGGCACGCCACCGGAACTGAAGCTGCCGAAACTGGAGCGGGCGACTCTTTCGAACGGCCTGAAAGTGATCGTTGCGGAACGGCACAGCCTTCCGATCGTGGATCTCTCGATGGCGGTGGATGCGGGGTTTGCTGCCGATCAATTCGCCGCGCCCGGCACGGCAAAACTGGTTACCACGCTGGCCGTCGACGGCACCGACACGCGAAGCGCGCTGCAAATCACCGAGCAGGCGGCGTTGCTAGGGGTTAGGCTGCGAAGTTCTTCCAACGCGGACCTGACTTTCGTTCAGCTTTCGGCCCTGACATCAAACCTCGATCCCTCGCTCGATTTGTTTGCCGACGTGATTCTGCACCCCGCGTTTCCCGAAGGCGATTTCGCGCGGGAGCAAAAGCTGCAATTGGACGCGATCCAACAAGAGCAGAACGAACCGCTGCAGATGGCGCTGCGAGTGTTGCCAGGCTTGATCTATGGACCGGGGCATGCGTACGGTAATCCGTTCAGCGGATCGGGAACGACTGCCAGCGTTCACAAAATCACGCGGCAGGACCTGGCAAAGTTCTACCAAACATGGTTCCACCCGAACAACGCCACGCTGGTGATCGTAGGTGACACTACGCTCGGGGAAATTGTGCCGAAGCTGGAAAAGCGGTTTGCCGGATGGAAGCCCGGCGAGGTGCCGCGAAAGAATCTGGCCACGGTCGCGGAAGCGGCGAAATCGAGCGTCTACCTGATCGACAAGCCGGGCGCCGGACAGTCGGTGATTATCGCGGCGAGCGTCGCGGTCCCGCCCAACACGCCGGAAGAACTGGCGATCCAAATGATGAACGACGATCTGGGCGGATCATTTAGTTCCCGGCTGAATATGAACTTGCGGGAGGATAAACATTGGTCCTACGGCGTACGAAGTTCTGTGGGCGGTGCACGCGCGCAGCGGACGTTCGGTATTTATGCGCCGGTGCAGTCCGACAAGACCAAGGAAGCGATGATTGAGGTCAATAAGGAGATTCGCGAGGTGGTGAGCGACCGTCCGGTGTCAGCGGAGGAGTTGGCGCGCATCCAGAACAATGAAACTCTACGGCTGCCCGGGTCGCGCGAGACGCTGGCGGAAGTCGGCGCCTCCATCAACGATCTGGTGCGATTCGGATGGCCGGACGATTACTACGACACGATGTCGGACAAAATACGGGCACTGAAATCCACGGATCTGGATGCGGCGGCCAAGGACGTAATACATCCCGACCACCTGGTGTGGCTGGTGGTGGGAGACATGAGTAAAGTGGAACCGGGAATACGCGAGTTGAACTTCGGTGAAGTTCACAAGATTGACGCGGATGGTAATCCGATCCAGTAAGGATTGCGGGATTCGTTTTGCGGGCGTGAGAGCCGGGTGGCCGGGGTAGCTTGCGGTTCGGGCTATGCGGGGCGGCACCAGCGTGCGGCTGACCCGAGGCACCCAGCGTGCGGCTGACCCGAGGCACCCAGCCTTCGGGAAAACGCTTACCGCGAACGCATGGGGCTCCGATCTAAAGCACCATAGTAGGAATTGGGCAGACGCCTGAAACGTTCCATTTCATTGCGTTCAGGATCACTTTACAATTAGAAATCGCGCTGCCTCTTGGGGTTATGGGCATTCTCAATGCTCAGGCGCAATGACCCGGGGCCCGAAAAATGATAGCCTTTACGATTGCGCTTGGAGGTTAGGTAACCGAATGAGACGGCCCATCGTGGTGGTAGGCAGCGTGAACCTGGATCTCGTGGCGACTTCGCTGCGCGTCCCGGCGGCGGGAGAAACCATCACTGGGCAGGATTTCGCCACGTTTAGCGGTGGTAAAGGCGCCAATCAGGCGGTGGGCGTCGCGCGATTAGGCCATCCCGTCAGCATGATCGCCAAGGTGGGAAATGATGCCTTTGGTACCCAACTGAAACACGCGTTGCGCGATGCTGGGGTGGACGTGCGCGCCGTGGCGACCGCCAAGGGCTCGTCAGGCGTGGCGCTAATCAATATCGGCGCGGACGGCCAAAACAGCATCGTGGTGGTGCCCGGCGCGAACGGCCAGATGCGCCCGAGCGACGTCCGCAAGAACGCTCCACTGCTGCAGCGCGCCGGGATGATCCTGGCGCAGCTCGAAATTCCTCTGGAAGCGCTGGAGGCTCTGGGAGCCTTTGCGCAGCGGCACAAGATTCCTTTCATGCTGGATCCGGCTCCGGCGCGGGTGCTGCCCGCGAGCTTGCTCGAGTGCGTTACCTGGATCACCCCGAACGAAAGCGAAACCCGCATCCTGTGCGGGCTGGATGCCGACGAACCGGTCACTCCGAGCACGGCCGCCCGCTGCGCCGAGTTGCTGCTGGCGCGCGGGCCGCAGAATGTGATTATCAAGATGGGCGCTCAGGGGGCTTTCCTGGCCACCGCTACGGGCGACCGCCAGATGTCCAAAGCGTTTCCGATGACCGCGGTGGACACTACCGCGGCTGGAGACGCGTTCAACGCCGGCTTTGCGGTGAGCTTGTTGGAAGGCAAGAATGCGCTCGAAGCGGCGCGTTACGCCGCCGCCGTCGCGGCCATTTCGGTGACGCGAAAGGGCGCGCAGGCCTCAATGCCCAGCGCTCGCGAGGTGAAAGCGTTCTTGCAAGCGGCCGCAAAGTCGTAGCTTACCACGCACTCCCCGGTGCGTTTCGCAGTTCGCAAAAGGATCGACGACATGGCACACATCGCGCCCGGCTCCGGAAAACCTTCCCGCAAAGAATCCGACAGCATGGGGACGATCGAAGTCCCGATGGATCGCTACTACGGGGCGCAGACCCAGCGCTCGCTGATCCATTTCGATATCGGGCACGACACCATGCCGCGGGAGCTGATTCGGGCGTTCGGGATCCTGAAAAAAGCGTGCGCGATGGTCAACAAAGATCTGGGGAAACTTTCCGCTGAAAAGACCGAACTGATCGTGCGCGCCGCCGACGAGGTGATCGCCGGCACACTCGACGACCACTTTCCCCTGCACATCTGGCAGACCGGGAGCGGGACCCAGACCAACATGAACGCCAACGAGGTGATTTCCAACCGCGCGATCGAGTTCGCCGGCGGCGTGCTGGGCAGCAAAAAACCGATTCATCCCAACGACGACGTGAATATGTCGCAGTCATCGAACGACACCTTTCCGACCGCAATGCACATCGCCGCGGCCACGCAGGTAGCGCGCGAACTGATACCCAACGTCGAGCGGCTGCGCGACGCGCTGGATGCGAAAGCCAAGGAATTCGCCAAGATCGTCAAAATCGGCCGCACCCATTTGATGGATGCCACGCCGCTAACGCTGGGGCAGGAATTTTCGGGCTGGGTGAATTTGCTCGACCGCGACGTCACCCGGCTGCGCGAAGTGCTGCCCGGGCTATACGAGCTGGCGATCGGGGGTACCGCCGTCGGCACCGGGCTGAATGCGCCTCCTGAATTCGGGGAGCGCGCCGCACGAAAAATAGCGGGGCTGACCGGGCAGCCGTTCGCGTCGCACCCCAATAAATTCGCGGCGCTTTCGGCACACGACGAAATGGTGTTCGCCAGCGGCGCGCTGAAGACTTTGGCCGCCTCCCTGATGAAAATCGCCAACGACGTTCGCTGGTTGGCCTCGGGGCCGCGCTGCGGCCTGGGCGAACTGCGCTTGCCGGAAAACGAGCCGGGATCTTCGATCATGCCGGGAAAAGTGAACCCCACCCAGGCCGAGGCCATGACCATGGTGGCGGTGCAGGTGTTCGGCAACGATGCGGCGATCGGATTTGCGGGATCACAGGGAAATTTCGAGCTGAACGTGTTCAAGCCGGTGATCATTTTCAATTTTCTGAATTCGGTGCGGCTGTTGGCCGGCACGTCGCGGAGTTTCGTGGATCACTGCGTGGTTGGGATCGAAGTGGAAGAAGGGAAAATCAAAGAGTACGTGCAGAATTGCCTGATGCTGGTGACTGCGCTTAGCCCGCGGATCGGATACGACAAGTCGGCGGAGATCGCGCATGTCGCGTACGTGGATCGCTCCAGTTTGCGTGAAGCTACGGTGAAGCTGGGGTACCTGACCGGAAAAGAATTCGACGATTTGGTGCGCCCCGAAAATATGACCCATCCATGAGTGGGCGGACACTCTTGTCTGGGCGGACCCGCAAGCTCTAGAGTCATCTCTCGCACCAACGAACCGCGTTGTAATCATGCTTGCGTTTCTAGGTGGTGGAGTTCTCCGGGTTTGCCGCCGACACTGCCAGCAATCGCAGGGCTGCAACTTCAAGCTTGAAACTTCCCGTGCGAAATACCGGTGTATCCCTGTAATATTCCGGCACTGTCAACGAAGGTGTCGAATAGATGGGAACAATTCCCTCTTCAGCGCGTGGGCACTCACTTCGTATGGCCGGACGCACGACGGCGGGCCTGGTATGTCTGGTTCTTGTTTTCGCCGGCCTCGGAGCGGTCTATCAATGGTTAGCCAGTAAACGCGATAGACGCCTGAATCCTGCGCCAGGGCAACTGTGGATGTGGGCGGATACAAGATGCACTTGTACTGCGTTGGTCAGGGCTCTCCTACAGTCGTTCTCGATTCGGGTCTCGGGGACTCCTGGCTCGCCTGGTATAAGGTCCGGCCTCAGACTGCGGGTTTGACGCGCGTGTGTTCTTACGATCGCGCCGGAACGGGTTGGAGCGATCCCAGTCCCAACCGCCGGATCAGCAGCCTGGTCGCGCAGGAGTTGCACGCCCTACTACGCAATGCTGGCATTTCGCCGCCCTTCGTATTGGTGGGCCATTCGTTCGGAGGGCTCAATATGCGGATGTACACGGGCCTTTACCGCAAGGAAGTGGCCGGTATGGTGCTGGTGGACGCGACGCCCGATCACGTTGATCGTTTTCCACCCGAACTTGAGAGCTTCAACGCCACGTTCCTGCGCAAAGAGAACCTCAAACAAAACACCATGCCGCTGGGAATTCCCCGTCTGATGGGATGGTGCGGAAAAGGCCCGGTGGAAATTCGCCCTATGCTTCGTGCCATCGATTGCCGGCTACCACCGTGGCGCGAGCATCTCGCCGAATATCATGCAGGAGAGGAAAGCAGGGAGCAGGTTCGGGCGACGGGATCGCTCGGTGACCTTCCTTTGATTACTCTTTCGCACGACCCTGACCATCCGAAGGAAGATTTTGCCAAGGCTATGGAAGAAGGGTGGGACGAGACGCAGGAGGAATTGACGCACTTTCTGCGAGCAGTTCGCAGGTAATCGCCCAAGGAAGTGGTAACAATATCCAACTGGACCGGCCTGATGTGATGATCGCTGGGATTCAGAAAGTAGTAGACGAGTGCCGACGGCGCGGAGTTGCAGGAACGGATTCGGGCCGGTGAGACCGGCCGTCCAATCCAGACCGCCGCGATTGGCAGCCGGTCGCGGCGCCTACGCTACGTCTTCGGTGGTGCTGGGGCCGGTGAGGATGGTGCGGCTCTTGCGGCGGCTGCGATCATCGAGCAGGGCGCTGGAGAGCGGGCGGCCCAGCTGAATCAGTACGCGGCGCAACTTGGTGCGCTCGTCCGATTCGGCGTCCACGATTTCGAAGGTGCGGGCCTGGGTGTTTGCGTCGCGCACGACTACGCGGAATTTCAGCGTCTTGCCTTGGGTGTTCAGCTTCAGAGCAACGATCGAGCCCGGATGCAGGCCGCGTTCGCTTACTGCGACTCCGCCGGCCAGGTTCATCTCTGAAATTTCTACCGGATAATTTTCCTTCAGGCCGGCGGTGACGCCGGTGATCGGGCTATCCAGTGACAAGCGCAAATAGCGGCGTTGCCGCGCGGCGGGAGAAGTGGGATCGGGATCGAGCGGCTCGAGCAGCAGGTCCGATTCGCTCAATCCGCTGCGCGGGAAGAAATCCTCCATAAATTCGGGATCGATCTTGTTGAGCGCCTGCGCAGCCACAATCCGAAATTCGGTGGAATACTGCCAGCGCCATACCTGACGCGTCTCCAGAATTCGCCGTAATATGCCCTCGGATCCGCGTACGCGCAGCCGGCCCAGCGCTTCCACCGCTTTCAATTGCAGGTATTCGGTGGAACCTTGCGGGAGCGTGCCGCCGGCCATGTGCACCAGGCGGATGTCTCCGGAGTGCTCGCCCGAGAGGGCGATTTCGTCCAGCGCTAGCGGGCGAATTAGCGGATCGATTTTGTCGAAAATGCTCAGCAGCAGGCGACCTCGTTCGGGGGCGCAACTGGATTCCAATTGGCGCACCACGCGATCGTGCGCGGAGCGCTTCCATTCGGTGAGCCGCTTGGGCAGAATTCTTTCCACCGCCTCAAAATCCAGACGGGCCATCATGCCCAGCACATCGGCCGCTTTGGTGGCGCTGGCGGTGAAGAAAGTTTCGCGCAGATGATCGGTGGCTTCCTGCCCCAATTTCTTGACGACGCTCAGCAGCAGTTCGCACTCATCGCGGAAGCCGCAGCGGCTGTAGCGGTGAGCGAGCTGCTCGGCGGCGTTCTTGGGGACGCGGCGCATCAGGTTGGTGAGTTCGTCGGGGACCGCGCCGGCCTTGACCGCGTCGTCGATAAATTCGGAGAGGTGGTCGTCGATGGCGATGCGCGGGCGCATGTTCTTGGCTACCGCAGGGCGCTCGACGCCGATGAAGTCCATCACTTCGATGGTGCGCTGCACCGCGGGATAATTCCGCTGGATGGTGGCCTGTTGCGACAGGCTTACGAAGGCCGCGCCCATCAGGCTTTGCACTTCCGGTTCTTCCTCCAGGCTGAGCTGCACGCCGGTTTCGCGAATGGCGTCGACGAACAAGCGCGGATCCTGAGTGGCATAAAGCGGCGCCAATTCGATGATGCCGCTGGCGGTGGCGCGCCGCACGCGAACATCCGCATGCTTTACGCCGCCCAGATAATTTCGCAGAATCTCGAGCACCGTTTCCTGGTCTTCCGCCTTGAGCAGCTTTTCCAGGTAGGTGCGAATATTGTGCGCGGGCACGCACCAGCCATCGGTGGAAAGCAGCGCCGCCTGTTTCTTGTCGTCGCCCACTTCGTTCCAGAATTGCTGGGCCAGAATTTCGGAGTGGGAGCCCACGCGCAGGCCGGCGCGCGACATTTTTTCTTCCTGAATGCCGAGGATCTTGCTCAGATTGTCGATCTCGACGCTCATGCGTTCGAGCGTGTCCTGCACTGAGTTCACGCGAATGTCGCCGCGCTCGTAGCTGGCCATGGCGAAGCGGATGGCCACGTGCTCGGCCAGCTTCAGGAGCATGGGCTGGTCGGGGGAATCGGTGGTGCTCTGCGCGGCCATCGCGGAAAGCGCCTGTCCCAGAGTGAATCGGGCGCGGGTTGGCAACTGCGCTAAGCGGCTCTGCACCTGCGAAGTATCGACGTCGGTTTTGTCCGGGCCATGGACCGCAGCGAGTTGGCCCAGCATGCGCACGATGCCGTAAACTTCCTGCTCGTCAAATGTCAGCGCGTTGGGATCGATCACCGCGGCAACGTGCCGTGCGGCGCCGGAATGGTCGTGCGCGTGTGTTTCTACCGGGGTCGCAGGCGACCACCGGGCGTCGACAGGCTGTGCGTCGCCGCCATTTGCTCCGCCAAGTCCGCCCAGGCGTCCAATCGGAAAAGTTTGCACGCCCACGGGAATTCCGGGTGCCGCGCTTGGCGCTCCGGTGTTCACCGGCTCGCCAGTGGTGCTCAAGAAGAAGTCCCCGCCGGTACCGGACATCACTTCCAGCGAACCGATGGGCGCGCCGTAGTATCCGCCGCCACCGCCGCCTTCCGCTCCCGAGCCGCCAGGCCCACCCGAAACGCCGGACCCGCTGCTGCCGCTTGCTCCCGATCCGTCGCCAGAACCAGCCGTTCCCGGCGCTCCTGAGCCAGTTCCCGGGCCCCAGCCGCCGCGCCAACCTCCGGACCCGCCGGCCTGACCATCGCCTGATCCCGAGCCCTCCGCGGATCCATCTGGCCCTGCCGATCCTGGTGCCGGGCCCCGACCGCCGCCCGGACCGCCCGATCCGCTGCCATCGCCCGGCCCGTAACCACCACCGGGTCCGTAGCCGCCGCCACCGCTACCATCCCCCGAGCCTCGCGAACCCTCCGCCGCGGCGATCAACTGCAGCAACATGCGCGGGTCTTTGAACAGTTCGTTGCATTGCTCGGTGCTTAATCCCAGCGTCGCGCGGGAAATGTGCTCAGCTACCTGCCCTTTGGCCACTGCGGAATCCGCGGGCACGTAGCAAACTTCGTTCAGATGAATTCCGGGAGCGTCGGTTAAGGCGCTTTTCAGCTGCTCGGCCAGCACTTCGGCGCGAGCGGAAGCGCCCATCGGGAACGCCTTCACAAATTTTCCAAAGCTGGCTTGGTTTACGTTGGAAGCAAAATGAACGCTGGCGATACCAGCATTCGATAACAGGAGAGCGAAACTTTTTTCCGCCGCGCCGGTGTCCAGGGTGACGCCATCCAGCAGCAGTTTCTCGCCGGAGGCAGCCAGCAGCAGGCCGGTTTCGTTATCGCCGATCGCGGCGCGAAGTTCTTTCCACGCTGTGGCATAGGCCGCGGCGGTGCGGGGATGGCCGAAGTCGTACATCTTCGCGAATTTGAGCAGAATGTTCAGGCTACGGACAAAAGCCCGCGCCGAAGCGACTCGAGTGTTCGTGTCCATTTCGATCTATTTTGGGGCAACCGGGGTGCTTGCACCGAGCCCGATTCTGGAACCATGGAACCAAAGCGGCAATGGTACTGCCGTACCGCAAATACGAATAAAGGAGCGAAAAGCGGGGGTTTGGAGCACAAATGGAGCCTTGGGAGCGGGTTTTAGGGACGATTCCAAAGGGCGGCGCGGGCGAGCCAGGATTCGATGTCGGTGATATTCCCCAGAACGTGGAGGGCTCCCAATTCCAGGAGCTGGGCTTTGCCCTGTTTCCGGGCTTCGCTGCCCCTGGGGAGGATCCCCAGGAACGGCATCGCGGCGCTCTGGGCGGCGCGGGCATCGTCGACGTTGTCGCCGATGTACACCGCGCGATCCGGTGAGCGCCCATGCAGGATTTGGAACAGGCCTTCCGGGTCGGGTTTCCCTTTTTTCACGTTCTCTACCGTGACGATGCGGTGAAACAGATCGCGTACTTTGAATCGATCCAGAGTGTGATTGAGTTCTTGATAGGTGCGCCCCGTAAATACGGAAACCTCGGCCCGTTTGGCCAAGCGCCGGAGCGCTGCGGGAGGGAGCAGCCATCGCTCGCGGTTTGCGTTTCCGTCGGAATTCTGGCCCCAATAGAGTTCCTGGTATTTCTTTTTCACCTCGGCGAACGACTGGCGCCCGCCCAGCGCGCGAACCCAGGCGTGCGAGGTGATCCAGTCGTCGTTAAAGCCGGAGCGATTTTTCCATTGGAAGAGCTGGGCCATGGTTACGCGCTTGCCGGTGAAGTGGCGAACGGTATCGAGGGTGGTACGCAGAAACGAGCCGCGGACGTCGACCAACACGCCGTCCATGTCGAAAATGATGACTTCGGGGAAACCGCGCTTCACGCGCACCTTACCTGCCGGGCACAACTCATCCGGGGGAGGATTTCCATTTACGAGTGGGTATCTTCGGAGTCGGACAGCAGCGAGTCGCCGACCGTTTCGTCGGTATCGTCGGAGTCAGGGATTGCGTCGCCGGCTTCGCTAAAAGGATCTTCGGTGGCGCCTTCGCCACTGGTGGACGTACCTTCCTCGTCGCCAGCGGCCACCGCGTCGGTTTCTGACTCCGGCTCCGTTGGGGCCGGGGACGCGTCGGAGACAGCCGGCGCGGGTTTCACCACTTCCGGCTTCGCCGCGGGCGGCGTTGCTGGGGGGGCTTGCGCTTCCAAGAATTTCAGGCGCCCTTCCAAAGCGGAAACGATCAGGTCGACGATGGTCCGCGCTCCAGATCCGTCGGGATCGAGAGCGGGATTGTAAGCGGCAATTTCAATGGCCGCCAAATGCTTCTGTTGGACGAACACTTCGAGCGCCTCGCGCACTTCATCCATCGATAGACCGTCTTGCGCGGGATAATTCGTGGCGGTAAAGCCGGCGATCACGTCGACGTCAAAATGCAGCGCAAACTCATTCACATTTCCGTGGACGCGCTCCACCGCGGCTCGCGCCGCTGCTGCCGCTCCCATGCGCCGCACATCGGAAGCCATATAGCGGCGGAGCGGAGACCCTTCCAGCGCAAACTGCTCCGGCGGGTCCAGGCGGCTGACGCCGAAGAGCGCCAAATCCGGCTCACGTACCAGAGGCGGCTCGCCCCAAAAACGCACTAATTCCGCCGCGCCACGCCCGGTGAGGTGCGAAACCACCATGCCGTCGACGCAGCCTGATGGAGTGGTGGCGGGGACGTTGCGATCCGCGTCGGAATCCATGTAAATCATGCTGACACTGCGGTAGTAGCGGCGCATCCCGGCAATTAAGGCAATCGCGGAGGTGCAGTCGCCGGTCAAAATAATCGGCAGGGCGGCGCTCTTCACCGCCACTTCCACGCGCGGCTTTAGTGTTTCTAATGATTTTAGAATGCGAGGAACATTTCGTGCGCGAGGGGAATCTTCGTCGGGCTGAAAAAGCTGGGGGGTGTCATCACCCTGATCCGCGACCTGATAGCCGGCGGCTTCGAGGCCCGGGACCAGGCCAGCCGATCGCAGGGCTTTGGGGGCGCCTTCATGTCCCAATGACATAGCGGCAGCGCTGGTGGGCGCGCCTAAAATGACGAGACGATTGGATTGGCGGGCGATCTTGGCCGCCACGCTGGGACTCCTTTAGGTTGTGAAAAACGGAACTCGCTCGCCGCGGCGAACTAGCCAGCAGCCGGACCGCGCCGCGCTAACTCCGGCGGCAGCGTAAAGCGAACGTCTTCGCGAATCAAGTCTAAATCGCGCTGGTTGGTGTAACCAAAACTGGCCAAGCGCTGACTGACTTGCTGCACCAAAATCTCGGGCGCGGAAGCTCCAGCGGTTAGCCCGATATTGGTCGCGCTGCCAAGTTCCGCTGCATCAATATCGGCCGCGTTTTCAATTAATCGCGCCGGCACCCCGGCTCGCTTCGCCACTTCCACCAGGCGGTTGGAGTTCGAGCTGTTAGCGCTGCCCACCACGAAGATCATGTCCACTTCGCGGGTGAGAGCTTCCACCGCTTCCTGGCGGTTCTGGGTGGCGTAGCAAATGTCATCGGAAGCCGGGCCGACGATCGCCGGAAAGCGCTCGCGCAGTTTGGCTACAATTTCCTGGGTGTCGTAGAGCGAAAGCGTGGTCTGGGTCAAAAACGCCAAATGGTCGGGACGCTCCACTTCAAGCGCCTCGGCCTCCTCAACGCTGCCCACCACCACCGTCTGTTCGGGAGCTTCGCCGGAAGTCCCGACGATTTCCTGGTGGTCCTTGTGGCCGATGAGAATCAGGGTGCGGCCCTCGCGCGCGAACTTCAGCGCTTCCAGATGGACCTTAGTAACCAGCGGGCAGGTCGCATCGATCACCCGCAGACAGCGTTCCTGAGCCTCTTCGCGCACCCGCGGAGGCACTCCATGGGCGCTAAATACGAGAACCGCGCCTTCCGGCACGTCTTCGATGGTCTCAACGAAGATAGCCCCGCCACGCCGCAGTTCTTCCACCACGTAGCGGTTATGCACGATTTCGTGGTGGACGTACACCGGCCGGCCATACAGTTCCAAGGCCAGCTCAACGATATCTACCGCGCGCACGACTCCGGCACAAAATCCCCGGGGGCGAACGCGAACCAGGGTTTTCACCCCGGCAGCGGCGGTCAAGTTATTGATCTGCGTAAGAGCCAACTGGCACTCCTTGAAGCATTTATCTTAACCGATTCAGCCCGCTTCTCGCTACCGGCTTTTGCCGAGGTTTGTGCCACCTAGCTTGAAGCGCCGAAGCGGGCTGGGGCACATTTTGGGTATCCGA